>ERZ772917.275-NODE-275-length-37488-cov-9.697940_pt1 | contig 37488 bp, 37 predicted proteins | sample MGYA00511187_ERZ772917 | MGnify/ENA primary metagenome ERZ772917 (study PRJEB29015, sample SAMEA2737925) | human oral metagenome | biome: human oral; feature: human-associated habitat; material: dental | place: China | collected 2012 ...
ACCCCTAATGAGGCTTTTTTCAATTTGCCTGTTGCTTTTAGATTGACAATCTAGCTCCATTGAAACCTTCCTTAGTGGAATGGAAACCAATACGCCAGGTGCGGCAGCTTCCCCGCCTCGAACACCTTGAAACCTTCCTAGTGGAATGGAAACACCGATGGCGTGAAGGCAAGACTGCTTCTATACTGATAAAGAGACATTGGATAAAGAGGTGCAGAGTAGATGTCCAAAGAATCCCCGAGATACACGGAAGAGTTCAGGAAAAGCGTCGTGAGTCTGTACCACAATGGGAAGACACAAAGTCAGCTGCACGAGGAGTACGGAGTCTTTTCGAGCGCTCTGGCCCGTTGGATGAAAGCCTATTAGGAGGTAAAGCTTGACGATAATACCGTGATTACCGCAAAACAGGTGAGGGCTCTTCAGAAGCGCAAAGTCTTGTTGGAAGAGGAGAATCTCATACTAAAAAAGCGATTGCCATATTCATGCACGTACACTCAAACAAAGACGAGACCAAGGGGAATTGAGTGTATCTATATCGAGGGGGTTTATAATCCCAAGCGGCCTTGCTTCGCCAATAACGACCTGCCGCACAACAAAAAGAAGGACGTGTTTAAAAACACAGCACGCCCATATCATGATTCCTTCACTTAGCCTGACCTTTTTCTTGACTGGGGTCCATGTCGATGCGCGGTCCAGTGACCGAGTATCGACGCCGACGGGCGACCGCCTTCCGCGGGGCTGATTAAGCCTCGTGGGGTGCGTCGATCGCTTATGGTGCGGGGAAGGGGACTTGAACCCCTACGCCACAAGGGCGCCAGATCCTAAGTCTGGTGCGTCTGCCGTTCCGCCACCCCCGCACTTTTCCGCCCGCCCCGATATTCTATCACGCCGCATCGCGCCTACGCAGGATCGGGTACGGCGTGGGGAAGAGGGACGGGCCAAAGGCTCGTGTCAATATGAAAAATAAGCGGGCCCCTGAGTTGAAAGCGTTTTCAGAAGAAGATACCCGCGGTCCCGTATCTCCAGAATATAGACCTGACGGCGGCGGGGCCGGTGAAGCTCGGGGTTCACGTCGAGCACCTGATTGCCGAAGGGAATCCGCTCGGCTCGGCCCAGACGGTCCAGCAGCGCCGGGCGGTCCAGGCTCTCCAAAGGGCCCGGCAGTGCGTTCAGCCCCTGGATCAGCCATTGGGCCAGGGCATCGGCACGGCCTGCTGCGACGGAGTCCGGGACCTGGAGGGTCCGGGTGTTCCACAGGTGTCGCTTGAGCTCCTGAAAGCCACCGTGTTTTTCCAGAAAAAGATTCTGGTCGGCGAAAACCATCCCATGGAAGGACAAAAACGACTCGTCCGGCCTGCCGCAGTGCCACAGCCTCCAGGGTGTGAGGGTGCGCATGAAGGTGCGCCACATCTCCTTGGAGGCCATGTTGCCCATGAACGCGACCAGGACGCCCTGCCCGGAACTCTCGACCTCCTCCGCGAGAAGAGCGAAGGTGTCGGTCACCGAGGCGTCCACCCAGTAGGGCATGGGCATGAATCCTGCGTCGAGCAGGAGCGATTGGCACAGCTTCGCCTCACGCTCCTGATGGACCGTGAAGCGGCTTCCCATGAGGGCCAGGCGGTCCTGCGAAGTGAGCGTTTCGACGGCGTAGGCGGCCAGGGCCTCGCTCCTGTAGTCGCGGAAAAGGTCGAGGCCGAAGACGAAGGGCAGGAGCCGGCCGTCAGCCCGATGGAAGGAAACGTCCTCCCCGTTCGCCAGCATGAGGGGAATGCCGAGCGCGGCCGCCCTCCCGATCAGGATGCGGTCGACCTCGGGGGCGGCGAAACTCAGCAAGGCGACCGTATATTTGTCGACCGGCAGCGGAGCCGTGGCGGTACTGCCCTCGTCCATCGGGGGAAGGTAGACGAACCGGAGGTCGTGCCCTCTGACCCCCTTGCCGCTCTCGTCGATCTCCGCCTCGTGCCAGGAGAGGGCCGCGCGTATGGATCTCCCCACGTTGTCCTCCCAGCCGCCCTCCGGGGCGACCACAAGGACTTTCCACGTCCAGTCCTTGTCCTGCTGCGCCCAGGCGGTTCCCTCCACGCCCCATCCGGCCGAGAAAAGAAGAAAAAATGCTGCAAATATCGAGAAGAACTTCATTGGACCCCGCATCGGAACGCCGCCTCCCTGCACTCGTAATCCTGCGTTCTTAGTTAATTATACGACTACAATCGGCGGCCCGGAACCGCGAAGGGGGCCGTGGCGAAGGCGGGGGAGAGGATGTGGTCGATCAGGGCGCGGATGCCGTGCTCCGAGACGGGGGGGATGATGAGGTCGGCCTCCCGAAGCAGCGCCTCGTGTGCGTTGGAGGGCGAGGCCGCGACGTCCGCGCGGCGCAGAAGCTCCCTGTCGTTGCAGTGGTCCCCGGCCGCCACGATCACCTCGGGCCGGGTGGGCAGCTCCGCGAGGAGGCGGTCCAGCGCGCTTCCCTTGGAGACGCCCAGGGGCTGGATGTCCATGAACTGCGGGCCTCCGGGGCAGATCTCGGCCTCGCGCCCGAAGCGCTCCCGAAGGTCCTTCTCCACCTCGGGCATGAGCCGGGATTCCATCCACAGGCAGATGCGGAAGACGGGCTCCGTCACCACCGGCTCCGTTACGAGGCGGATGGGGCCGAGGTTTGCGAAGAAGCTCCGGGTCTGCGTGTCCGTCTCCCGGCAGGAGATGCGTTCGTCGCCGGACACCTGGAGTTCGAGGGGCAGCGTCCAGACGTACTCCAGGATGCGGTTGGCCAGGTTCTCCTCCATCAGGCGGCTGTAGAGAGGGCGCCCGACGGGGTCCACGATGCGGCCTCCGTTGTAGAGGATCGAGGGACGGGTCACCCCGATCGCCTCCATGTGTCCGCGGGCCGTGCCGTAAGTTCGCCCCGTGGCGACCATGATCTCCCAGCCTGCGCTGCGGAGACGGGAACAGGCCTCCCGAACCTCGTCCGCGACGGCCTCTCCGATCGACAACGTGTCGTCTATATCCGTGATGAACAGTTTCATGCCAAACCTCGGGCTCCCTTCAGGAGCGGGAAACCCCGGGCCCTTGGAAATCCCGGGAACATGAAGAAAGGCTGCGCGCGGGGCGCAGCCTTTCCATCGGTAAATGCTGTGGGGCCGTCTATTTCTTCTTGGGCGCGGCGTTGCCTTTGGCCAGCTGCTGAATGACGTCCTGCGTGATGTCCGAACCGCCGATCAGGACGACGGACTTGTTGAGGACGAGGGTCAGCTTCTTGTTCACGGCCACCTCACGGACGGCCTGCTGGCAGTCCCTGAAGATGGGGTCCATGATCTTCTGCTCCTCCTTGGCCAGCTCCATCCGTTTTGCCTGGACGATCTGAGCCTTCTTGGCGGGGTCGGACTCCTTGTCGGCGGCGGCCTTCGCCTCGGTCTCCTTCTGACGGGATATCGTCGCCAGCTGAGCCTTGGCGTCGTTCATCTTCGGATGGTTGTTGGTGACCTCGTACATATCGATGACGCCGACGGAATCGACCGCCGCGTTCGCGGCTCCACCCGCGGCAAGGACAAACACAAGCGCCGTTACGCTCAAAACCAGAAAGTTTCTCAAAAACAACACGAATCCCTCCTAATAGGCTTGAAATCCAAAGCTTTGCCCTTTTCCCCTCAGGCACGACCAACTGGCATTCTAGCATCGATGGAGGGCGGTACAAACGTCAGGATTACTCATATTCCTACCCGTGGAACCGTCGGGGCTCTCGGTCCGCTCCGTGCCTGCGGTGTCCTCGCCCTCGCCCCAATATGCGCCTTCCAGGACCGACACGACCTCGAGGGCGATCCGCCCGCAGCCCTCCAGGCCGCAGGAGGGAAGAGAGAAGAGTTCAGGTGGAGGTTCAAGAAATGAGGCACTGTTCTCAAGACCGCGAAGCGGATACGGATATCCCTCAATCGGTAATGGCCCGAACGGCTCGGTGCCAAAAGCTCGCACCGGCGTATGACGCTCGTCTCGGCACCGCACGGATCAGCGAAACTGCGCCGTTCAGCGGCGCTCGAATCCTCCTCGTTTTTTTGAGCCACTCCCTATCCTTTTTCAGGTGCCCATTTCCTTGTACAATGAGTCGGTGATCTTTGGGTCCGTTGAGCTCCCGACCTCAAAAAGCCCGGCTGGTTGGGGACCGCTATACGGAGACAGGACCACCGGCCGCGCCGGTGGTCCTGTCCTTATATTACGCGTTATGCAGTGGGGCCTTCGAGCAGGCGACCCGTTCCGATGAGGCCCCGGCCCTCGATGCAGGCGGCTAGGGCAGCATCCCCACCATCTCGTCCGCCCCCTCGAGCATGTCGTGGGCAAACTTTTCAGCCGTCGTCGTGGACTCGCAGAGCGTCGGGAACCACAAGGCCAACTTGGGGTCGTCCAGCAGGGCCTCCACGCTCTTATCCCCGTAGCGCATGTGGAAGTGGATGAACCCGTCCGCGCTGTCCTTGCCCTTCGGCAACAGGGTAAGATACTTGTAGGGACCCTCGGCCTCGGCCTTGAAGACGGACCACGGGATGGGGTACTCCCCGAACTTCCGCGCTTCGATGCCGTCGAAGACGTAGGACACCGTCGCCTTGACGCCGCCCTTGTCGTCCAGGAAGGTGAACGAGTTTCCCTCCACCTTCGCCCCGCCGGCGAAGTCGGATCTCAGCATCGTTTCTTTGAAGAAGCCCTTTACGGCCTCCGGCGTATAGGTCTTCCCCTTCTCCGCGGCCTTCTTCGACACCGTCTCATAGACGGGCTTCATCGCGGGGTCGTCCAGGAAGCTGATGGGGTTCACCCAAGTGCCCTTCCAGCCGTCGAGCGGGTTGACGTCCTTGAGCATACCGACGACTTCTTCCACGGCCTCGGGGGTCGACATATCCTTTAGAAGGCGGGCGACATCCCCCGGAGCGCAGAGCGTCGGCCACCACATGGCCTTGGCGGCATCGTCGATCAGCTCCTTGAAACTCTCGCTGCCGTAGCGCATGTGCCAGTGCTTGACCCCCTCCGGTGTATCACTGTGCACCGCGAGCATCACCAGATACTTGTACATCTTCACCTTATCCGACGCGCCGCTTGTCGCCTCGAACTGATGCCACTCGATGTCGAAGGTCCCGAACTTCCGTTTCTCGACCCCGCGGGACGCGTAGGTGAGGGTTCCCAGGGACGTCCCCTTGGAATCCATTAAGGTGATCCCGCTTCCCTCCACCTTCAGGCTGTCGAAATCGGTCCGGTAGGACTGCCCAAGGGCGCCCTTCACACCCTTTGGGGTATAAGCGGGCAGGGACGCCGCCGCTTTCTCGCAGATGGCATCGACCTCGGGCGCATCCATCGAACCGTAGAAACTCTTCCAAGTCCCCTTCCAACCGTCCAGAACCCCGACCTGAGGCTGCGGTTGGGGCTGCGGTTGGGGCTGCGGCTGAGGCTGGGGTTGCGGTTGAGGCTGGGGATTCCGCCTCGCGAGGTTGTTGTCCCCGCCGCCGCCGCATCCGCCCAGAGCCAGCAGAGCGAAAAGGAACGCGGCCAGAAGAGCGCCGACACCAAACTTCCTGCCTTTCATGAGAACCACTCCTTACTGTTTGTAATGCGGAACTTGCACAAATATAATCCATTGCGGTACGTGTGTCAATAAAATGCGCCAGCCGTGTCGCTGTTCGGATGTGTCGTTGTTCGTTGATTGCGTCATGACAAACAAATAGGGGGTCGATACCCGGAGACGGGAAAACCGTTCGGCGTCGAGCCGTCCGCAAAACGAAAGCCTCCAGGCGATTTGCGCACCCAGAGGCTTTGAGACGACGACAAGCGATTTTCGGGGATTTCCCGCGCCGCTCAGCGGTCGGAGGCTTTTCCCGTCGTCTGGATGAAGAACGAGAGGACCATCCCCACCGTCCCGAGGCCGGACGCCAGGACGACTCCAAAGGAACCGACGGCGCCGCCCGCATTGAATCCGCCGTACAGCAGGGCCTGTCCGGCCCCCAGCGCCAGGAGCAGGGCTCCGGCCCAGCCGCCAAGGATGCTGACGATCATGAAGAAGGCGCCGATCTTCGACATGGCGCCCGGTACGGGCTGGTCCGCCTCGTCCACGATATCCGTCCAGAGGAGGTCCCATTTCTTGACGCGCGGGTAGAGCACCATCAGGATGGGAAGCCCCAGCACGATGGACGGGATGGAGTTGTTCAGCATGATGATGGTGCCCAGGGCCGCGTAGGGCACCATGCCCAGCAGCTCGAGTCCCCAGGCGATGGTGAGCGCACAGCCCATGGAGCCCAGAAGGGCTGCGACGACGTAGGCTGCGGCCTTCCTGTGGGTGGTCACACAGGGCTCGAGATCGTCCTTCGGGACGAGGCCGAGGTTGGTCCAGATCTTGTAGGGGACGTAGGCGAAGATGAAGTTCCCGAAAAAGCCGAAGAGGCTTCCGACTCCGAGCGACCCGAAAAAGTCCCCGATCAGGTTGCCGATGGCCGAGCCCCAGGCCCCGGCGGGCCCGAACAGGAGCCCCATGACGACCGGCAGCGCGCTTGCGGGGCGGAATTCGGTCACGCCGGGTATCAGGACGAAGCCCTTGAACGGGATCAGCAGGGCCGCGTACAGGCCGGCGCACAGTGCTACGAGGACGACCATCTTGGTCTTTCCCCACATGGAGAATACCTCTTTCATCAATCATCCGCTCCTTTTCATTTCGTTTCTTTTTATTTCAGTGGGTTCCGGGAGGCCGAGCCTCCCGGATGGGGTTCGGGGCAAAGCCCCGAGGATTCCGTCAGAAACTTCCCCACGGGAAGAACGCGGCCCACGCGGCATACGCTCTGGGGGCCAGCTTCAGAGCCAGCAGGGCCGCGAAGGCGCCAAGCCCCAGGACCATCGCGGCCCAGTCGCCCCTCCCGAGCCGCAGGTCCAGCAGCGTCGTGCGTTTGGAGCTGTAGCCGAACCCCTTGGACTCGAGCGCCATGGAGAAGACGTTGGTGCTCCGGATCAGGGACACGAGCGTGGGGATCACCAGCGGGACGTGCCTGCGTATTCGTTCCAGGAAGTTCCCCGAGTCCAGGTCCAGCCCCCGGGATTTCTGCGCCTGGATGATCGTGTGGCTCGTCTCCACGATCATGGGCACCAGACGGATGGCCGTGGCGAAGGCAAAGGCTCCCCTGTAGGGAAGGTGCAGCCTGACCAGCCCCTCGGCGATCTCCTCGATCTTGGTGGTGCTCAGGAAAACCATGCCCGCCACGATCATGAGGTCCGTCTTGAGGGCAATCATCGCGCCGTAGAGCACCCCGGAGAGCGAGAACTCGCCGCGCGCCAGGGGCCAGATCGTCAGGCAGAACAGGGCGATCATGATCAGCACGCCGCGGATGCGCCCGAGGTTCGGAAGCGCGCGCCCCAGGGCTCCGACGAACAGCACCAGGGCCGCCACCACGAGGAGGACCGGGATGTCCCGGAACATCAGGGCCATGGCGAAGCTCAGCAGCGTCAGCAGGATCTTGGTGCGGGGATCGAGCCGATGAATCGGGGTGTCCCTGTCGAGGTAGAGGAACAGGTCCATCAGGCGTCCCCCCTCTCGGCGGCGCCCTCGGCATTTTGGGGGGAGCGGCCGTTTTTAGGCATGCGGGTGCAGCGCACCAGCTCCTCCACGGAGAGGACCGTCCGCCCCAGACGGTTGCCCAGGCTGACGATGTGGGGCGGCCTCAGGTGCGAGGCGGCCAGCTCCTCCTCGCGAGCCAGGACCTGCCGCGTGGGACCGTCCATCACCACCCGGCCGTCCCTCATCGCCACGATGCGGTGGGCGTACTCCGCCACCACCCACAGGGTGTGGGTGATCATGATGATGGTCTGCCCCGCCTCGTTGAGCTTCCGGATCAGCTCCATCATTCGCCTCTGCTCGCCGTAGTCGAGCCCCGTGGTAGGCTCGTCCAGGATGATGACGCCGGGCCGGGCCGAGAGCACGGAGGCGACCGCGACCCGCTGACGCTCCCCCTTCCCGAGCGTGAAGGGATCCCTCTTCTCGTAGCCCTGAAGTCCGACGGCCTCGAGGGCCTCGGTCACGCGCGACGCCACCTCCTCCGCGGAGCATCCGCGAATCCGGGGGCTGAATGCGACCTCGTCGAATACGTTGTCCGCAAATATCTGATGGTCCGGGTTCTGAAAGACATACCCCACCTCCTTCCCGATCTCGAAGACCGAGTGCTTCGCGGTGTCCCTGCCCCGGACCAGCGCCCGGCCGCCGCTCGGGAGCAGGAGGCCGTTGAAGTGTTTCACCAGAGTGGTCTTGCCGCTTCCGTTGTGCCCCAGGATGGCCACGAACTCGCCTTGCCGGATGCTCAGGGTCACGCCGCTCACCGCGGCCCCGCCGTTGGGGTAGACGTGGCTCAGGTCCTCGACCTCGACGACCGTCTCCCCATAGCTGTTCTCCCGCTCGGCGTCGCGCTCCGAAAGCTCCCGGCAGCGCGCGTCGTCGAGGGTGAACCCCCTGCTGCGGAAGAGCTCCGCCCCCTCGTCGGGGAGCAGCGGAAGCTCCTCCGCGGGGCAGACGTTCAGCGCCGCGAAGTATTGGGGTATCTGCAAAGGACGAATCCCGGCCTCCGCGACGAGCGCCGCGTCCCGCAGCAGTTCCCCGGGCGTCCCGTCGGCGAGGACGCGCCCTTTTTTCATCAGGATCAGGCGCTCGGCGTGCAGGGCCTCCTCGGTCTCGTGCTCGATGATGATCAGGGTCAGATCCCCCTGGGCGCTCAGCGTCCGCGCGATGGAAAAAACCTCAAGCTTCCCCATGGGGTCCAGGTCCGTGGTGGGCTCGTCCATGCACAGCACCGACGGCCGAGCGGCCAGCACGGAGCCGATGGCCAGGCGCTGCTTCTGGCCGCCGGAGAGGGTGGCGGGATGTCGCCCCTCGAAGCCCTCCAGGTGGACCGTCCGCAGCACGTCGCCGATGCGAAGGACGATTTCGGGCCTCGGCACGCCGAAGTTCTCGGGCCCGAAGGCAACCTCGAGCCCCGCGTTGGTGGAGAAGAGCTGGGCCTCGAAATCCTGGAAGACCAGGCCGATCTCGCGGGCCATCCGGCTGACGGGGGTATCCCTGGCCGGGAGGCCGCCCACCGTCACGGAGCCCTCGTACCGGCCCCGGACGAAGTGGGGGATCAGTCCGTTCAGGCTGTTGGCTAGGGTGGACTTCCCCGCACCGCTCTCGCCCATGATCACGACGAAGCGGCCGCGCTCCACCTCCAGATCGAGCGAATCCAGGGCCGGGGACTCTGAGCCCCGGTACCAGAAGGAGAAGCCCTTGACCTCCACGGCCTTTTCAGTGTTGATGTGCAATTATCCGTGACCTCCGTCCATCGTTCCGGGACGCCCCGGCGCGAAAAAGGATGCGATTCCGCCAACCATTGTGCGTATTTCCGCAACACTTGTCAAGGACGGAGCCCCCGGCTGGTGATAGAGTTTTCTCTAATGCCAATCCTTTGAGCAGGCTCTGTCTGAGTCATCCTCCGAAATAGGCGAATTTTTCCAAGATATTTCACCTCTCTTCACACCGCTCTTTTTATCCGTTCTCATTCTTAATGATAGTATCTTAGATTTACAATCCAGCCTGCAGGGGCAAAAGGTTTCGTCGTATTGCTACGCGCTGCGATAAGTTGGATACTATTTTCCTGGACTTCCTGCTTTTCGCTTTTATTATCGACTTCTTATTTTTGTGCTGACATGACCTGAATATGGTTCACCGCTCAACTGATTATGGGTTAGGCTAAGCACTGGCTCCACAAGATCTGCGCACCATAAAAAACGGGGCCTCGCGGCCCCGTTCAGAGTGTTCCTTCGCAGATGGACAGACCTCATCACAGGCCCTTGCCCCCTTGCTGGTTACATCGCTGACTTTTACGCTGACTCAAACACCAATATTTTCCAGACGCTGCAAGGTGTTATTCGCCTTACGCTGACTTTTACGCTGACTTTTGCAGACTTGTCATCGTTGCGCGTAGTATGCAGATTTCCCGCTTCCGATCTTTTTGATGATTCCATCTTGAAGCAGCAGCTTCAAGAGATAATAGGCATGGTTTCTGTCGCATCGGCACAGCTCGACCACATCGGCGCGGGATATCCTTGAGAAACTTTCCAGATGGCGGAGTATGATGTCCTTCTCCTGAAGGGTTGTCATCCCGTGCTGCCGCGTATACCCCGCCTCATTGCCGGACAGCGCGTACACCTTTGAGCTGAGCATGTACCGCCTTTCCCTGCCGTTGCCGACACCCTCAACCACTCCAAGCTCCACAAGCCATTCTACCGTGTTGCGCGCATCCGACTCCCTCTTCTGTATTCTGTGAGACAGCTCGTCAAGCGTCGCCCTGCGTTCGTGCCTCAGCGTGGCCAGCACGATCAGAGCGTCGACCGGCATCATTTTGTCCATGCGACGCTCCTCCGTCAGGAGCATTCGCACAAATTCCTCGTCAAGTAAGGCGCTGTTCAGCCGCAGGATCACGCTGACCGCGCTGCTGTCGGAGTAATCGGGGATTTCGTGTCCGCTGCGAAGCATGGCGCTGTAAATCTTGTCCACTCCGCGGCCCGTTCGCTCCGCAAGACCAATCCGCTTCACGGCCTCCGCCAGAGTCCTGTTCCTCGGAGTCGGCGCTACGGACAGAATGTTGTCCGCGCTGACCCCCTCCGGAAACCCCCCCGGACTTGAGATGACCATCGCCCGATTTTGCAGCTGAACCTGCACCGCGCCGGAGACAAAATAATCCCGGTGAACCAAGGCGTTGACAAAGCCCTCGCGAAACGCCTCCCGCTCATAATTCGGCACGGGGACACGAAACAGCCCCACCTGAATTTCCTGTTCCACAACCCTCGACTGAAAGAGCAGGCTGACCTTCTCGAAGATCTGCAGCAGCGACTCCCTCATCGCCGGGGGATTGACCAGTACGTTGACGCCGTCCAACACCTGAAATAGAACCTCGTTTCCGGGGACGAACTCGCGGATATACCTTTCATGTCCCATCAACAGAAGGCCGGCGACCGTCGGATAGCAGACCCCGTCCAGCTCCCGGACCAGATCAAGCGCCTTATCCAGTTCCTCATCGGACAATTCCAGAAGGGGCGCTTCGCCGCGGTATGTTCGCACCATGCCGCGAAGCCGCTCCCGCTCCAGCGGGTTCAGCGCCTCGCGGGCGGCGATTGTCTCAATTACCTGTGCGGAAGGGTCAATGGCCCGGATGGAGGAAAGCCGCTGCATGATCTCGTGCGGCTGCATGGGGATGTTCTCCGGCGAGCCGTCCGGCTTCAGCCGCCGACGCAGATACTGCCCGTCGGACGTCATCGTCAATTGACGGGACTGATTCACCTCCAGGGCCAACACATCGCGCTGATCCCAGGTTTCCAGGCGAAGGGTAAGGACAAGCGAAGGAACGGTGTGGGCCTGGACCTTTGCGGCCATCTCGATCAGATTTTTGTGCTGTTCGCTGACGCCCGAGACATGCCCGTTGTCCTCGACGCCAAGGTAAAGGACGCCGCCGTCGGTGTTCGCCATGGCGACCAGCGCCTTATAGAGCTCATCCAACGGCAGAGGCCGGCGGTCGCTTTTGAACTCGACGGTCAGTGTTTCCCTAGTCGGTCGTTCCATGGTTTGCCTCCGGCAGGTGCGGGGAATCCAGTCCTGACGTTATTCCGTCCCTGCTTTTACCATTTCGGCAACTATCCTCACAGCACTCTCGCTGAATACTTTTTTCGTCTCAAGGCTTCTTCTCTCGTCATTGAGCCTGGTATTCCCATGTCAATCCGTATCATCTCTACTTCAAAATTATATAACACCCCTTCCAATCGACACAAAACGAGGCACAAATCTCCCTGATTTTGTGCCTCGTTTTGTGTCGCACCAATAAATCCATATCTATGAATCGTTACATCACACAGACTTACGCATTTTGTTTCTATCCCTTTACGGGAGGGCGCTTTTCGCACAAGAGGGGAGTCGGCCCGCCGGAAATCAAGGCGCTTCGCTCCTCACTCGGACGTTTCGTTCCTGAATCAGATGAAATAAAGGTACAGGACGCCGTGGGCCAGATAGATTCCCACACAGATCAGCACGACGCCGCAAAGGAAGTTCAAAACGCGCAGGGCCTTCTGTCCCCGCTCGCTCTGGAGCCAGCCGGAGGCGAGCTGAGCGAAGGTCCCGGATACGATCAACACGACGCTGTAGCCCAACGCATAGGCAAGGATCAGGCCGAAGGAGAACAAGAGCCCGTGCGAGGCCTGAGCCGCAGCCAAAGAAAGCACCGGGGTGATGTAGGCGATGCTGCACGGGCCGATGGCGAGCCCCGACACGATGCCCAGGACCAGAGCCCCCCAAAGCCCGCGCCGCTCCGTGGAGCCGCCCCCCCCGAACGAGAAGAACCTGAAATGCACGAGCCCCGTCAGATGGATGCCCATGAGGATGAACACCGCGGCGACGAAGAGCGTCAAAAATCGCTCGTTGCCGCCCAAGAGCAGACCGAAGCTGGAGGTGACGAACCCCACCAGCATGAGGTTCAGCACGATCCCGCTGCAGAAGGCGCAGGATACCTTGAACGCCTCCCAGCGGCTGGGGCTGTCCGTGTTCTCGATGTAGCCGACGACCAGGGGAATGGCCGCGATGCCGCAGGGGCTGAGGAGGACGCTTGCGATCCCCCAGAGAAAGGCCCCCGCCCATTGCAGGGGCCCGCTCGAGGTCATCGCGGAGAAGATGGCGTTAAGCATTACTCTATGGCGACCCCCGCTTTTTTGAAGATCTCCAGGACCTCGTCGAGGCTGCGGTAGCCGACCTCCTGCTGAACGACCTTGCCCTCGGCGTCCATGAAGAGAAGGGTGGGGACGTAGCGTACATTGTACTCACGGGCCATCTCCGGATGCTCCTCCACGTTCACCTTCTCCGCCGTCAGCTTGCCCGCGTACTTGTCGTTGATCTCGTCCAACACCTTGGCCATCTGCAGACAAGCGGGACAGGTCGGCGTGGACAGGGACTTCAGGGTCGGCAGCTTCTTCTCCCCGGCAAAGGCGGGCGAAAGGGCAAGGGCCACCAGGACGAGTGACAGAACGAACATCTTCATTACAGAACACTTCCTCTCAATAATAAGAATTGAAATTCCTAAATGCCGCGACGTGTCTATGCTACAGGACCTTTGTGTCCTTGACAAGCCGGGGCTCTTGCGGATTTTCGCATACGGGATATGTACGTGAGAGGAGCGCGATGCGGGACAAAAAGCGACCGGTCCCCGCAGAGCTTCGGCCCTGTGGAAACCGGTCGTCCGCCCAGACGATGGGCGCAGGAGGTCCGGGATATCGGGATCGGGCTTAACCCCGGTTCTCCCGGTCGTAAGGCTTCCCCAGTGCCGCAGGCTCGACGCGCCTGCGGTTCGGGGACAAGGCCAGCACCAGGATGACCAGAACATAGGGCACGATCAGGGCCAGTTCGTAGGGGAACTTGATGCCGTAGAACTGGATCAGGCGCTGCGCCGCCGCGGCGATGCTGAACAGCACCGCACCACCCGCCACGCCCCAGGGCGACCAGCGCCCGAAGTAGACGAGCGCCACGGCGATGAATCCACGGCCCGCCGTGATGTTGTCGGCGAACATCCTGGCCGAGCAGACGGACAGGTACGCGCCGGCCAGCCCCGCGAAGGCCCCGGCCAGGATCACGCACTGGTAGCGGACGCGGGAGACATCGATCCCCAGCGTGTCCGCCGCGCGGGGCGTGGTGCCCACGGCGCGGACCTTCAGTCCCCAGGACGTTCGGAAGAGCAGGTAGCTCGACAGGGGGATCAGCGCGAACGCGACGTAGTCCATGGGGCTGAGGGTCGCCAGGACCGGCCCGACCCAGGGAACGCTCCGCAGGAGGTCCAGCCTCAGAGCGGGGATCCCGGTGACCGGTGTGGGGCCGCCGACATAGACGCGGAAGAGCGTCCCGGAGATCCCCCAGCCCAGCATGTAGAGGCCGATCCCCGCGATGCCCTGACGGGCCTTGAAGGTGATGCAGACCAGGCCCAGAAGGAGCCCGAGGAGGGCTCCGACGGCAAGGGCCGCCGCGAGGCCGATCCAGGGCATATGAAACTTCAGATCGATGAAGAACGCCGCGAAGGCCCCCATCATCATGATGCCCTCGGCGCCGAGGTTGAACAGGCCGGCCCTCTGGTCGAACATCTCCCCCAAGGCTACCAGAAGCAGAGGAACGGCCATGGGGACGGCGGCGGCGAGCATGACGGAGAACAGGGATTCCCAGCCCATGTCAGGAGGCCTCCTCTCGGATGAAGCGGGACAGGATCCGGGCCCGTATGCCTCGGTTCGAGATGAAGATCGAGGAGGAGACGACGGCCAGGATGATCAGTCCCTGAATGGCCAGGATGATGTGGGCGGGGATGGTGACGGCCCGCTGCATCATGTCCGCACCGACGATCAGAAGCCCGAAGAGCATCGAGGCGGGGATGATCCCCAGCGGGTGAAGCCCGCCGAAGAGGGCCACCACGATCCCGCTGAACCCGTATCCCGCGGAGAGCGCCTCCAGGGCGCGGCGATGCACGCCGCACAGCTCCACGGCCCCGGCCAGCCCCGCCATTCCTCCGGCCAGAAGCATGGCCAGGACGAGGTGGCGCTTCACGTTCATGCCCGCGCAGCGCGCGGCCAGGGGCTCGGCCCCGCAGGCCCTCATGCGGTAGCCCAAGGTCGTCCTCCAGAGCATCAGGTAGGTCAGCACGGCGAGGAGCACCGCGTAGATCAATCCGGAGTGCAGGCGCATCGGGGGCATCAGGCGGGTCAGCCAGGCGTTGGGGGAGAGCTGCGCCGTCTGGGGGATGCCCGTTCCGTAGGCCAGCTCCTGCGGGTCGATCATCGGAGCCCGCAGGAGATAGATGTAGACCTGGCTCGCGATGTAGTTCAGCATGACCGTGCTGAGGATCTCGTTGACCCCGAGGTAGGCTTTGAGCCATCCCGCGATGGTCCCCCACAGGGCCCCGCCGACGAAGGCCGTGGCGAAGATCAGGGGGATCAGAAGGAACTTGGGCAGGTCGGGCAGGGCCAGCCCCACGAATGCGCCGGCCACGGCCCCGATCAGGATCTGCCCCTCCCCGCCGATGTTCAGGATGCCGCTGCGGAAGGAGATGGCGACGCCCACGGCCACCAGCATCAGGGGCGTCGCGCGCACCAGCATCTCCGATATCCCAAAAGGGTCCTTCAGGGGCTCGGTGAACATGACGGCGTAGGCCGCCAGGGGGTTGCCGCCGGCTACCGCGAAGAGCCCGGCCCCCAACAGGAGCGCACAGAAAAGGAAGAACAGGATGACCGCTACGTTGTAGATCAGGATCGTACTCTTTCTCATTCCTCCGCCTCCCCGTCGGCCGGGCTCTTCTCCGCGGCGCCGATGCCCGCCATCAGCAGACCGAGCTCCTGCTTGTCGGTCTCGGCGGCGTTCAGGACCTTCATGATGCGCCCCTCGTAGATGACGGCGATGCGGTCGCAGATGTCCAGCAGCTCGTCCAGCTCCTCGGAGATCAGCAGCACGGCGGTCCCCGACTCGCTGATCTTCAGGAGCTGCCTGTGCACGTGTTCCGTCGCGCCGAGGTCCAGGCCGCGTATCGGGTAGACGGCGACCAGCACCTTGGGCTGACGGGTGATCTCCCGGGCCAGGATGACCTTCTGGATGTTGCCGCCCGACAGGGTGGCACAGGGCGTCTCGATGTCCGGGGTCTTGATCTCGAAGGAGAAGACCAGGTCGGACGCGAAGCGCCGGATTTTCTCCCGGTTCAGGAAGCCCCGGCTCGAGAGTTCGGGGCCGTCGTACTCCTTCAGGATCAGGTTCTCGCGGACGGAGAAGGAGGGGATGATTCCCTCGCGGATGCGGTTCTCCGGGATGTAGCCCATGCCCTGTTCGATGATCTGCAGGGGCGTGTGGTTGGTGATGTTCCAGTAATCGATCAGGATGTTGCCGCTCTCGACCTTCCGCAGACCGTTGATGACCTCGGCAAGCTCGCGCTGCCCGTTTCCGGAGACGCCGGCGATGCCGAAGATCTCGCCCTTGCGGACGTCGAATGTGACTCCGTTCAGGGCCGGTTTTCCGCGGTCGCGGTCCCCCCTGGCCCGGACATCCACGATGTCCAGGGCCGTCTCCTCGCGCAGAGGGTGGGGCGTGCGGGACGAGGCCTGCCCCAGGGTCCGACCCGCCATGCGGTCCGCCAGCTCGCGGTCCGAGAGCTCCCGGGTCGGGCCCTCGTAGACCCGCTTGCCGCCCCGGAGGACCATCACTCGGTCGCTGACGCGCCGGACCTCGTTCAGCTTGTGGCTGATGAAGATGACGGAGCACTCCCTGCGGGCCATATCCCCGAGCAGGTCCAGAAGCTCGTCCGTCTCCTGCGGGGTCAGGGCGGCCGTGGGCTCGTCCATGATCAGGAGGTTGGCCCCCAGGACCAGGGACTTGATCAGCTCGACCCTCTGCTGCTCTCCCACCGAGAGCTGCCAGATCAGGGCATCCGGCTTGACCTCCAGATCGTGTCTGCGGGAGATGTCCAGGATCTTGTAGCGCACCTCCTCCAGATCCAGGGAGAAGGCGTGCCGATGGCAGAATCCCAGCGCGACGTTCTCCGTCACCGTGAGGTTCGGCACCAGCATGAAGTGCTGGTGCACCATTCCGATACCCAGCCGGAAAGCGGCGAGGGGGCTGTCGATGACCACCTCGCTTCCGTTCACGACGATACTTCCGCTGTCCTGACGATAGAGTCCGTACAGGACGTTCATCAGGGAGCTCTTCCCCGCCCCGTTCTCCCCGAGCAGGGCCAGGATCTCCCCCGAACGCAGGTCCAGGTCCACGGAGTCGCACGCCACGACGCCGGGAAAACGCTTGGTTATCCCCCTCATCTCGAGGGTCTTGATCCGTTCCGTCATGGACATCCCCCCGATCGTCCAAGCCATTCGAAAAACGGGGGACGCCGCCGACGAGCCGGGCCCCCCGATCCCATTACGATCAGTTCAGTTCGATCTTCAGCTTGCCGCTGGCGATCTCCGACTTGATCTCCTCGACCTTTTGGGCGACCTCGGGCGGAAGCTCGCGGTTGATCTGGATATCGATGTTCCCGTTGGCGATGGAGAGCGGGATGGCCCGGCCCCCGAGTTCTCCCTTGGCGCGGGAGTCGAGCATCTCCCTCACGACGTTCTTGAAGAGGTAGACCTGGGCGAGGAGCACGGACTCGGGGGCGACGTTCTTCATGTTGAGGTCCGTCGAGATCCAGTAGACCCCTTTGTGTTCGGCGACGGCCTTGAGCGCGCCGACGCTCTGCTGCGAGGAACCGCTCAGGAAGTCCGCACCGGCATTGATGGCCGTGCGGGCGATCTCGCCGGCCCCCACCAGGTCGTTGAAGGAGCCCGTGTAGGCGATGCGGACCTCGGCCTTCGGGTTCACGGCCTTCACGCCCATCTCGAATCCCTTGTTGTACTTGATGGCATCGCCGGCCTCGACGGGGCCGACCAAGCCGATCACGCCGCTCTTGGTCATCATGCCCGCGACCACGCCGCCGATGTAGGCCCCCTCCTGAGAGTGGGGATCGTAGGCGAAGATGTTGGGGAACTTCGCGGCGTAGCCGGTCCCGTAGGCGAAGGTCGTCTTGGGGAAGTCCGGGGCGATGTCGTTCAGCAGGCTCTGGTACTGCGCGCCGTGGGCGATGATGAGGTCGTAGCCTTGGGAGGCGTACTGACGGATGGCCGCAGCCGCATCCACCGGGTTGCCCAGGCGCTCGCTGATCGAGAGCTCCAGCTTGTCCGAACCCAGCTCCTCCTGAACGGCAACGATGCCCTCGTACATCGCCTGGCTCCACGCCAGGTCGTCGCGGGTGCTGGGAACGACGAAGCCAACCCTGATCGGCGCACCCCAGGCGACGGCCCCGACAAGCATCACGACCGACAGTGACAACGCCAACAAAGACAGTCTCTTCCTCATACAACAATCCCTCCCGACGAAGATGAAATAGCTTGACTTCTCAATTATCCCATATTCAGGATAAATAGGGTAAGAAAAAAATAGCCTCGTGAAAAATTTTTCGTCCGACGTTTCGTCCCAGGCCCGGCGTTGCCTCCGGGCAAGGCCATGTCCATGATGCACGATCGACGAAAATGGCTATAATTGGGCATGAAACGTACAGGGATATCGGCCCGGGACCGCCGGGACGGTCAAGGAAAGGAGCAAATCCATATGGAAGCGAAAATTGCCGTCGTGTATGTCTCGACCCATCACGGCAACACGAAAAAAGTTCTGGAGGCGATGGCGGAGGAACGGGCTTGCGACCTGTACCCCGCGGACCAGGCGAAGGATGTGGATTTCTCGAAATACGACGTCGTCGGGTTTGCGTCGGGCGTGTACTTCCAGTCCTTGAGCCCCGACATCGTCCGGCTGGCGAAGGACATCGAGCTCGATGCGCGCCAGAGGACGTTCATCGTCTACACGGCGGGGATCAACTTCAAGAACTACGCCGCCTCCGTCGAGCGCATCCTGAAGGAGAAGGCCGGAACCTACGTCGGGCGATACGCCTGCAGGGGATACGACACCTGGGGACCGTTCGGGCTCTTCGGCGGGATCGGGAAAAAGCACCCGACGGACAAGGACCTTTTGAAGGCCAGGGAGTTCATAAAAGCGCTTTGAGTTCTGAAAATGGAACGACGTTTCCAGACGGGGCGGACTCAACCCGCTTCCGCCGATCGCTGGGGACGTCCGAAAAGGAGTTTTGACTGAATTGCTCTCCAAGCCCGAGAAAAAACTGGGAATTCTGGGCGGGATGGGGCCCGCGGCGGCGGCGGAGTTTCTGAGGCTTCTGGCGGCGGGGGCTCCGGCTCAAAACGATGCCGGGCATCCGTACCTTCTGATGCTCTCGGACCCCGGCATCCCGGACCGCACCGACGGAATTCTGGGCGCCGGGCCCGACCCCCTGCCCGCGATGCGCCGGGACCTGCTGCGCCTGGCCGAGTGGGGGGCGGACCTGCTGGCCGTCCCCTGCAACACGGCCCATCACTTCATCGACCGCTTCCGGGCCGATCTGCCCATCCCCCTGGTTCACATCGTGGAGGCCACCGTGGACGCCGCACGGCGCCGCAGTCCGCAGGGGGCGTGGCTCCTGTCTACATCGGGGACGCGGGCCTGCGGAATCTATCCGGCCTGTGCGGAGCGGAGGGGCTATCGGTTCCTGCACCCGTCGGAGCGGCAGCAGGACCGGGTGCAGCACTGCCTGCGCCTCGTGAAGGCCGGGGAGATGGCCGAGGCGGCCGGTCTGATGCGCGAGGTCGTGGAGGAGCTGTGGAGCGAGAAGGACCTCGCGGTCGCGACGGCCTGCACGGAACTGCCCCTGGCCTACGCGGCCGCGGGCCTTCCGGAGGAGCGGGAGGTGTCGAGCCTTCGGGCGCTCTGCGACGCCTGTCTCGACGTCCTCTACGAGAGGGACGACGAGGGGGCATGACGTTCGACATCGTCGTCAGGGGCGGGTACGTGGCGGACGGGGCGGGGAACCCCCTCTTCCGCACGGACGTCGGGGTGTGCGGCGACCGCATCGCCGCGCTGGGCCGCCTTCCGGACGGCAGGACGACGGTCGACGCGTCGGGGAGGGTCGTGGCCCCCGGGTTCATCGACGCACACAATCACGTCGATCACGGCATCCTGCGCTGCCCCGAGGCCCGGAACTTCATCCTCCAGGGGTTCACGACCTCCGTCTGCGGGAACTGCGGGCTCTCCCTGACGCCGCTCTCGGACGAGCACCGCGAGGCCCTGGCCCGCTATATGGGGCCTTTCGTGGGGGCGGCTCCGGAGTACGACTGGGGATGGAGCGACTTCGCCTCCTTCGCCCGCAGGATCGAGGCGGCCCGTCCGGCCCAGAACCTGGCGATCCTCACGGGGCACGGCACGCTGCGCGCCGCCGTGATGGGCTTCGAGGACCGCCCTCCGAGGGAACGGGAACTCGACCGAATGCGGGAGCTTCTGGAACGGGAGTTCGATCAGGGGGCCTGCGGGCTCTCCTTCGGCCTGGCCTATCCGCCGGGGAGCTATGCGGGGCGGGAGGAGATCGCCGCGCTCCTCTCCGTGGCCGCGCAGCGGGGCCGGCGCTGCGCCTTCCACATGGCGAGCGAGAGCACGACGGTGACCGAATGCGTGGACGAGCTGCTGGACCTGGCCCGGGAGACCGGGGCCGCCGTGGAGGTATCGCACCACAAGGCCATCGGCCGAGCAAACCGGGGCAAGATATTCGAGACGCTGCGCACGATGGAGCGGGCCCGTGCGGAGGGCATGGACGTCCTGTGCGACGCCTACCCCTACGTGGCGGGCAGCACGACGATCCTCTCGCTCCTGCCGGCCTGGGTGGCGGAGGGAGGCGTGGAGGCCCTGCTTGCGCGGCTTCGGGACGGAACGCAGCGGTCCCGCATCGCGGAAGCGATCCTGCGGGACGACGTGCCGGGCGACAACCTGATGCTCCTCCAGGGGTGGGGGCGGGTCCTGATCGGAAGCTGCCCCGCGGACCCCGCGAGCGAGGGCCGGAACCTGGCGGACATCCTGAACCGGCAAACCATGGACGCGGAGAGTATCGGGGCTTTCATGGACTGGCTGCTGCGCATCGGGGGAACCGCGCTGATGGTCCTGCTGGACGAGCAGAGCGAGGACGACCTGATGCACGTCCTGGGCCACCCTCTCACCGCGCTGGGATCGGACGCGTGGGCCGTCCGCAGCGGGGAGGGGTGCCCCCACCCGAGGGCCTACGGCACGACGGCGCGCTTTCTGGGACGCATCGCCCGGGACCGAGGGCTCCTGAGGCCGGAGGAGGCCGTGCGCAGGATGACCTCCTCCCCCGCGCAGCGTTACGGCATAGCGGGCCGGGGTCTGATTGCGGAGGGGCTCTTCGCCGACCTCGTCGTGTTCGATCCCGACGCGTTTCTGGATCGCGGGGACTTCCTCGATCCGCATCATCCTCCCTCGGGCCTCTCCGCGGTGATCGTCAACGGGGAGGCCGCGGTGTTGAACGGGGAGCAGACGACGCGGCGCGCGGGACGCGTGCTGCGCGCCTCCGCCTGAACACGGGAAGGACCCTCAAAGGAGCGAGACGCGGCACCCCGGGTCAGGGCGGAGGTTCCGCCTCGATCACCACGACGGCCGCGGCGTAGTCCCCGTCGTGCGTCAGGGAAACCCAGAGCCTCTTGGAGCGCCCCGGGAGGAACGACGCTTCGACTTCGGGAGCAAGTTCGATCCTCGGGACGCCCCCCTCCCGGAGCAGGCAGAAGCCTTTTCCTAAGGTTACCTCCGCCAGGGACACGCCCGAGGCCTTGCAGAAGGCCTCCCGTGCGGCGAAGGCCGAGGCGTAGCTTGCAGCGCGGGCCCGCTCGCCTCCCCTGGCCTCGGCATAGGCAATCTCCTCCGGGCGGAAGACGCGCTCCACGAAATGGCGCGACCGTATGGCCCGAAGCATACGCGAGATACGGCACAGGTCGATCCCGACGCCAACGATCAGGGCAGAGCCCCCCTTTCGGAGGACCTGGAAGAACCTCGTAAACCCTTCAGGGGCATCATCGGGGGAACACGTTCCCCCGCGTCCCTATCGACCATTCGCGCCGGGGGGACTGCGTCCCCCCGGCGCGAATGACAACAGGATTCCGAGGGACTCGTCCCTCGGCGGGGTTCGGGGCGGAGCCCCGGGGAAGTTTTTTGGAATTCTCCCCGCGGCATGGCAAGCTACGCGATCATCTTGGCGACGCCCTCCCGAACCTCCTTCAGGAGTTTCATGCCCTCATCCTCGACGAGCTTCATCCACTCGCGCTTCTTTGCCACGTAGGCCGTGTCCTTGATCGAGGGCAGGTTGATCGCCACGTTCTCGAGCGCGCCGGAGAGCCCGGCGAAGGCCTGCAGGGCCCCCACGGTCAGGTCGCTCGCCGCGCTCTTGTTGCTCTTATACAGAAGGCTCTTGGCCAGACGCATCACGGCAAGGCAGTCTTCGGCCGTCGTCTCGGGGGAGACGATCGCCTCCTTGTAGGCCTTCTGGATCGCCTCGGTCCGTGCGGCCTTCTCCGCGTCCGTCCCCTTGGGAAGCCCAAACGCGGCGATGACGCCGTCGAAGGCGTTGGTGTCCTTCTGAATCCCATCGAGAAGGGCGTTCATCAGCTCGTCGGACTTCGGAATCGTATCCATGACCAGCGACTCGAACTCCGCGTACTTCTCCTTGCCCTGCGTCAGCCGGCAGACCATGGAGATCAGCGCCGCGCCCAGCGCGCCCGACAGGGCCGCCGCGCTCCCGCCCCCGGGGGCCGGAGCGTTGGACGCCAGTTTCTCCGAAAAAGCCCTCACCGTCATGTCCGTCATAATCATGTCTATTCCTCCTTAGATCTCAAAAGATGGTCAGGATGGCCCAAGATCCTTCAAAACACGCCGGTACAAACCGTCTTGTCCGTATCATATCACAACCGCCTCACCGGATCACCGCGTTGGGAATCCACGTGGACACCTCCGGGAACAGGATGATCAGCAGCAGAACCAGCGCCATGACGCTCAAAAACGGGTAGATGTAGCGGAACGAACCCGAGTAGCGGGTCTCCGTGATCTTGCAGGCCGTCATCAGGTCCACGCCGAGCGGCGGGGAGTTCGCTCCGATGGCCAGGTTCACGGCGATCATCACCCCCAGATGGATGGGGTCCACACCCAGCTGCGTCATCACCGGCATGAACACCGGCACGATGATGATGATGATCGCGATGGACTCCATGAACGTCCCCAGCACGAGCAGCAGCAGGTTGAAGAAGATCAGAACCGTCCAGTAGTCGTCGGAGAGGGCCAGGATCGCCTGCGCCACCTTCTGCGGGATCTCCTCCAGGGCCAGTATCCACCCGAACAGCGAGGCCGCGGAGATAATGAAGAGCACCGAAGCGCTGGTGAGGGCCACGGAGTGGCAGACCTCCCAGAAGTCCCGAAGCGAGAGCCTGCGATAGACGAAGGCCGAGAGGACGAGGGCGTAGAGCGCCGCGACGGCGCCCGTCTCCGTGGCGGTGAAGATGCCGCTGCGGAACCCCACGACGATGATCAGCGGAGCGCCCATGGGCAGGATGGCCTCCTTCAGCGCCCGGACGATCTCCTGCCGGGTCGGCTTCGCTCCGCAGGGGTACCCCTCCTTTTTGGCGAAGAACCAGGAGAGCGCCATCAGCCCGATGCCGAGCAGGAGGCCGGGGAGGATCCCCGCCAGGAACAGCTTTCCGATGGAGACGCCCATGGTCACGCCCAGGATGACCATGACGATGCTGGGCGGGATGACCGTTCCAAGCGACCCCGCACAGCCCAGCAGGGAGGCGGTGAAGGACATGTCGTACTTCTGTTGGCGCATCATGGGCACGACGATGGAGCCGATGGCCGCGACGTCCGCGATGCCCGACCCCGAGATGGCCCCGAACAACATGCACGAGACCACCAGGACCATGGCGAGTCCGCCGGGGATGCGCCCCACCAGGATGGAGGCCAGCCGCATGATCTTGGGGGTGATGTCCCCCCGGGCCATGAGCGTCCCCGCCAGCAGAAAGAGCGGTATGGCCAGGAGCGTGAAGGAATCCACGCCCACCACCATGCGCTGCGCGATGGCGGCGACGGGCACGGATTCGAAGAGCGTCAGGTACGTCACACCCGAGACGGCGATAGCGAAGGCCACCGGTATCCCCATCGCGATCAGCACCAGCATGGAGCCCAGAAGCAGCGTCATGACGGGCTCCCCCCATCCAGCTTCTCCTTCCCCGTGAACAGCATCCAGAGCGCGAAGAGGGTCATCAGGCCGAACCCCACGGGTAGCGCCAGGTACAGGACGCCCGCGGAGATCTGCAGCGACGCGGTGACGTCGTCCCAGACCCGCGCCACGACCTTGCTGCCGCTGCGGATCCCGCATGCCAGAAACGCCAGAAGGATCAGGACGTTCACACGGTGAAGGACCGTGCGCGCGGCGCGGGGCAGGCGCTCGGCCAGCATCTCGATGCCGATGTGCTCGCCCCTGAGGAAGGCCGCCGCCGCGCCGACGAAGGTCATCCACACCAGCAGGGTCTGGCTGACCTCCGCCCCCCAGGGCAGAGGATTGTGGAATATGAAGCGCGAGGCGACCTCGACGACGACCTCGAGGAAGATCAGGAGCACGGAGAGGACGAGAAAGGGCCTGAGCAGCCTGTCGAATATCCTCATGCGCCTACTCGCCCGCCTCCCGGACCAACTTCATCAATTCCTCGCCGAACACCGGCTCGAAACTCTTCCATACGGGCTGGACGGCCTCGCGGAAGGGGGCCTTGTCCACCTCGCGGACGTCGACGCCCTTCTTCCGGATCTCCTCCACCAGGGCGGAATCCGCCTCGCGGATCATCCGGCGCTCCTCGTCGCGCCACTTCGCGGCCAGCTTCAGGAAGGTCCCGCGGTCCGCCTCGGATATCCCGTCCCAGACGTCCTCCCCCACGCAGAGCACGGCCGAGGTCCAGATGTGTCCGGTCAGGGACAGGTGCTTCTGAACCTCGTAGAAGGCGTTGGAGACGAAGATGACCAGCGGGTTCTCCTGCGCGTCCACGACGCCCTGCTGAAGCGCGGAGTAGAGCTCGCCGAACGGGATGGGCATGGGAGAGGCGCCCAGCGCGGTGAAGGTGTCGAGGCGCATCTTCTGCGGCGTCACCCGGATCTTGATTCCCGCGAGGTCCTCCGGCTTTTCGATCGGCAGCCTGCCGTTGGAGATGTGGCGAAATCCGTTCTCCCACCAGGACAGGCCGACGATGCCCTTGGACTTGAGGATACCGAACAGGGCCTCCCCGAGCCTGCCGTCAAAGGCCTTGTATGCCTGCTCGTTCGTGGCGAAGGCATAGGGCAGCTCCTCGATGCCGAACTTCGGGTCCAGGGACTGGAACGAGGAGCCTCCGACCAGGGCGCCGTCGACCGTTCCCATCTTGAGCCCCTCGATCAGATCCTTCTCGTTGCCCAGCTGCGCACTGTGAAAGATCTTGAGCGTTACCCGTCCTTCCGTCGCGGCCGCAAGTTCGGACGCCAGCCCCTCCAAGGCCACGTTCCACGGGTGATCCGGGTTGAGGACGTGCCCGACCCTCACCGTCGTCCCGGCAAACGCCGCACCGGCCCATAACACAGCCGCAGCCACCGCAGCAACCCACTTTCCCATCTTCATCATCCAAACCTCCCAAACGTCTTCGCATGTCTACACCCCCGCCCTCCTCGGGCCGGAGAGGTCAAAAACACAAGTTCCATTTTACATAAAAAAAGAAATGTTGTACAGTATTTGGCCTCGGCCCCCATGTCACCGGGAGCCGAGGCCAAACGAGCCGAATCGGCGTATTTTATTTTTGCCCCCACGTCGCGATCCCGAGACCGAGCGGGCCGCTTAGGGCCTCATCAGGAGCAGCTTCATGAATCGAGTCGGCGCTTTCTCAAGCACTCCGTCCCTGGCCCAGATAGGCGGCCCTGATGTCGGGGTCCTTCAGCAGGTCGCGGGACGGCCCCTCCTTCAGAAGGCACCCCGTCTGGAGGACGTAGGCACGGTGCGAGAGCAGCAGAGCCTGACGGGCGTTCTGCTCGACGAGCAGGATGCTGACGCCCTCCTCGTTGATCCGGCGCAGCTCCTTGAAGATGTCCCGGATGACGATCGGCGCGAGCCCCAGGGAGGGCTCGTCCAGCAGCAGCACGCGGGGGCGGGCCATCAGCGCCCGTGCGATCGCCAGCATCTGCTGCTCCCCGCCCGACAGGGTGCCCGCGTACTGGCGCAGCCGTTCTCGCAGGCGCGGAAACAGGGAGAGCACCCAGTCGAAGTCCTCCCGGACGGCTTTGGCGTCCCTCCGGGCAAACGCGCCGATCCGAAGGTTCTCCTCGACCGTCAGGGGCGCGAAGATCCTCCGCCCCTCGGGGACCAGGGAGAGCCCGCTGCGGACGACCCTGAAGCTCCTGGAGGACAGGGCCCGCCCCTCCAGGGCCACCGTGCCCTCGGAGAGGCGGACCAGCCCCATGAGCGCGTTCATGAAGGTGGACTTGCCTGCGCCGTTGGCACCGATGACGGCGACGATCTCCCGCTCCCGAAGGGTCAGGGAAAACCCCTGCAGCGCCCGAATCGCCCCATAGCTGACATGAAGGTCCCGGGCCTCGAGCAATACGTCCGCCATCACAATACCGCCTCCTCGTCCGCCTCGTCGTCGCCCTCGCCCAGATAGGCGCCGAGCACCCCGGGGTCGTTCCGAATCTCCTCGGGCGTCCCCTCCGCGATCTTGGCCCCGAAGTTCATACAGATGATGTGCGGGCAGATCCTCATGATCAGGTCCATGTGGTGCTCGATGACCAGGGTCGTCAGGCGAAACTCCCGATGGATGCCCGTGATCAGATCGTTCAGGGCAAATACCTCCTCGGGGTTCATCCCCGCCGCCGGCTCGTCCAGCAGCAGCAGCTTCGGGTCCAGCGCCAGGGCGCGCGCAATCTCGAGCCTCCGCTGCATCCCGTAGGGAAGCGTCCCCGCGGCCTGCCGGGCGCGGTCCGCCAGCCCCACCCGCTCCAGAAGCTCCATGCTCTTGGAACGGATGTTCCGTTCGACCCCGGCCCAGTGTCCGGTGTGGAGCAGGGACTCCCAGAAGCCGTAGTGGTACTCGGGATCGGGGCGGTAGCCCGGGAAAAGCTGCCCCCTCAGGTCCTCCCGAAAGGAGTAACGGAAGCGGTTCTGCGCGGCGGTCATGACGTTATCCAGCACCGAGGAGCGCCCGAAGAGCCTCAGGTTCTGGAAGGTTCGGGCGATCCCGAGCCGGTTCACCTGATACGCCGCCATGGGCGTGATGTCCTGGTCCCGGAACCAGATGCTTCCCGCCGTCGGATTGTAGACGCCGGAGACGATGTTGAAGACCGTCGTCTTTCCGGCTCCGTTGGGGCCGATGATGCCGGTCAGGGCGTTGTCCATGATGCGGAAGCTCATGTCCCGGACGGCGTGGACCCCGCCGAAGCGCATGTCGACGTGCTCCAGTTCCAGAAGCACCTGGTCCGTCCCGATATCCCGCGGCATGGCTATCCCCTCCTCCCGGACCCGGGCAGGAAGCTCCAGATCTCCCGGTCGCCCAAAAGCCCCTCCGGCCGCACCACCATGATGACGACCAGCAGCAGGCCGTAGATGAGCATGCGGTACTGCGAGATGTCCCGGAAATACTCCATGACCGAGGTGACGATCGCCGAGCCCAGCAGGGTCCCGCTCATGGAGCCCAGCCCCCCGAATACCACGACCGCCGTCAGCTCGGTCGATTTCATCATGTCGAACATCGACGGCTGGATGAAATTCATGTACCCCCCCAGCAGAGCGCCCGACACGCCGCAGTAGAACGCGGAGATCAGGAGCGCCTTCATGCGGGACGCCGTGGTGTTGAAGCCCATCAGCGAGGCGGCCAGCCGGTCGTCCCTCGAGGCCTTGAACTCGCGCCCCAGGCGGCTGTCGATGAGGTTGAACGTCAGGAGGGTCAGGACGGTGAAGCAGGCAACGGCGACGCCCCGGGTGGTATAGGAGTCGATGCCCGGAAAACCGCGCGCTCCCCTGGTGAAGGACTGCCAGTTCTCGAGGATCAGTCGGATCGCCTCCCCCAGGCCGATGGAGGCGATGGCGTAGTAGTCGCCCGTCAGGCGCAGCGTCGGCATTCCGATCATCCAGGCCACGGCCACGGCCACAAGGCCCCCTGCGACGATGGCGGGCAGCCAGTGGACGCCGTACCTGACGGTCAGAATAGCGGCCGTGTAGGCCCCGAGCGCCATGTAGGCCGCATGCCCCAGCGTGAAGATCCCCGTGAAGCCGGTGAGGAGCGACACGCCCATGGCGGCGATGCAGTTGATGCAGAGCAGAATGATGATGCCCTCCTGATACCCGCCCAGCGGGTACAGGGCCAGGGCCAGGCCGAGGAGGATCACGGCGGCGTTTCCAAGCAGGCTCCTCTTCACGATGCACCTCCTAGATCTTGTCCCCGACGCTCTTGCCGAAGAACCCGGCGGGCCGGACCAGCAGCATGACCACCAGCATGGAGAACACGACCATATCCCGCATCTGGCTGCTGACAAACCCCGCGGTGAGCATCTCCGCAAGGCCCAGGATCAGGCTGCCCAGCACCGCGCCGGGCAGCGAGCCCAGGCCGCCGATCACCGCGGCGATGAACGCCTTGATCGTGATGTTGCCGAGCTGCGGATAGAGCGAGTACTTCGCGGAGAGGAAGATCCCGCCCACCGCGGCCAGCAGCCCCGCGACAAAGAAGACGATGCCGATCAGGAGCGTCACGTTGACCCCCATCAGTCCGGCCGTGCGCAGATCGCACGCCGCCGCACGGATGGCCAGTCCCCAGCGCGTGCGCGACAGGAAGAGCTGGAGCGCCCCCAGAAAAACGACGGCAACGGCCAGCGAAAGGATGTCGGAGGCGTTGACCGTGACCCCGCCGCCCAGGCTGAATACCCCGGACGGAAACGTGTCCTGCGGCAGGGCCCGGAAGCGCCCGCCCACCACGATGACGAAGATATTCTCGATGACGATGCTGACGCCCATGGAGGCGATCAGCAGGTAGAGCGTCATGGAGGTGCGCTCGCGGATCGGTTTGTAGGCCAGGCGTTCGGTCAGGACGGCCACCAGGCCCGAGGCCAGGATCGCCCCCGCAGACGCCAAGACGATCCCATATCCCTGCTGTGTCAGAAGGTAATAGCAGGCATATCCCCCCACGACCAGAAAACCGCCGTGCGCGAAGTTGGAGAAGAGCAGAATGGAGTACACCAGCGAATACCCAACGGCGATGAGCGCGTAGACCGACCCCAGGGAAAGCCCGTTGATGATCTGTTGAAGCAGCGTTGACAGCGTAATGGCCAAAAGACATCATCCCTTCGTGCCCGAACCCTCGTAACCGAATGCCAGGCCCCTTTCGTCCCGAGCTTTTGGTCCTACTCCGGACGTACCTTCCTGAAGAACAGCGCCTTCCTCTGTTCGGGATCGCACTTCAGCATGACGCCGTCCTTGTCCTTGGGGTTATGGAACTCGTCCATGGTCAGGGTGCAGTGCAGCAGCTTGAGGTTTGCCGTCTGCTCCAGGGCGTCGCGCACCTTGACGGGGTCGGTCGACTGAGCCCGCTCGATCGCGTCCTTCAGCCAGTAGACGCAGTCGTAAGCCATGATGGCGTTCATGAACTCCTGACACTCCGTGCCCGTCCTCTCCTTGTACTTGTCGAAGAAGCCCTTCAGTGCGGGGTCGTAGCGGTCCACATGGCTGACCCAGTAGGTGTCGCCCAAAGCGTCGCCCGCAATCTCCCACATGAAGTCGCCGTACCCGTCCCCCCCGACGATCGCGGTCCTGATCCCGAGCTCGCGGGCCTGCTTCACGGCCAGGGGCAGGGACTTGCCCATGAATGGGAAGATCAGGACATCGGCGCCGCTGTCCTTGATGTTGGTCAGCTGGGAGCGGAAGTCCACGTCCTCGCCGCGGAACCCCTCGTCCGCAACGATCCTGCCCCCGAAATCCTCGAAGCCCTTCACGAAGAACTCGCGCTGGCCCTGGGAGTAGTCGCTCGACACGTCGTAGAGGACCGCGGCCTTGGACGCCCCGAGGTCCCTGGCGGCGAAGTAGGCCATCATGCGCCCCTGATAGGGATCCAGGAAGCAGATGCGGAAGTTGTAGGGGCGCACCTTTCCGGCCTCGTCCACGGTGACCAGAGGGTTGGTGGGCAGGGTGCCGAGATGGGAGACCCGCCCCCTGTTGAAGACGGGGGCCGCCGCGATGCACAGCCCGCTGCCGCTGGGACCGATGGCCGCTACGACCTTGTCCTGCTCCACAAGCCGACGCGCCGCGTTGACCATGTCCTCCTGTCGGGTACGGCAGTCGTACATGACGACCTCCAGTTTCCTGCCCAGGACGCCGCCCGCCGCGTTGATCTCATCCACGGCGATCTTGACGGACTCCACCTCCGCGATCCCGTAGGCCGCGAAGTCGCCCGTCACCGTCGCGATCTCGCCCACCTTGATCGTGTCCGCCCCCCACACGGGAGAGGCGGCGCAAAACAAAAGCACCGCCGCGCACAACATCAGCCTTTTCACTGCAAATCCCTCCTCACGTCACTTTTGTCAAGTCCGGAACGGTTTGGCAGAATTGTTGCCTTATTCTATTGTATTCCGCGCCGGCCGTAAAGACACGGCCCTCGGAAATTCCGCGCTTGTCATCCGTCATCCGGCGGCTTCCTGTGTTATCATAACAAGGGAAACGGGGCGCTGACCCCTCTTTTCCCGGAATCCTTTCGGCACTTCCAGGATAAGACGTCCAGCCTTGCCGAAAGGGGGCCTTCGTAATGGGTTCGTCTGCGCAGCCTCAAAAGCAAGCTCGTCGTGGCCGTCGGAGGTTTTTCCCCCGTCGATCCTGGTCCTCTCGACGAGCGTCCTCCTGAGCGTCAACGCGCAGGTCCGGAACCAGCTTCAGGAGAACGTCCAACACAACCTGGAGGGTTTCTACAGCCTCCTCAGGATTTACGAACAGGAATCCTTGGCGCGCGCCCAGCGCCTCGCCGAAAGGGACACCCTGATCGAGGCGATGCGCTCCGGGGGAATGGATCGGGGAGGGGCATCCAGCTGCTCGACCGCCTCATCCGCCGGATCGAGCATAAAAAATAAGCATGCGGGCGGAAAATTTCGATATTTGAGACTTTTAGCTGAGAGGGGAAACAACCATGAGCAAGCCTATCATCGGCATTCTGGGGAGCGTCCGGCGAGACCCGGACTCCGACTTTGTGTGTGCCGACCGCAGCTGCACGAACACGACCTGCGTACGTGCCATAGACGGCAACGGCGGCGTCCCTGTCATCCTGCCGGTTCCCGAGGACCCAAGGCTTTCGGACCCCGCCCTGGCCCTGTGCGACGGCCTGCTCTTCCCCGGAGGCTGGGACGTGGACCCCCGCCACTACGGGGAGCCGCCCCACGCGATGCTGGGGCCGGTGCAGCCGGAGTCGGACGCCTTCTGGTTTCATGCGGCAGCCTACGCGTCGGAGCACCGTATTCCCATGCTGGGCATCTGCCGCGGCATGCAGCTCCTGAACGTGGCCTGCGGCGGCAGCCTCTATCAGGATATCGGAGAGCGCACCGAGAAGAACCTGCTGCACATGCAGCAGCTGCGCCGCGACACCCCGATGCACAAGGTCCTGATCGAGCCGAACTCCCGCCTTCGGCACATCCTGGAGGCCGAAAGCGCCTACACCAACACGCTGCACCATCAGTCCGTCAAGGTCCCGGGTAAAGGCCTTGTCCTCACCGCCCACGCCGAGGACGGCATCGTCGAGGCCTTCGAGAGCCCGGACGGCCTGATCGTGGCCGTGCAGTGGCATCCGGAGGATCTTCTGAGGACGGTCCCGGTCATGAACCGCCTCTTCATGGACCTCTGCGACCGGGCCCTGGAACGACGGAAAGCCCGTAACTGATCTTTCGGACGAGATCGGGTCCCGTCCGTCGAGGACGGGACCCGATCTCGGAGGGCAAGCCAATCCGCGAACGGTGAAACCCAAATTGACAGTTGGTTTTTTTGTGCTATAGTCACTTAGTCTTTTTGCGGGCTTGTAGCTCAGTGGATAGAGCGACGGCCTCCTAAGCCGTAGGTCGGCAGTTCGAGTCTGCCCAAGCTCGCCATACAGACATTGCAGGGATTTGTCGATCCTACTCCTTGAAAGGCGTCGCCAGGAGCGACGGCCTCGGTCTGTGGTATCCTTTTCTCGTAGCCGGAAATGGGGGCTTGTCCTCCTTTCATGAAAGAGCCGTTATCCTTGGTCGGGGGCGGCTCTTTTTTTGTGCTTGCGCCTCATTATACGACGGAGTACGGTAAAATAGGAGATGGAAGGGAGGTGAGCGCATGACGCGTATACGAGAACTGCGGCAGGCCAAGGGGCTGTCGATGGCGATGCTGAGTTATGAGGTGCGGATACACCCGTCGATCCTCTCCCTGGTGGAGCGGCGCAAGGCCCCGGCGAGCGAGCGGGTGCGTGAGGGGTTGAGTACGTTTCTCGGCATTCCCTTGCGGGAGGCGTTCGACGACAAGGGCCTTGCAGTGTGAGTCCAACAAAAAAGCCGTCCGAGGCATGGACGGCGAAAGGAGATGAAAGATGTTGACTATCGGGAATATTGTACCACGAGGGAGAGACGGCGGGATAGGCAAGGCGTATGACGCGCGTTATCGAGTTGTGTTGCGGCGTGCCTACGACCCCGAGACGCGGGAGTTTGATCTCGACCGGCTGAACGGAATTATTCGGGTCGACGAGGGGTCTGCCGAGCTTAACGAGTATCGGGACAGGCTTCTCAAGGAGCGGGTTCTTGCCGCTTTGGACTGTGAGCTGGGGGGCGAAACCGCCATGCTGTGGCTGGAATTGGGGAGTGCAAGCCACGCTGCGGGGCACCCCGAGATGCTTCAAGTGGCGCGCGAGTTTCGAGATTCCCTGGAAAAGCCGTTCATGGCGCCGGATAAGTTCGGGAACCTCGTCGACACGAGGGGCGAGGAGCTTAAAGTCTGCCATGTCTACGAGTTGCATCGGTATCTGTCGCGCCTCGTGAAGCAGCTATGGTATCTTGCGAAGGCGCACCGCACACCGGCCGCGCGCCGCAAACCGAGTATGGCGGCTATCGCGAGATACTTTCTGCGTGTGCGTTCCGCGTCCCCCTCCCGTGCCCCCCGCTCCCAGCGCAGGGCGTCCTTCTCCGTGGCCGCATCCAGTCCGGGTGGAGGAGACTCTTCAGGAGACCCTGACTCAGGAGAATCCGACCAAGGAGACCCACCCGGGCCTTACCCTTTTCGTACCTTTGTAACACCCCCATCGAACCGTAAAAACAATCAGGAACCTTCGCGTCCGTGGCTTAGCCTCGGCTGTTGCTGCATGGAGAGGGGGCGGCCGGCATGGTAACGGCACGGAACCGCGAAGCGTGGAAATCCCAGAGGCTGGCCGTGCTGGAACACCTCCAGTCGGGCCGGAGCATCACCCAGGACGAGGCGCGGGGGCAATTCGGTATCATGCGCTTGGCCTCCCGGATCGACGAGCTCAGGCGCTCCGGCTGGAACGTCCTGACCGAGATGATCTCCGTCGGAGAAGGGGGAGCGCGTGCCGCCCGGTACTCCCTGGGGGAGGAGCCGAGGCGGGCGAGCCGGTTCCTCCCTGTACCCGACAAGGGGCCGGAGAGGGGGCGGCGTTGATGGGAAACGTTACTTACATCGGCGTTACCCAGGTTCTTGACCTCCCCGGTTTGACGACCCTTGACCGTGCCGTGTGGCAGGCGCTTTGTAGCTTCGCCCGCTGGGACTCCCCCACAGCCCCACAGATCGGCAGATGTTGGCCGGGGCTCTCCGAGCTGACTAGACGTGCAGGGTGTGCGAAGTGTTCACTTTACCGCACCTTAAAGCGGCTGGAGTCCATGAACCTTTTACGTCGAAAGCAGCGGCCCGTCATGGGCGGGTATAAGTCGACCCTTTACGAGCTCTCCGCTACCCCTGGGGTAGTATCACAGGGAGACAGTGTCATGGTGAGACAGTATCACAGGGAGACAGTGTCTCAGGGATACGGGGGTTGTCTCACTGTGATACTGGGGTAGTGTCTCAGGGAGACAAGAACATTACAGTAACATCAAAAGAGAACATCAAAGAATACCCGCCCTCTCAAGCTGATCAAATTCCCCCCTCAGAGGCCCCTACACAGACCTCTCCCCCAGCAGAGCCCCCTACCCCTGGGGATACCCCCTCTCCCCAGACAGAGGCCCCTACCCCCGAAGGCATCCCCCCCAAAGACGAGGGGGCAGGCGGGGTCGGCAAAATTACTGACAGTAGAAATGCGGATAACGGAGAGGGTGAAACGACAGAGGGGGCTAAGGCCACGACGGAGGCCGAGCATTGGGCGGAGGTGGATGCGTACTTTTCCCGGTTTTGGGATGGTTACCTGCGTCAGGAGGGGAAGGCCGACGCCAGGGCGATATTCCGGAAGCTCTTCCCGCCGGGGAGAGCCCCCGAGCTCTATTTTGCCCGTCTCCGAGAGATCGATGAGCGTGTGGGGCCGTTTCTTGACAGGGCTGAGGAGCTGAAACAATGCGGGGACCAGAAGTTTATCCCAAAGCCCGCAAACTGGCTCAAACGGGAGTTCGGCGATGTCTGAGCGGCAGATTGACTCCGAGTTCGATGCGGCCTGCGGCCTTACGGGGACGCCGCCTCCCAAGGATTGGGGGGACGTGCCCCGCTACCTGGCGGAGGAGAATGATCGGCGCTTCGAGGAGGCCCAGCTTTGTCATGAGCGGCTCGTGAACCCCAACGGGCTGAATTTGAGGGACCTGCTTGAGGGTTCTATCGACGAAGCGGGCCGTCTCATGGTACTGTCCTCTCAGTTCGAGGTCTATCGCGAGGAGGGAATGCCCCTCCCAAACATTCGGCGTCTGTACCTTTACGCGGCCAGGGGACTGATCGACCCGGCGAGGGTGGAGCGTGCCGTAGATCGGGCGTTGCTACAGGAGAAGTATCCCGACGTTGAGGCACGGTTTGAGAAGGCCGCAAACCCTGCGCACCACAGAGAGCTCCTGGAGGAGGCCGTCCGGCGTCGCGGATCGCTGGAGACGCTGCGGCTGAATATCGAGGAGCTGGATGCCCTCATCAACGACGGGGCGGGTATCGGACTGGGCGAGGTGCTCCATATCGTCGGGGGCGAGGGAGGTCTAAAAACGTCCCTCCTGCTCCATGCGCTAATCGACTACGTTGAGCGCGGAGGACGGGCTTTGTTCCTGAGCCTGGACATGCACCCCCAAAAGATCGAAGAGCGGCTGTATCGTCGTCTCCTGAACTGCGGACAAGCCCAGGTGGTCGAACATATCCGACTCAACACTCCGGAGTACCGCATGGCCAAGGAGGCCCGAGCGAGGCAGGATGACGGGCTCTCGATCATGGGCGGGCCGATGAACCTGACGCAGATCGAAAATGTCATCCTGGCCTCCGATGCGGACGTGGTGGCCTTGGACTACGTTACCGCTATCGATGGATTCAGGGATGAGTTGACGGCGGCCCGGAGCGTCTCGAAGAAATTCCGGGAGCTGCGGGATCGCTGGGGCCTGACCTTCGTGCTGCTGTCCCAGATGTCCAGGTCAAGCCGTCAGGATCAGGCCAAGGGTGGCACGGGCGGACACGCCATCGGGGGCAGCGCTCTGGAGCAGTTTACCGATTACGAGCTTGAGCTGCTGAGCGACGCCCCGGAAGTGCTGGGCGGCAGGCCGCGCCTGATCGCGACGCTGCGGAAGAATCGCGGCGGGCCGTCCGGGAAATCCTTCGAGATTTTCCCGTTCTTTCCGTCCTTGGAGCTCGGAAACAAGGCGGAACCCGTGGAGCGTGCGGCCACGCGCAAATCGATGTTTTCGTTTGCCGACAAAATTCAATGGGGCTCCTTGACATCGGGTGGCGCTGCCGGATTCGCGCCAGAGGCAGGGTCATGATTCGGGCACGCCCCTACCAAACGGAGGCCCTGGATGCCGTTCTTGGACGCTGGCGTGATGGCGTCACTCGCCAGCTCGTCTGCTTGCCTGTGGGGTCGGGGAAAACTTTAATTTTTGGCATGGTCGCTGGGGCCCTTAAGACCCGTACCCTTGTTTTGGCGCATCGGGAGGAGCTGCTCCTACAGGCACGGCAGAAGATTCGCCTCGTCTACTCGGAGGCCGACGTGGGTATCCTCAAGGCCGAGGAGCGCTCCGGGCTCTGGACGGATATCTGCGTCGCCTCCGTGCAGACGGCCATGAGGAACACGGACGCTCTCCGGGAGCGCGGCTTCCGGCTCCTGATCTGCGACGAGGCCCATCATGCCGCAGCCGCCTCCTACACAAAAATCTTCGAGGCGCTGGGCTTCATGGAGGGCGACAGGGAAAAGCTGCTCCTGGGGGTCACGGCCACGGCGTACCGGGGCGACAATGTGGGGCTGGGCAACGTGTTCGAGGAGATTGTCTTCGAGCGCTCCATCCTGGCCATGATGAAGGCCGGGTATCTCTGCGACGTGCGGGGCCTGGAGATCAAGACGGGAGCCGACATCTCCGGCGTCCGTACCCGAACCGGGGACTTTGCCCCCGACGAACTATCCGCCGTCATCGACACCCCGGAGCGGAATGCCCTCGTGGCGGACAGTTATCTCCGGTATGGTCAGGGACGCCGGGGCGTGGTCTTCGGCGTCGGGGTCGGACACGCCCTGAACCTGGCCGAGGCTTTCCGGGAGCGGGGCGTCCCCTGTAGGGCCGTCTATGGCGCGATGGATGCGGAGGAGAGACGCCGTGCCCTGTCGGAATACGAGGCCGGGGATATCCGGGTGCTCTTGAACTGCAACGTTTTGACGGAGGGCTGGGACTGTCCGGAGGCGAGCGTCGTCATGATGGCCAGACCCACGAAGTCTCGGGGATTGTTTATCCAGTGCGTGGGGCGAGGACTGAGAACGGCCCCCGGTAAGGCGGATTGCCTCCTGATCGACTTTGTGGACACGGCCCGAAAACACAAGCTGTGCGGGTTCGGCACCTTGGCCGGAGACTCGGAGCTCAAGCCCCGGAAGGGCAAGCGGCTCCTGGAGATCGTGGCCGAGGAGGAGGCAGGGGAAGCGCGTCGAGTTGGGAGCCCCGCTCCTGTTCAGGCCCAGGCTGTGGCCCTGGACCTTCTGGGACGCTCGCGCTTCGTCTGGACGCCGATAGGCCCCAGTTACCGCCTGAACGTTCCGGATGGGGCCGTGTTCTGCAAGGCGGTCCCTGGAGGCTATCGCGTTTTTCGCTCCGAGCCCGGAGGCACTGCGACGGAGCTCTCCGGGGACGTTCTGCCCCTGGACTATGCTCTGGGCGTCGGCGAGGATTACGTGAGGCGGCGCACGGATGCGGCCATACTGTCGAAGGATGCGGGATGGCGGAAGTATCCGGCCTCCGGGAAGCAGCTTGCCCTCATGAAGCGGCTGGGTATCCCCTATACGGGCGACGTGTCGAAGGGCGAGGCGTCGGAGCTGATCGAGCGGGCCTTTGCGGAACCCCTGACGGCCCGCCAGCGGTTTTTCATCCAGCGCCGCAGACTCCACCCCCACCCGGAGCTGCTGACGAAGCGCGAGGCGTCGAGGCTCATATCTCTGGCCAAGCAGGCATGAGGGGGCCGGAATGGCCGGAGGATACGGGGGTGGGCAAAAAATGCCCAAACTGAGCCCGGAGACTTCGGGCGCTGGCGTGCCGCTGGCATCCTGCTGGCGTACCCCCATGGCCAAGGGGCGTAAGAATCGGTTACACCCTTTGGCTGGGGAGAAGTCGATCTGACTCCCCCCTTGGCCAAGGGGAACACGGCCCGCTTTGAGCCGGGTTGCCTGGGGGATGGGGTAAGGTTCGTTTACCTCATCCCCGGCCTTCCACGGGGGCTGCGCAAAACGCAGACCCTATTCGGGGGAGGACGCCTCAACTTTGAGGGGACGGCATTTCGTTCCTGATTTTTCAGGGCTGAAATTTCAGCCACGAACTTTATCAAGGTGAAGCGCCTTCATTGGAGGGGA
>ERZ772917.276-NODE-276-length-37313-cov-22.455204_pt1 | contig 37313 bp, 26 predicted proteins | sample MGYA00511187_ERZ772917 | MGnify/ENA primary metagenome ERZ772917 (study PRJEB29015, sample SAMEA2737925) | human oral metagenome | biome: human oral; feature: human-associated habitat; material: dental | place: China | collected 2012 ...
ACACAAACAACCCGAACACAGGCAGAGCACACACCCGCAAGCAGCACACGCACGCGACACGCGCCGATAGGCACCCACGCCAGCCACACACACGCACACACCACACGCAACGCAGCGCACAGTCACAGCAACCCCCAACACGCCAACGCACGCGGATAGGAAACACGCACACGGATAGGAAACACGCACGTGGATAGGAACGGCGCACGCGGATAGGTTACTAACCTATCCACGAGCTCCTAACCTATCCACAAGCACACAACCTATCCACAACCACCCCCCGCCACACACAAACAACCCGAACACAGGCAGAGCACACACCCGCAAGCAGCACACGCACGCCAGCCACACACACCCCTTACGCGCGATCAGGACACCACGCGCAGCACAGCAGATCGCACGCACGTGGGCAGAACCAACACGCACACGGAGGCGCCGCACGAAAACAAGGCAACGCACCCAAGACACCACACCACACGCCACACACCTCGCGCCACGGGTCTCAAACGTACATCAACAACCATCACCCACGACCTCCCGCGACATCGATGAAGGTGACGGCGGGTGTGGAGTTGCAGTCCGCAGCGGTACAGATCGTCTGCTCAGGGCGCGACTCTGGAGTGTTTCAACATTTTGTGGGACTTGTGTCCTAATAGATAGGCGATGAGGTTGTCACGAAAGGTTGAGGCATGTAGGGTGGTTGAGGTTTCAATAATTCCGTGAAAGGAAACGTAATGGCTTCCATTGCCGTCGTTCTCGGTTCTATCCGCCCCGGTCGCGCGGGCGAGCAGATCGTCCGCTGGATCGAGGAGCAGTCTCTCCAGGTCGAGGGCGTCAACCCCATCTTCATTGATCTGCGCGACTACGATCTGCCCCTGTTCGCCGAGGCTACCGCCCCGTCGGTTGAGGCCCCGACCCTGCCCGAGGCTGTTCGCCTCCGCGCCAACCTTGAGGCCCTCGACGCCGTCGTGTTCGTGACCCCCGAGTACAACCAGTCTATTTCCGGCGTGCTCAAGAACGCGATCGACTACCTGCCCCCGTCCACCCTCAAGGACAAGCCGACCGCGCTGATCGGATACTCCTGGTACGGCGGCGAGAACCCGCGCGCCCACCTGCGTCTGATCCTCTCGACCTTCGGCGCTGACGTTCGCGGCGAGGAGATCGGTATCAACCTCGGCTCCGACTTCGCGGAGGGCGCCTTCGCGCCTTCCGACGAGCTCAGCGCCTCGCTTCGCGAGCTCCTGGCCTCCCTGGCCTGACGAGAGAGTCCTGTGGGACCGTCGTCGCTTGCGACGATGAGAGCTACCCACAGTGCATAGATGAGGCGTGTGGTCCGGCAATAGTCGGGCCACACGCCTTTCGTGTCGCCGCCTGCCTCTCTGTGGGGCCCTATCGAGCAAGGGGTTGCTTGCGTGGTAACTATGTGGTCTGGGGTGCAAGGAAGAGGCTACTGCAGGAGGTCGGGGAACGGAGAATGATGCGCTGGCGGTCACCTTGCTCATGTCAACGCGGCGTCGTCCCCGAGGCGGGGTGCAGTGCCGGGGGAGGAGCGCAGCGAGCGTGGATAGGTTGTGGTGCCCGCGGATAGGTTGTGTGCGCGTGGGTGGGAGGCGTCGCCCCCGAGGCGGGGGCAGTGCGCGTGGGAGGAGCGCAGCGAGCGTGGGTGGGTTGCAGCCCGCGAGGATAGGTTGTGGGGTCCGTGGATAGGCCAATAGCCTATCCACAAGCCGCTAACCTATCCACGTTCTCATTTCCTATCCGCGCGCGATCCCTCTAAGTCGACACGGGGCTGCGCGGCCCGACGCATCGCGGTAAGTGCGGCTCGGGCGCGCGCCGCTCCCTGAGGTCGACCCCGGCTGACGAGTAGTGCGCCTGATCGTCTAGATCCAGGTCGGGAGCCACATGTGAGCGCGCCAGAAGTCGTAGTCGATGACGTCCGCTCGCCACAGCGGCATGAAGTAGAGCCCGCAGCCGAGGATCGCGAGGGTGAGCAGCGCGGCCATCGCGCGCCCCGCGATCTCGCTCCTGCGCGGCAGGGGGGCAGCGGGAGGCTCGTTATCCGGCGTCGCCCAGCCCGTGAGCAGAGAGATCATCCATGCCACCGCGAGGGCGACGAAGGGCGCGAAAGCGACCGTGTAGAAGGTGAAGATCGTGCGGTGCGCGTAGGCGAGCCACGGGGCGTACAGGGCGAGGTATCCCGTCAGGATGACTCCGGTGTGCCAGTTGCGGTAGTAGATCGTTGCCCAGGCGATGAGGATGAGGGCGCCGATGCCTATCCACCACAGCACCGGGTTGCCCAGTGCCACGATGTTGGTCGCGCACTTCCCGGAGGCGCAGCCGGTCACGGCCTCGCCGTTGGCCCAGTGGAAGGAGGTGGGGCGCACCTGTGCGAGCCACGTGAGGGGGTTCGACTGGTAGGTGTGGGGAGTTTCGAGGCCGTTATGGAACTTCCACATCTCCTTGTGGTAGATCCACAGGTCGGCGAGAGAGCCCCCAAAGCCGGAGATGCCCGAGCGCCCGTGTCCGAAGGCCCTCGGGTGGGCGAACCATCCCAGCCATGACGCGATGTAGGTGAGGATCGCGGTGGGCACCATGAGGCCGAACGCCCACCAGATGTCGGCGAGTAGCGCGCCGCGGACGGGGTGGGGGTGGCCGGCACGCCAACGGCACGTGACCTCTCGGATGGCGACGAAGAGGCCGAGGCAGGCGAGTACGTAGATTCCGGACCATTTGACAGAGCTCGCGAGCCCGCACAGGATGCCGGCGGCGAGGAGCCAGGGGCGGTTTCCGGAGTTGGGGCCGATCGCGAAGCGCCGCCGCTCGCGCCTCGTCACGTAGGCGCGCAGGTCCGCCAGGCCTCGTCGGGGAGAGCCCACGTGCTCCCAATCGCGCAGTCGGCGCTCCAGGCGGGGGAGGGTGCTGCGCTGGTCCTTGACGACGCACAGGAAGGCGGCCAGCGCGAACATGGCGAGGAAGCCGTCGAGGATGGAGGTTCGGCTCATGACGATCGCCATGCCGTCGGTAGCCAGGAAGAGGCCCGCAAGCAGGGTTAGCGGCGGGGTGCGGAAGAGATTCTGGGCAATCCTGCACAGGAGAAAGACGGTGATGACACCGCAGATCGCGGTAGTGATGCGCCAGCCGACGGGGTCGGCCTGTCCGAAAAGCTTCATGCCCAGGGCGATGATCCACTTGCCGGTGGGCGGGTGGACCGCGTAAGAGGCAACGGGGGATAGGCCGGAGACGTTGCCCGCGGCGAAGGAAGCGTCGTAGTTCTTGGGCCACGTGCCCTCGTAGCCGAGCGTGAGGAGCGACCATGCGTCCTTGACGTAGTAGGTCTCGTCGAAGACGAGTGTGCGCACGTTGTCGAGGCCGGGGAGTCGGATCAGCGCGGCGACTAGGGTCGCGATCGCCGTCGCCACCCAGCCGGCTGCCGGGGTGTGAAGGCGCAGGGCGAGTCGTTGGGGAGCACTCGTCGACGAGGCCGGGGTGGGTTCGTGGGGTAGGGGTGCCGAGGTTGTGGCGGCCGGCGAGGGGGCCTCGGGGGTTGGCGGAGCGGCGGGGGTGTCCCCGAGGTCGGTGCTCGCTGCGGTTGGGGCTCCCGGGTCGGTGCTCGCTGCGGTTGGGGCTCCCGGGTCGGTGCTCGCTGCGGCTGGGGCTCCCAGGTCGGTGCTCGCTGCGGTTGGGGCTCCCGGGTCGGTGCTCGGCGAGACTGGAGCTTCGGGGCCCTCGGGTGCGCCGTGGTGCGTGTTCGTTGTGTCCATCACTAGTGAGTTTAGCGGGCGTGGTCTCGGGGCGGGGAGTGCTCCGCACGTCCGGTCAAGGCGGTTGGGAGAATGTGCAGACCGCCCGTGTTGAGAATCATTTTTGTCTGATACTATTATTTTCGGGTACCCGAAAATATGTAGGAGTGACGATGATCCCCTCAACCGTCCGCCGCGCGGTCGTTGCCGTCCTCGGCCTTACTCTGGCGCCGCTCGCCGCCTGCGCGCCGACCTCCTCGGCCCACGGTCTCAAGGTCGTAGCCACGACCACGCAGATCTGCGATTACGTGACACAGATCGCCTCCGCCTCGTCCGACCTCTCCCTGGACAAGACGGACGCATCAGGCAAGCAGTCCCACGTCGGCGCCGCCCCCGAGAACGCTGCCCTGACCATGAGCCTGACGTGCCTGCTCGCCCCCAACGCCTCGGCCCACGAGCACGAGATGACCCCGTCCCAGACCACCGCCCTCGCTCAAGCCGACGTCATGGCCGTCTCCGGCGTCGACCTCGAGCACTTCCTGGACGACGCGGTCGCCTCCTCCGGCTTCCACGGTCGCATGGTCGTCACCTCCGGCGTCCTCACCGCCTCCGACGTCGACAACCCCGGTTCCTCCGACCCCGAGACTCCCTACACAATCGACCGCGGCTCCAAGCGAGTCGAGGTCGCCCCCTGGCCCTTCCCGCCGGAAAACGCCGGAGAGGAACCCGAGTTCCGCTTCGATCCGCACGTGTGGACCTCACCCAAGCGAGCCCGCGTCCAGGTGGAAAACCTGGGCGCCGGCCTGGCCGCCGCGGCCCCCGACGCCGCTTCCTCGATCAACGCGGCCACCGCCTCGTACCTGGAGGACCTGGACGCGCTCGACGAGTGGGCCGCCAGCGCGATCGATACCGTTCCCGAGGGACAGCGCGTCCTGTTCACCTCCCACGACGCCTTCGGCTACTTCTCGGCCGACTACGGGATCCGCTTCATCGGCGCCGCCCTGTCCGACTTCAACGACCAGCAAGACGCAACGGCCGACCACATCGCCTCCGCGGTGCAGGCCGTGAAGGACTCCGGAGCGGTCGCGCTCTTCGCCGAGAACTCGAACAACTCCAAGTCCATCGAAGCGATCGCGCGCGGCGCGGGCGTCACCCCGATCGTCGGCGACGACGCGCTGTACGGCGACTCGCTCGGCCCCGACGGCTCCGAGGGCGCGACCTACGTCGGCTCCATCATCCACAACATGCGCGCGGTGACACAGGCGTGGGGCGGAACCGTCCCTGCCCTGCCCGAGCGACTCCAGGACCAGTGATGGGCCACCTCGTCTCATTCAAGGACGCGGTGCTGGGGTATGGGAATACCCCGGCGCTGTCCGGCCTGACCCTCGACGTGGACGGGGGCCAGGCCCTCGCCCTTGTCGGCCCCAACGGCGGCGGGAAGACCACCCTGATGCGCGGCATCGTCGGCGGCTGCTCCGTCCTGTCCGGCAGCGTTGAGATCAGCGCCCGGCGCATCGGACTCGTACCGCAGAGCGCCGACCTGGACCTGACCTTCCCGGTCAGCGCCTCCGAAGTCGTCACCATGGGGCTCGTCGCCGAGGTCGGGTGGGGGAGGCGCATCGGCGCGGACATGCGCGCACGCGTGGGGGAGGCCCTCGAGCGGGTCAACCTCTCCGATCGCGCGTCGCGCCGATTCGGCACGCTCAGCGGCGGGCAGCGACAGCGCGTCCTCGTGGCGCGGGCCCTCGTCGCCCGGCCGGACCTGGTCATGATGGACGAGCCCTTCAACGGCCTCGACGCGCCCAGCCGCGACATCCTGACGCGGCTGATCGCCGAGCTGACCGCGGACGGCGTCGGCGTCGTCGTCTCCACGCACGACCTCTCGCTGGCGCGCGACGTGTGCTCGCGTGCCTGCGTGCTCGCCTCGCGCCTCGTCGCCCTGGGAAGCGTCGACGAGGCCCTTGCCCCCTCTGTCCTGGCGCGCGCCTACGGGGCGGGCGCGGACGAGGCGATTGCGGCACTGTCATGATCGCCCCCTTCCTGGCCCGCCCCATCATCGTCCTGGGGCTCCTCGCGCTGGCGGTCGGACCCGCCTCGACGCTCGTGAACCTGCGCCGCGCCGAATTCAGCGCCGAGACGATGGTCCACGGCGTCTTTCCCGGAATCGTCGTGGGAATGGCGGTCGGCGGGCGAGAGGCCATCATCCCGGGTGGCGCGGTGTGCGCGGCGTTCGTCGCGGCCTCCCTGACGGCCGCCTCGCGGAGGCCGCGATCCTCCGAGGCGACCACGGCCGTGCTGCTCACCGCTTTCTTCTCCCTCGGCATCGTCATCTCCCTGCGCATCGGGGACATGTCCGGCCAGCTCGAATCCCTGATGTTCGGGCGCCTCCTTGACATCACCCCCTCGCGCATGTGGACCAGCGCCGCCGTGCTCCTGGTCGGAGCCGCGCTCCTGGCGCTCACGTGGCGCGCCCAGGTCGCCGTCGCCTTCGACCGCGAGGCCGCGCGCGTCGGCGGGATCCCGGTGACGTGGATCGACATCGCTTTCAATGCTGCGATCGGCGCGATCGTCGTCGCTGCCTCGACGGCGGTCGGAGTCCTCCTTGTCGTCGGCTACCTCATCGTTCCCGGCGCATGCGGGCGCCTGCTCGCCCCGGGGACGCGCTCGATGGCCGTCATCGCGGCGCTGAGCGCTCTGGTCGGAGGCTGGGCGGGCTTCGGCGTCGCGTTGCTACGAACCCCCAGGCCCGTGTCCCCGCAGGCATCCGTGGCCCTCGGGGTACTCGCCTGTTTCGCGCTCGCGTGCGCGCTTCGGCAGCTGCGCGAGCGGCGCGCCGCCCGTGAAACACGGCGTGAAACAGGGGAATCCGGGGCCCGCGGCGCCGATCCGGCGCGCGAAACGGCGCGCGGCGCGCACGTCGCTGACGTGCTCACGTCGGGGGAGTCCTCGTGATCCTGAGCCTACTCGTCATACCCGCCGTGCACGTCACGCTGATCGGAGCCCTCAGCGGACTGGTCGGCGCCTTCGCCTACCTCGACCGGCGCATCTTCTTCGCCGAGTCCGTCACCCACGGCACCTTCCCGGGAGCCGTCCTCGGTGTTGTCGTGGCGGCCGCCCTCGGATACGGACACTCCGGCATGTCGGCCGCGCTCTACGTCGGCGCGTTCCTGGGCACCCTGCCCCTCGTCGCCCTCATGCGGCGCCTCGCCGCCGTTCCGGGCATCTCCAGCCAGGGAGCCGCAGGCATCGTCCTGACTGCGGGCTTTGCCGCCGGCTACTTCCTGGCAACCTGGTTCAAGCCTCTGCCCCTCGCCGTCAGCTCCTTCCTGACCGGCTCCGTCATGACCGTCTCGCCCGCGGACGTCGCCTGGGCGGGCGCGGTCGCCGCCGCCGCGCTGGCCGTCGTCGTCACCGGGCACCGCCAGCTCCTGGCCCACTGCTTCGACCCGGCCGACCCCGGCGCCGCTCGAGGCGGGGCGCGCAGCGAGCGCATCATCCTGGGCCTCATCCTCGCCGCCGTCACCGTCGCCATCCCCGCCGTCGGCACCGTCTTGTCCATCGCCCTCATCGCCGCCCCCGCGGCAGCGCTCGCGCCCCTCGCGCGCAGCTCCAGGTCCTTCCTGGTCGCCTGCCCCCTGCTCGGCGCGTTCCTCGCCCTGGTGGGCCTCGCCATCGCTGTCCCCGCACGCCTGAGCGCCGGAGGAACCATCGCGCTCCTGTGCGCCGCCTGCGTCCTCGCTTCTCGCGTGCCCGGGTGGCTTCGCTCGCGGGGCACGCGCGGCGCATTCTCAGCGCAAAGCTGTTCTGTTGGCAGCTGAGCATTGGCTGGATGACGCTCGTTAGGGGCTGAATGCGTCCTTGCTGTTGTGGCGTGCATTATGTGGGAGCTCTGTTAAGTGCGGACATCGGGATTCTGGTGGGTTGGTGTGAGATTTGATACGTCATGAGCGACGTAGTATGCTTGTTGAGTATCGGGTTGGTGGCGTGCTTTCCGTGCAACGGGCTTGGTGGGCCATCGCAGTACCCTTGTGATTGAGAGAGGTCGATGATGGAATCTGTTCAGTCGTCTGGCGACAACGGTGCCGTTGCCAATTTCTATGGTGAATTGGGGCTGGATCGGACATGGTCCGTTGAGCAGTTGCGTGCGAAGCTTGGCAAGCTTCAGCTTCATTGGAAGCGACGTGCCAGCCTTGCCGGTAAGCATGGTGAGGAGGCTCGTGAGCGCCTGAGTGTCATTGAGGCTGCTCTGGGGACCTTTGTCGATGAGGATGCGAAGGAACGTTATGACCATCAGCTGCGCCGAGCGGAAACGGTGGGTGCTGATGATGCGGTGAACTGGGTGGCACGAGCTTGGACCTACTACTTCAATGAGGATTATGATGCGGCGACTGTTGCGGCTCGTAAGGCTCGTGGGCAGGGTCCCGGTGATCCGGCGGCGATGTTGTGTCAGCGTGGATCGAACTCGCGCAGAATCAAGCGGAACGTGCTGCTGAGTATGCTTCCGAAGCGTACGTGTTGGATGAGGATGGTGAGAATGCCTTCGAGGTCCAGGAAGTCCGCGGGGTGACTTTCCATGTGCTGAAACAGTATGATCGAGCGATCGATGCTTTCGAGAAGGCTCTCGCCCATGCGCCATCATCTCGAAAGGCCCGGTTGTACGCGAACCTAGGAGTCATTTATCATAAGCGACACATGAATGAGCAAGCCATGCTGTCGTATCTTAATGCGCTTCAGGAGAATGATGACAAAGAGTTAGAGGATCAGGTTGTCGTGTCTGCCTGTGGGTTGATGAGCGGTGCCGGTGTGGGGAAGTATGCGCTTGTTGCCAATGTAACGGCTCTGGGGGAAGTGAAAACTCTTCATGATCTTATTGGAGAGTACTCCTTATCGCAAAGTAGTAGACGCAGGCTGCTTGCACATATTGATAAGCTGATTCAACGTGAAGAAATTCTGCGCGAAATTGCGCTCTTGGACGCGCGTTTAGCGGAGTCTCCTAGAAAGCAAAAGGTTTGTAAGCCGTTATTCCCGACTTACTTCTGGATTTTTTTCATTAGCGCACTTTTTGTTTCGTATTTCATGCCTGATCCTCACGGTGCTTCCATGCTGCCGCCGATGCTCCCATTTCTGATCGCTCTGGTGGCGATTCGCTTTTTGATCTATGCTCGCGGCATTCATTTGTATCATGAAGCTGAGCGCAAGTATCAGGACGCAATGGCTGAATATGAAAGAGATAAGGCAATCGCTGATGCTCTCCGAGCTAAGTCGGAGAGTATCATGCGAAGAAATCTTCTCGATGAACTAAAGGGAGTCGACTGAGGTCGCGTCGCGGTTGCAGCTTGCCGGTGTCCGATGCAGCGTGCGCAGCTCACGCGGGGGTGAGACGATACCGGCATGGACGCCACAACCGACTCGACCCGACCCGCTGAGAGTGCCCAGGCCTCGTCCCCGAATCCGCGCGACGAGCGCGGAAGCGAACCCTACCGTCAGCCGGGAGGGTCGATCTTGCTGGCCGCCACCCCCATCGGGGACGTGCGCGACGCGTCCCCGCGCGTCGTCGCTGCACTTGAAGGGGCGGACATCGTCGCCGCCGAGGACACTCGCCGCGCGCTCGCCCTGGCCTCGCGCCTGGGCATCAGGCTCGGTGGCCGCCTTGTCGCCCTGCACGACCACAACGAGGCCGAGAAGGCCGCGGGAATCGTCGAGGCGGCCAGGGGAGGGGCGCGCGTCGTCTTCGTGTCCGACGCGGGTATGCCTACGGTCTCCGACCCGGGCTTCCGGCTGGCGCGCGCCGCCATCGACGCGGGCGTCCCCCTGACCGTCCTGCCCGGCCCCTCCGCGCCGCTCGTGGCCCTCGCCCTGTCAGGCCTGCCCTCCGACCGCTTCGCCTTCGAGGGGTTCCTGCCGCGCAAGGACGGGGAAGCCACGCGCTACCTGGAAGGCCTGTCCACCGACCCGCACACGCTCATCTTCTTCGAGTCGCCCCGTCGCGCGGCCGCCACTCTCGCGCGCATGGCCGAGGTCTTCGGCACCGACCGAGCCGCCGCGCTGTGCCGCGAGCTCACGAAAGACTACGAGGAGGTGCGCCGCGGGACGCTCGGCGAGCTCGCCTCGGGCGCGAAGGACGTCCTCGGCGAGGTGACGATCGTCGTCGCCGGATACACGCACAGCACACGCGCTGAAGACCACGTCGGTGCTGTCCTCGCGCTCGCGGCCGAGGGGATGCGTCTCAAGGACGCCGCAGCCGAGGTCGCAGCCGCCACGGGCGCGCGCAAGAACGACCTCTACAAGGCCGCCCTCGCCGCGCGCTAGAAACGAGGTCTGGGAACCTCAGACGATCTCGACGTGCTCCGACGTCATCCACTCGCGGGCCTGTGCCCCCAGCTCCTCGGTGACGGGTGCGGTCAGCTCGCGAAGGACCCGCGTGGCGAAGCCGGCCCGGGCGGCGTCCACCGCCGTGCAGGCCACGCAGTGTGACTCGGCCAACCCCACGACGTCCACGTCCGTGACGCCGGCGGCGCGCAGCGCCTGCTCCAGGCTCGCCCCGTCCTCGGTCGTGCCCTCGAAGCCCGAGTAGGCGGCCTTGTACTGGCCCTTCTTGATCGTCACGTCCGCGTTCACGTGGGCGAGCGCCGGGTGCAGCTCGGCCTCGTCCGTGCCGGCCACGCCGTGCGGGGGCCACGTGTCCACGAAATCAGGGTTCTCGGAGAAATGAGCTCCCGGATCGATATGCCAATCCTGCGTCGTCGCAATCAGCGCGTAGTCGCCGCGGTGGGCCTCCACGAAACGGGCCACGGCCTCGGCGACCGCGTTGCCGCCCGCGACGGGCAGAGCACCGCCCTCGCAGAACGTGGGCTGAACGTCGACGATAATGAGCGCGCGGGTCATGTGTCCTCCATGAAAGTGGCGTTTTGCTCAGGATAACACCCCGGCCGCGCGCCCCGGAGGGTGGGTTCCTCCCGCAACAAGGCGCCGGTTCCCCCTTCGGGCCTGCCAGGCAGTATTGTTAGGGGCTATGAGTCGTATTCTGTCCGCCGTCGCATGGCCCTACGCCAACGGCCCCCGTCATATTGGCCACGTTGCGGGATTCGGTGTCCCCTCCGACGTTTTCTCCCGGTACATGCGAATGGCCGGCCACGACGTCCTCATGGTGTCCGGCACCGATGAACACGGCACCCCCATCCTGGTGGCCGCCGACGGTGCCGGCGTGAGCGCCCGCGAACTCGCCGACCAGAACAACCGCCTCATCGTCGAGGATCTCGTGGCCCTGGGCCTGTCCTACGACCTCTTCACCCGCACGACCGCCGGCAACCACTACCGCGTCGTCCAGGACATGTTCGCCACCGTGCGCGACAACGGCTACATGATCGAGCAGGTCACACGCGCCGCCATCTCCCCGTCCACCGGCCGCACCCTGCCCGACCGCTACATCGAAGGCACCTGTCCGATCTGCGGTGCCGAAGGAGCGCGCGGCGACCAGTGCGACAACTGCGGCAACCAGATGGACCCGACCGAGCTCATCAACCCGCACTCGCGCATCAACGGCGAGACCCCCAACTTCGTGGAGTCCATCCACTACTTCCTCGACCTGCCCGCCCTCGCCGAGGCCCTCTCCGCCTGGCTCGACGAGCGCGAGAAGTCCGGCACCTGGCGTCCCAACGTCATCAAGTTCTCCCAGAACTTCCTTGAGGACATCCGTCCCCGCGCCATGACGCGCGACATCGACTGGGGCATCCCGGTCCCCGGCTGGGAAGACCAGCCCACCAAGCGCCTGTACGTGTGGTTCGACGCCGTCATCGGCTACCTGAGTGCCTCCATCGAATGGGCGCGCCGCACCGGCGACCCGGAGGCGTGGCGCAAGTGGTGGAACGATCCCGACGCCCTGTCCTACTACTTCATGGGCAAGGACAACATCGTCTTCCACTCCCAGATCTGGCCCGCCGAGTTGCTCGGCTACAACGGCCAGGGTGCGAAGGGCGGTGCCCCCGGTGACCTGGGCATCCTCAACCTGCCCACCGAGGTCGTCTCCTCCGAGTTCCTCACGATGGAGGGCAAGAAGTTCTCCTCCTCGCACGGCATCGTCATCTACGTGCGCGACTTCCTCTCGCGCTACCAGGCCGACGCCCTGCGCTACTTCATCAGCGCTGCGGGCCCCGAGACCTCGGACTCCGACTTCACGTGGGCCGAGTTCGTGCGTCGCACCAACGGCGAGCTCGTCGCCGGCTGGGGCAACCTGGTCAATCGCACCGCCTCCATGATCGCCAAGAAGTTCGGCGAGATCCCGACCCCCGGTGAGCTTGAGGACGTCGACCGCGCCCTCCTGGACGCCGTCGAGGCCGGTTTTGCCACCGTCGGAAACCTGATCCGCCACCACCGTCAGAAGGCGGCGCTGTCCGAGGCCATGCGCCTGGTCGGCGAGGCGAACAAGTACGTGACCGACACCGAGCCCTTCAAGCTCAAGGCACCCGAGCAGCAAGAGCGCCTCGCGACGGTTCTGTGGACCCTGGCTCAGGCGGTCACGGACCTGAACCTCATGCTCTCCCCGTTCCTGCCCCACGCGGCCAACGACATCGACCGCGTCATGGGCGGTGCCGGCGAGATCGCGCCCATGCCCTACATCGAGGAGGTCGCCGAGCTCGACCCGCAGGTCCTTCCCACCGACTTCGAGGGCCGAAACGGTTATCCGATCATCACGGGCGACTACACGCAGGTTCCGACCTGGGAGCGTCACCCGATCACGCCTGGCACCCCGATCGCCAAGCCCACGCCGGTGTTCGTCAAGCTGGACGAGTCCATCGTCGAGGAGGAGCTTGCCCGCTACGCGGACGCTCACCCCGACGACGTGACCGGTGCCTGATCTGGGCTTTTCGTTGACCTGTCGCGTTTTGCGACAGGTGTGACGCACGTTTGACAGCGCGCGGGTGGGACGCTTCCGTCCCGCCCGCGCGCTCGTTCGTTCCGGGGTGTTACCGTGAGGTCATGGCCGAAGATTTTCTCGCGTCCGCCCTCGCAGCCGAGGCCTCGTCGCGCGCCCCTCAGGATCCCGACTACCCCCTCTTTCACGTCGCTCCGCCCGTCGGGCGACTGAACGATCCGAACGGCCTCATCGAGGTCGGCGGGACGTACCACGCGTTCTTTCAGTACACGCCCGAGCATCCGCGTCGGCTCGTCTACTGGGGTCACGCCACCTCGCGCGACCTGACCCGCTGGGACTATCACGCCCCCGCGATCCTGCCCGACACCCACCAGGACGCCAACGGCGCCTACTCGGGCACGGCCATCGAGGTCGGCGACCACGTCGAGCTGTGGTACACCGGCAACTACAAGGACCCCGAGACGGGGGATCGCGAGGCCACCCAGTGCGTCGTCACCACGACCGACATGGTCCATTTCGACAAGCAGGTGCCCCCGATCATCGGCCGCCAGCCCGAGGGTTACACGGCCCACTTCCGCGACCCGCAGGTGTGGCGCGACGCGGACGGCTCCTACCGGATGCTGCTGGGCGTCCAGCGCGAGAACCTCACCGGCGCGGCCCTGCTGTACCGCTCGACCGATCTGCGCGCATGGGAGTGCGAGGGGGAGATGACATTCCCCGACGCCGGCGGCGCCTTCGATGCGTTCGGCTACATGTGGGAGTGCCCGAACCTCGTGCGCCTCGTCGATGAGGAGACCGGTGAGGCCCACGACGTGCTCATCTTCTGCCCCCAGGGCATTTCGCCGGAGCGCGAGGGCTTCGAGAACATCTTCCCCTGCGTTGCCATCGTCGGCGAGCTCGTGGGCACCGAGTTCCGCGGGTCCGACAGCTCCTTCGAGGAGCTCGACCGAGGCACCGAGTTCTACGCGCCCCAGATCATGGCACGATCCGCTGCCACTCCGCCGGATATGCCGACCCTCCTCTTCGGCTGGGCGGGCAACGCTAGCGAGGACGACCAGCCTTCCATTGAGACCGGCGGCTGGGTGCACTGCTTCACCGCCCCGCGTGCCCTCACCCTGCGCGGCGGCCGCGTCATCGCTCGCCCGTACCTGCCGGGCCTGCCCCTGGCACCCGCCACGCTTGAGGGCGCTCCCGGGGACGAGGCCGGGGCGCGCGTGGCCGAGCTTGCGGGGTCGCGCTCGTGGCGCCTGGCCTTCGACGCCGCCTACGAGGGTGCGCTGTCCGTGCGCATCGGCGAGGAGTCTGGCCTGGTGATCACTCTTGAGGAAAGCCGTCTCACCGTCGACCTGACGGGCACGCGCTACCCCCACGGTGGCCGCCGCGTCGTCACCCTGGACCCCGGGGAGGCCTCGCGCGTGGAAATCCTCCACGACCGCTCGATCACCGAGATCTACCTGGGTGACGGCTCGCGTGTCTTCACCACCCGCAGCTTCCTGAAGGGCGCGGGCGCAGGAGTGGCGCTCGTGGGCCCCGCTTCCGTGACGAACGTGAGCGCCGCGCGCGCCGACTGAGAACCGACGGACGAGGCCGTGGCTGCCACAGCGGCCACGACCTCGGCATATGTGTGCGGTCTCTCATGCTCTGACCTGAGACGATGCATGACGCACCTTGCGTTAAGGACTCTGTCCCCCGTAGTATGTCAATCGATTGCTACACACCGCCCAGCGCGGCGTAACAATGGCGTTGCGCGTGGGGTTTTGAGAAAGGAATGTGGTCGGCAATGGATCACGCCAAGGTGGCAGGAGAGGTCGTCGAAGCAGTCGGCGGCGCATCCAACATCAGCGCAGCAGCGCACTGCGCAACCCGTCTCCGCCTGGTGATCGCGGACGAATCCAAGATCAACCAGCAGGCCCTCGATGACAACGAAGATCTGAAGGGCACATTCGCCGCCGGCGGCATGTTCCAGATCATCGTCGGTCCCGGCGATGTTGACCAGGTCTACGCCAACATGGTCGCCGACCATGGCGTGCGTGAGGTCTCCAAGGATGAGGCCAAGGAGGAAGCGGAAAAGGGAGGCAACCTCTTCTCGCGCTTCATCAAGATGATCGCCGACATCTTCGTCCCGATCCTCCCGGCGCTGGTCGCCGGCGGTCTGATGATGGCCATCAATAACGTCATGACCGCTGAGGGCCTCTTCGGCGAGCAGTCCCTCACCGCCATGTACCCGGCGATCGCGGATTACGCTGCCCTGATCAACATGGTCTCCTCCGCGGCCTTCGCCTCACTGCCGGTCCTCGTTGGTTTCTCCGCTGCCAAGCGTTTCGGTGGCAACGTCTACCTCGGCGCCGCGATCGGCGCGGCCATGGTCTCCTCCGACCTGCTCAACGCCTGGAACACGGGCGCGGCGCTCGCGGGTGAAGCGAAGGTGGAATACTGGCACATCTTCGGCATGGACGTCGCCAAGATCGGCTACCAAGCCCAGGTGATCCCGACCCTGGCCGTCACGTACGTTATGTGCCTCATCGAGAAGAACCTGCACAAGGTCCTCAAGGGCACCGCGGACTTCCTGCTCACCCCGCTCATCACGATGCTGGTCACCGGCTTCCTGGCCTTCACGATCATCGGCCCCGTCACCCGCGTGGCCGCCGAGTACCTGACCTGGGGCATTAACTGGACCTATTCGACTCTCGGCGTCGTCGGCGGTCTGCTCTTCGGCCTCGTCTACAGCCCGATTGTCGTGACCGGCCTGCACCAGTCCTTCCCCGCCATCGAAATCCCGCTGCTCCCCGTCAACGGCGGCGTCGGCGACTTCATCTTCCCCGTCGCCTCCATGGCGAACGTCGCGCAGGGCGCGGCTGCCCTGGCCGTCTTCTTCAAGACCCGCGACGCCAAGCTCAAGGGCCTGGCCGGCGCCGGTGGTGCCTCCGCCGTTTTCGGCATCACCGAGCCTGCCATCTTCGGCGTCAACCTGCGTCTGCGCTGGCCCTTCTTCTGCGCCATGGCCGCAGCCGCTATCGGCTCCGCGGGCGTCGCCCTGCTGAACGTGCGCGGTCAGGCCCTCGGCGCCGCCGGCTTCGTCGGCTTCGTGTCGATCATCCCCAAGTCGATCCCCGCGTACCTGGCCCTCGAAGTCCTCGTCTTCGTCCTGTCCTTCGGCTTCACCTTCGCCTACGCCATGACGCGCGGCAAGACCGACATGGAGGGCCGCGCACCCGCGGCCAAGGCTACCGCTCCCGTGGCTGCCGCCGTGGCGACCCCCGCTGCCGCTCCTGCGGCCGCCCCGGCTGCTGCTCCGGCCCCGTCCTTCTCTGACGAGGCCAAGGCTGACCTTTCCGTCGCCTCGCCTCTCGCGGGCACCGTGGTTCCGCTCGAGCAGGTCAAGGACGAGTCCTTCGCGAAGGGCATGCTCGGCCCCGGTATCGGCATCGAGCCCGCTGACGGCCTCGTCGTCGCGCCCTTCGATGGCACCGTGACCGTCGCCTTCTCGACCGGCCACGCCTACGGCCTCAAGTCCGCCTCCGGCGTCCAGGTCCTCATCCACGTCGGCATGGACACTGTCAAGCTCGAGGGCAAGGGCTTCACGCCCCGCGTCGCCAAGGGTGACGTCGTGCGCCGCGGCGACGTGCTTGCCGAGGTCGACCTCGACGTGATCCGCGAGGCCGGCTATGACACCATCACGCCCGTCGTCGTGACGAACAAGAAGAAGCTCGGCGCGGTGACCCCGGTCGCGAGCGGTCAGATCCAGCGCGGTGACGCGCTGCTCGACGTGGCCCCCAAGGAGGCCTGAGCTTCCCGGGAGTCAGTCTCTACATAACGGGTGGGCGGTGCCAGTGCAGTGCTGGTGCTGCCCACCCGTCTGTTGATTCGGTGGCGTCGGGGTGTGTACTGCTTTGTTGCGGCAGCCGTTGCGGGGATATTGCGTTCCTGGCACCGGGGCCCTTGAGGTGGTGGTGTTAACCCCTTCATGCGCAGCTGGGCCCTACTAGTGGAGCGTGGGCAGGGGTGCCCATGCTCCACCTATCGGGTTAACGTGCGCATTGACGGGCCCAGGCAACCACCTATCGGGTTAACGTGCGCGGCCGCGGGCCTCGAGTGGCGCGACAATCACCTGGGCACAGGTGAGCGCCGAAAGCCTCGTAGCGCGTGGGGCGCTCAGGCGTTGATCGAACGCCCCGGGATCAGCGTGCCCGAGAACTCAACCGTCTGAGCGGGGGGTGCCCCGGCCTCGTCGGACGAGGAACGCGAAGCCTTGCCCTCGATCTGGTCGAGCAGGATCGACACCGCAGCCCGTGCGATGTCCTCGATGGGCTGGCGGATCGTCGCCAAGTGGGGGAGGGCGCGGCGCATCGTCTCCGTACCGTCAAAACCAATGATGGACAGGTCAGTGGGGACCGCCAGGTTGCGCGTGCGCGCCCACTCGAGGACCTCGGCGGCCGCCAAATCGTCGGTCGCGAACACCCCGTCGACGGGGGCAGCGGCGCGGGCCTCGTCCAGGGCATCGCGGACCATCGCAAAACGCTGGGGTGTCGGCGTATCGAAGGGCACGGTGACCACGCGCGGGGTCAGACCCGCGCGCTCGACCTCGGCGCGGTAACCGGCCTCACGCAGATTGCGCGGGCCCGAACGTGAGGTGAGCAGCAGAGGGTGGCGGCACCCGCCCTCGATGAGCGCGCGCGTCGCCATGGCGCCCGCCTCCTCATTCGCGCAGCGCACGTTCGGGATGGACGGGCTCAGCTCGCGATCGATCGTCACCAGGGGCATGCGGATCGTGTCGTACTCGCCCAGGCCCTCGTTGTGGGCGCCCGAAATAATGCCGTCCACGCGGTTACCCACGAGGAGCGAGAGGTACTCGCGCTCGCGGTCCGCTCGGCCCATGGAATTGCAAATGAGGATGCGGTAAGCGGCGTCGGCGAGGGCGTTCTCCACCTCGACGGCCAGCTCACCGAAGAAGGGGAGGGAGACAGCGGGAACGATGAGGCCGACCGTCTGCGTGCGCATGCCGTGAAGGGCGCGAGCCAGCGAGTTCGGGCGGTAGCCGAGCGTCTCGATCGCGTCGGCGACGTTCTTCTTCGTCTTCTCCGAGAGGTACCCGCGGTTGTTGAGAACGCGTGACACAGTCGTCAGGCTCACTCCGGCCAGCTCGGCGACGTCGGCCAGCGTGGGTTCGCGGGAACTCATGCGCGCTTCCTTTCCTTCCCTCGGTACTTCTCCAGTGTAATTGGTGAGGCGGAGGGGAGTCTTGCCTCACGTCGGCGAGGCTGGAGCTGGCACTGCGCAGTGGCGTCGTCTCGGTTGGCGGGCGAGTCCGTTGTTGCATGGTTTTTCGGCATTTATGGGGGTGATGTATCCCATGTCACTGTCCGTGATATCGGGTTTTGCGCGGGTATCTAAGCCCGATACCATGGGCCGTACGGGCACCTGTGTCTCACGATGGACATACCCGCATTTGAAAGGAACGACCATGATTTCCCGCACCGTTGCAATTGGTTCCTCCGTTGGCCTCCACGCACGTCCCGCATCCGTCCTCGCCGAGGCCGTTGACGAATCCGGCGTCGAGGTCACCATCGCTTTTGATGGTGAGGAGGCCGACGCCGCGTCGCTCCTCGAAATCATGACCCTGGGCGCCAAGCACGGCGACGTCGTCACCCTGTCCACCGAGGATGATTCCGCGGGCGCGGTGCTTGACTCGCTCGTCGAGCTGCTCTCGCGCGACCTCGACCAGGAGTGAGCTGATGGCGACGCACGACGTCCTGCATGGAATCGGCGTCTCAGCAGGTACCGCTGCAGCTCCCGCCGCGATCGTCCAGCCTGCCCCCGGCGTCGACACGACGGAGCCGGGCAGCATTGACGCTGCCGCCGACGGCGCGCGTGTCCGTGAGGCGCTCGCGGCCGTTTCCGCTCGTCTGAGCGAACGCGCCGCAAACGCCCCGGAAGAGACGAAGGCGATCCTCAAGGCCACCGCCCAGCTCGCGGGTGACCGCGGCCTGGCCAAGGCCGTTGACAAGAAGCTGAAGAAGGGCCTCGGTATCACCCAGGCCGTCCATGACGCTGTCGAGGACTACGCGCAGATGCTGCGCGGCCTGGGCGGCTACATGGCCGAGCGTGCGACCGACCTCTACGACGTGCGCGATCGCGCGATCTGCGAGCTGCGTGGCCTGCCCGAGCCCGGCGTCCCGGCCTTCGATGGGCCCGTCGTCCTCGTGGCACGCGACCTGGCACCCGCCGAGACCGCGACCCTGAACCCGGAGACGGTCCTCGGAATCATCACCGAGGTTGGAGGCCCCACCTCGCACACGGCGATCCTGGCCGCCCAGCTGGGCATTCCCGCGATCGTCAAGGCCGAGGGCATCATGAAGGTCGCCGAAGGCACGATGCTGGCCCTCGACGGTGGCGTCGGCGAGGTGATCGTCGCCCCCACCGATGACGAGGTGGAACTGCTCAAGGAACGCTCGCGCCGCCGCGCACTCGCCCTGGCTGGCTCGACCGGTGAAGGGGCGACCTACGACGGCTACCGAGTCAAGCTCCTGGCCAACATCGGCACGGTCGACGACGCGATGAAGGCGTCGAAGTTCGACCTCGAGGGTTCGGGCCTGTTCCGCACGGAATTCCTGTTCCTGGAGCGTTCGGAGGCCCCGACGCTGGAGGAGCAGACCGACACCTACACGAAGGTTCTGCGCTCCTTCGGGTCGCGTCGCGTGGTCGTTCGTACCCTCGACGCGGGTGCCGACAAGCCGCTGAGCTTCGCGGACCTGGGTGCCGAGGAGAACCCTGCCCTGGGTGTGCGTGGCCTGCGCCTGTGCCAGGTGCGTGAGGATCTCATTGACACGCAGCTGCAGGCTTTGGCCGCCGCCCACAAGGTGACGGGCGCTGAGCTGTGGGTCATGGCCCCCATGGTGTCGACCGCCGATGAGGCGAAGTGGTTCGCCGACAAGGCACGCGGCTACGGCCTGCCCAAGGTTGGCATCATGATCGAGGTGCCCGCGGCCGCCCTGCGTGCCGAGCAGCTCCTGTCGATCGTGGACTTCGCGTCCATCGGCACGAACGACCTGACGCAGTACACGATGGCCGCCGACCGCCTGGATGGAAACCTGGCGTCCCTCCTGGATCCGTGGCAGCCCGCGGTCCTCGAGATGATCCGCCACGCCTGCAACGGCGGTCGTGCGACGGGCAAGCCCATCGGTGTGTGCGGCGAGGCCGGTGGCGACCCGCTGCTGGCCCTGGTTCTCACGGGCCTGGGTGTCGCCTCCCTGTCGATGGCTCCGTCGAAGGTCAACGCCGTGCGCGCCGCCCTGCGCATGCACGACCTGGCGACCTGCCAGCAGATGGCCGCCTACGCGGTGGATGCCCCCAGCGCGAAGGAAGGCCGTGAGAACGTCGTGAAGCTGGTGGCACCGGCCATGCTGGATCTGCTGTGATTAGACGCTTCTGACAAGCAACGGGTGGGCCCGGGAACCAATCGGTTCCCGGGCCCACCCCTTTTGTGCACGCGTTGCGCGGCCGCGTTAGTCCCTGTGGATTGCGTCCGCGGGATTTGAAGGAGCGGAGGCGGCGTTCGCCTTCGGGGTCTTCTTGGAACGGCCCGAGAAGAGAGCAGTGAGGATCAGGATGACGCCGAGGACCGCGATCGCGCTAATCCCGAGCACCGGCAGGTTGAGGTTCGTGATGTAGGCCTCGGCGATGAGGAAAGCGCCCATCATACACACCAGGAGAGCCCACACGAAAGAACCGACGCGCACGCCCCTGCGGGGTGCCTCGGGCAGCGGGTACGTGGCAGCGAGTCCGCTCTGAGCGCTCCACGTCTGGGCACCCGGGGCGGTGCCCGACGTCGCCTGAGTGCCGGAGGCTGCTCCGGCCTCGTGTCCCCGAGGAATCCTCTCACCCGTGGAGGCCGGATCGAAGGCGGTGCGTGCGCCCGTGCCTACAGAGCCAGCGGGAGCGCCAGCCTGTGTCTGTGCACCCTGAGCGCCCGATGTGCCCGCCTGGCTCTCAGCGCTAGCGTCTGCCCGAAAGGGATCGGCAGGCATCTGCGTCGTCGGGGCGTCGCGGAAGATCGCGAGCGGGTCCGAGAAGAAGTCCGGGGACGAGGTCGGCATCTCCGTGGTCGCGTTCTGACCTGCGCCGATGGAGGGTGCGGGAGTCGTCAACAGCGGCATCGTCTCGTCACATTCAGGCAGCTGGGTGGTCTGGTCGTCGTTCGAGGTGGTCATAGTCGTGGTCCTTCCTCAGTTACCCGACTGGGAGTCGGTGGGGGTAGGGGAGGGGGTGGGCGTTGCGCTCGGAGTCGCCGAGGGCGTGGCGGAGGGTTCTGCCGGCGTGGAACCCCAGGTGCCTGAGGCGTCGGGGGACTGGACGATCGTCAGCGTCTCAAGGTTCGCGTCGTCGGCGATGAGGATTGTGATGCCGCCGAGCGAGGGTTTTCCCCAGGCGGGGGAGGAGGCAGTCACGCCGGAGCAGTTGTCCAAAGGTTTGGCCCAGCCGTTGCTATCCATGTTGGTGGACAGGTTGCCGATGCTGGACTGGCAGATGATCTGCACGGGCTGGCCCTCGGCCATCTGGACGGTGAGTCCATTCCAGGCCCGCCAGTCGACCGTGATCGTCTTGGTCGTGCCGACGGGCGCGCCGGTCAGGTCGAGCGTGGTCGAGCCGGTCGGATTGCCTCCGCTGACCCTGTCGACCGTCCAGTCGAGCGTCGTCTGGGAGCCGATGCTGCCCACATTCGTGTTGATGAGGAAATCGGTCGGTTGAGAGGCCTGGGTGCCAACGAGGGCTGTGGGGAGCGCCATCACCATGCCGATGACCGACAGGGCGATGAGCCAGCCGGCGCTGCGATCTCGCAGGGCGGCAATCGCCAGGGACAGGCCCACGATGATCAGGCACACGCCGCCGCCGATCAAAACGATGCGGGCGATCGTCTGTCCCTCTGTCTCACCGGTGATGAAGGGGATGACGGGTCCTTTACCAACCATGTACATGCCGGCAAAAACGGCGGCTATCACCAGGATCAGCAAGCCCGTGATCGCGAGGTTCACACGACTGGAGACGGTGCGCGGGCGATGAGTCGGCATAGGACGCGGGGTCCACTGACGAGGCCTGGGCGCGGTGGGCGGAGGCGTCCAGCCGGGGTGGGGCTGGGTGGGGCGAGCGGCGGCCGGGCGCGGCCCGGCATTCGTGCCCTGAGCGGCGAAGGCAGCGGTGGCACCTGCGACGCGCTGTACACCTGCGCTGCCTGTGCTGCCTGCGGGGACGCCGTAGGCGGGGAAGCCCTCGGGGGACTGCGCGTTCTGCTGCTGCGGCATGGTGGCACCCGTGTCCTTAGCGCCCGGGGCGCTGTGTCCAAAAGGGGCGGAGGCTCCCGCCGTCGACGCCTGCTGCTGGGGCGTGCCGTACTGCGGGGTCCTGTACTGGGGCGTGCCGTACTGTGGATTTCCGTACTGAGGGGTGGTGCGGTTCGCGCCCGTCTGGGGCCCGCCTGAAGCTGAACGGGTGACGCTGACGAGTACAACGACGACGGCTGTGATGCCTGCGGCGAGTGCCAGGAGCTGAAGCCACCCAAGCCCAATGCCTCCGACGATGCCCACGGCGGACATCGATGAGGATAGACCCGCAAGGATCATGAAGACGCCGCCGATCACCGCAATATCGAAGCGCCCCTCCAGGGCCTCTTCCGCGTGGATGCGGCCGTCGGCGGCCTCGGGCAGGAGGAGCCACGCGAGCCCGTAACCGATCGCCACAACGGGCATACAGAACGTCGCAACGACCATGACGATACGGACGAGCGACAGGTCCCAGCCCTGGCGGGCAGCGATGCCCGAGCAGACGCCTCCGATTGCGCGCTCCTGAGCGCGGTACCAGCCCGAGCCTCGGACCGCGTCAAAGAAGCTATTGCGGGGCGGGCGCTGCTGGTACTGGGCACCGGAATCTGTTGTCCCGTTCTGCCAACTCATCATGCACTTCCTCTCGATGGGATCCACACGGCGTGGATCGATACCACTACTCAACCAAAGAGACGGGCCGCCCCGATAGTAGGGGACCCCCTGAACGGTCCCTGATTGTGGTTGGGGCACCCCTGGGGTTGGCCCCGTGGCATGCCACAATGGGAGCGTGAGCAGACCCGTGAACTCCCCCCACCCGGGGTGGACTCCACCCATTCCGGCACCGCCGGCCAGGCCCCCGCTCGTGCGCGCGACTGCCGCGAGCCCGGACATGCCGGCGCCCTGGATGGCAGGCGTGTGCGCCGGATTGGCCGTGCACCTGGGAGTGTCGGTCACGCTCGTGCGCATCATCATGATCTGCATGACCTTTGTGGGTCTCGGCTTCGGCGTCTACCTGTGGCTGTGGGTGACGGTCCCCGAGGATTCCCCGGAGCGAAGCGGGGCGGGCACGCTGAGCCCCGGCCTCGTCCGACTGCGTGAGGAACGTGCCGCCCAGGTGTCGCGCAACCGCTTGATCGTCGTCGGCGTGGCCCTGATCGTCGCCGCGATCATCGGCACGATCCTGAACGCGACGAACACGCTGGACTGGCGCGACATGGGGGCGATCATCGCGATCGTTTCCGGTATCACCCTCGTGTGGAGCCAGAGCCGCAACGTGAGATCCTGGCGGTCCTTGCGCTTCATCGGGGCGGTTTTCGGCGGTATCGTGCTGCTCAGCCTCGGCGTCGTCATGGTGGCCTCACGCGACAACCCGCCCGTCATCCTGCTGCGCGGCGGCCTTATCGGGGCTGCCCTGGTCGCGGGCGTGCTCTTCGCCCTCGTCCCCATGTGGCTGCGCACGACGAAGGACCTGTCGCATGCGCAGGCGCAGCGCGTGCGCGACGCCGAGCGCGCCGACATCGCCGCCCACCTGCATGACTCCGTGCTCCAGGCCCTCACTCTCATCCGAGCCTCCGCCGAGGACCCCGCCCGCGTGCGCGCCATCGCCCTCACCGAGGAACGTGAGCTGCGTGCCTGGCTCTACACGGGCCATGCGCAGGCCGCCGATTCCCTCGACGCTGCCGTCACCGAGGCGGTCGTGGGCGTCGAGAGCCGTTACGGCGTGCCCATCAGCGTGGTCGTCGTCGGCGACATGCGTCCGGGCCCCGGCGAGCTCGCACTCGTCGCGGCCCTGGCCGAGGCCTGCCAAAACGCCGTGCGCCACGGCGCCCCTCCCGTCTCCGTCTACGTCGAGGTGCGCCCCCAGGCCGTGGAGGCCTTCATCAAGGACAGCGGCGCGGGCTTCGAACCCGCCACCATCGCCCCCGACCGCCACGGTGTGCGCGACTCCATCGTGGGGCGCATGCGCCGCGCCGGGGGAGAGGCCACGATCAGGCGTCTCGCGCGCGGAACCGAAATCGCCCTGAGCGTTCCCCGCTCCGATATCCTGGAACAAACAGCCCCGACCGGGAGGACACAGTGACCATCCGCATCCTCGTCATCGACGATCACCCCATGGTTCGCGCCGGGGTGCGATCCGAACTCGAAAACTCCGGGGCCGACCTGGAAGTCGTCGGTGATGCCTCCGACGTCGAGGGTGCCATCGCGGCCTGCCGCGCGCTCACCCCGGACGTGGCCCTCCTCGACGTGCACCTGCCCGGCGGAAACGGCGGGGGCGGGGCCGAAGTGGCCAGCACCTGCCGCGACATCGAAGGCCTGCACTTCCTGGCGCTGTCCGTCTCGGACGCCGCCGAGGACGTCGTCCAGGTCATCCGCGCGGGCGCTCGCGGATACGTCACCAAGTCGATCTCCACCCCCGACCTCGTCGAGGCCATCGGCCGTGTCGCGGCCGGGGACGCCGCCTTCAGCCCGCGGCTGGCCGGCTTTGTGCTCGACGCCTTCGGGACCGGCGAGGTCTCCACGACCGACACCGAGCTGGACCTGCTGTCCGCGCGCGAGCAGGAGGTCATGCGCCTCATCGCCCGCGGGTACACGTACAAGGAAGTCGCCCGCGACCTGTTCATCTCCATCAAGACCGTCGAAACACACGTGAGTTCGGTCCTGCGCAAGCTCCAGCTCTCCAACCGCAACGAGCTGACGCGCTGGGCGATGCAACGACACATCGTGTGAGGTCGAACCCCTTTCGCGCGTGCCATCCGTAAGGTGGCACGCTACCGCCCTTACAATGGAATTCCGAGGGCGTAACAGCGCCTGACCGCGCCGCACGGACGGCCCCTTTACTTCCGCGACCTCGGAGGATGCATGCACCGCATCGGTTTTGACAGTGATCAGTACGTCGAGATGCAGTCTCGACACATTGCGCAGCGACGAAGCGAATTCGGCGGAAAGCTGTATTTGGAGTTCGGTGGCAAACTGATCGACGACATGCACGCGTCGCGTGTTCTGCCCGGCTTTACGCCCGACAACAAGGTGCGTATGCTGCGCGAACTGGCCGACGAGGTCGAGATCATCGTCGCCGTTAACGCCAAGGATTTCGCGCGCCGCAAGGTCCGCGCCGACATGGGAACCACCTACGACGACGAGGTCCTGCGCCAGATTGACGAGTTCCGCGAGCGTGGCCTGTACGTCGGTTCTGTTGTCATCACGCAGTGGACGGACGACAACAAGGCAGCCGCCGAGGTGAAGGAGCGCTTCGAGAAGCTCGGCATCCGCGTCTACCGCCACTTCCCGATCCCCGGCTACCCCTCGGACGTCGAGCGCATCGTCTCGGACGAGGGCTACGGCGCCAACGAGTACGTGGAGACCAGCCGCGACCTCGTCGTCGTGACGGCTCCCGGCCCAGGCTCCGGCAAGATGGCGACCTGCCTGTCGCAGCTCTACCACGACCACAAGCGCGGGATCGAGTCGGGGTACGCGAAGTGGGAGACCTTCCCGATCTGGAACATCGCGCTGGACCACCCGGTGAACATCGCCTACGAGGCGGCCACCGCCGACCTCGACGACGTCAACATGATTGATCCCTTCCACCTGGAGGCGTACGGGATCAAGACGGTCAACTACAACCGCGACGTCGAAATCTTCCCGGTCCTGAACCGCCTCTTCGAGAAGATCCTCGGATCCTCCCCGTACAAGAGTCCCACGGACATGGGTGTCAACATGGCGGGCCACTGCATCGTCGACGACGAGGCCTGCAGGGAGGCCTCGCGCCAGGAGATCATCCGCCGCTACTACAAGGCCCTCGTGACCGAGAAGAAGGAAATGAGCGAGCCCGTACAGTCGGCGCGCATCTCCCTGCTGATGAGCCGCGTGGGCGTGGGCCGCATGGACCGCCCGGTCGTGCGTCCGGCCCTGGAGCTGGCCGAGGCCACGGGCGAGCCGGCCGCCGCGATCGAGCTGCCCGATGGCCGCATCGTCACGGGCAAGACGTCGGAACTGCTGGGCTGCTCCTCGGCGATGCTGCTCAACGCCCTTAAGAAGCTCGCCGGACTGCCCGACGAGGTCCAGCTCCTGTCCCCTCAGTCCATCGAGCCGATCCAGCGCCTCAAGACCCGCGACCTGGGCTCGCGCAACCCGCGCCTGCACACCGACGAGGTCCTCATCGCGCTCGCGGTGTCCGCCAACGGCGACGACAACGCGCGCCGCGCCCTCGACAAGCTGAGCTCGCTGCGCGACTGTGACGTGCACGAGTCGGTCATCCTGGGCCCCGTGGACGAGGGCATCTTCCGCTCGCTCGGCATCCAGGTGACGACGGAGCCGGTGTACGCGACGAAGTCGCTGTACCGCAAGAAGTAAACGCTTCGACGAGGCCGGGGTTTCTGCCGCGTATCAGCGCGGGGAGGCCCCGGCCTCGTCGCGAACCGCCTTTCGTGGTTGGTGCCACCCGGGGCGGGGGTCGCAGGTGAGGATGGGGCGGTTTACCCTTGGAGGCGATGAGTGACTCGACTTCTTTGCCTGACCTTGGTTTCCTGATCGGCCCCGACGGGGGTTTTCAGGACGACTATGTGCCGCCGGAGGTGCCCGCCTTTGACGTGGAGGATGCCTTGGGCTCCGACGCGTGGCCGGAGATCGCCGTGCCGGGTGGGGCATCGGGGGTGCCGTCCGCGTGGGAACCTCCCGCGTCATCGGGCGGTTTGTCATCCGGCTGGGAGCGTCCCTCGCGCCCGGGCGTGGACCCCGAGTCGCTGACGCGCGGCCTCAACGATCGCCAGCGCGAGGCCGTGACGCACGCGGGCTCGCCCCTGCTGATCCTGGCGGGCGCGGGCTCCGGCAAGACGCGCGTGCTCACGCACCGTATCGCCTACCTGCTGGCCACGGGACGCGCGCGGGCTGGGGAGATCCTGGCGATCACCTTCACGAACAAGGCGGCGGCCGAGATGCGCGAGCGCGCCGGCACCCTCGTGGGCGACGACGCGCGACGCATGTGGGTGTCGACATTCCACTCGGCGTGCGTGCGCCTGCTGCGCTACGAGCACGAGGCGGCCGGGCTGTCCTCGTCGTTCACGATCTACGACGCCCAAGATTCCCAGCGCCTCATCCAGATGGTCCTCAAGGCCATGGACGTGGACATCAAGCGCTTCACCCCAAAGATGGTGGCGGCGCGCATTTCGGACGCGAAGAACGAGCTGATCGGCCCGGCGCGCTACGCGGAGACGGCGGGCAAGGACCCTGTCTCGCGTATCGTCGCGGACGCCTATGTCGAGTACGACAAGCGCATGCGCGCCTCGAACGCGCTGGACTTCGACGACCTCATCATGCGCACGGTCGACCTGCTGCGCGACAACCCGCTGATCGCCGAGCACTACCACCGCCGCTTCCGCCACATCCTCGTGGACGAGTATCAGGACACGAACCACGCGCAGTACGTCCTCGTGCGCGCCCTCGTGGGCGACGGATCTGATGGGGTGACGCCGGGCGAGCTGACGGTCGTGGGCGACTCCGACCAGTCGATTTACGCCTTCCGAGGTGCCACGATCCGCAACATCGAGGAGTTCGAGCGCGACTTCACGGGTGCGCGCACGATCCTGCTCGAGCAGAACTACCGCTCGACGCAGAACATCCTGTCGGCCGCGAACGCGGTCATCGCACGCAACACGGGGCGTCGCGCGAAGAACCTGTGGACGGCCTCGGGCGACGGCGCGCTCATCACCCTGGACGCCGCCGATTCCGAGCACGACGAGGCCCGCTTCGTGGTCGGCGAGATCGACCGCCTCGCGGACTCCGGCGTCGAATGGGGCGACATCGCGGTCTTCTATCGTACGAACGCGCAGTCCCGCGCGCTGGAGGAACTCCTCGTGCGCCAGGGCATCCCGTACCGCGTCGTCGGCGGCACCCGCTTCTACGAGTGCCGCGAAATCAAGGACGCGCTGGCGTACCTGCAGCTCATCTCCAACCCTGACGACACGGTCGCGGCCCGCCGCGTCCTCAACGTCCCCAAGCGCGGCATCGGCGCGAAGGCCGAAGAAGCCATCGCCGCGCACGCTGCTCACTACGGGATCTCCTTCGGCGCGGCCCTACGCCACCTGTGGCTGCGCGCCGGCTGCCCCGCGGGTGAGGGCGAGGGGATCGACGTCGACGCGCTCGCGCGCTCTACGTCCCCGGACGAGGCCTCGGCGGATTCTTCGGTTTCCGCTTCCACGGGTGAGACGGCGGGGGAGAACACCGATGCGAGCGAGGCCGCGGATGAGAGCGCGGCTGCTGCCCCGGCTTCGTCCCCTGCCGAGAGCGCCCCCGAGACGGCCCCCGAGGTCCTGGGCATCACCCCGCGCGCCGCCAAGTCGGCGGCAGCATTCTGGGGGCTCATCGAAACCCTGCGCGCTGCGGAGGCCCGAGGCGTGTCGCAGGCCGACATCCTCGAAGAGGTCCTGGACCGCACCGGCTACCTGGCGGAGCTGCGCCGCAGCGAGGACCCGCAGGACGCCTCGCGCGTGGAAAACCTGGCGGAACTGCACTCGGTCGCGGGAGCCTTCGCGGCCGACGCTCCCGGTGGGACTTTGGCGGACTTCCTCGAGCGCGTCGCCCTCGTCGCCGACTCGGACCAGGTGCCCGCGGAGGGCGAGCGCGGCGGGCAGGTCACCCTCATGACCGTGCACACCGCGAAGGGCCTCGAATTCCCGGTCGTTTTCGTCACCGGCATGGAGGACGGCACCTTCCCGCACCAGCGCAGCCTCGGCGACGAGAGCGAGCTGGAGGAGGAGCGTCGCCTGGCGTACGTGGCGATCACGCGTGCGCGCGAACGCCTCTACCTGACGCGCGCGGCCGTGCGCAGCGCCTGGGGGACCCCGCAGGAGATGCCGTCCTCGCGGTTCCTCGACGACATCCCCGCCGAGCTCCTCGACGTGCGCCGCGCTGCCACGTCGGGGGAGCGCATGCGCGCGTCCTACGGCGGATCCTACGGGTCCGGATCGTACGGCTCGGGTTCCTACGGGCGTTCCCGCCGCTCCGAGGGGCGCGACCCGTGGGGTGACACTGACACGGGTGCCTTCGGCTCCGGACGTGGTGGCGCCTCCGCGCAGCCCGCGGGGGTGCGCAAGGTGACGCGCATGGGCGTGGCCCCCGCCGCCAAGCCCGCCGAGGACAAGCCGGTGCTCTCCCTCAAGGTCGGCGACCGCATCAAGCACGCTACCCTGGGCCCCGGCACCGTCACTGGCATCGAAGGCGAGGGGCCGCGCACCGTGGCCCGCATCCGCTTTGGCCTGGGCGATAAGCGCCTGCTCGTGCGCATGGCCCCGATGGAGAAGATCTCCTAGCGTTTCCCTGCTGGGCCGGGCTGCTTGTGGCGCTGCTGGTGTTCCGGGCGCCGGAGGGCCCGGCCGTGGGGCTAGGCTGCTTGGCGTGCCCGTGGGCGGCGGCCCGCCCGCGAGATCGCCACACGCGAGCCTGCGGCTCGGAGTGATCGATCTCGAGGCCCGCCCTGGCCCTGCCGCCGCTCGCGTGCGCCGCAGCCTGACCCTGTCGGCCAGGTGGCCCGGTTGTCTGAAACCCCTATCGCCTTTGCTCGCTGGTGCCTGTGTGGGATTGAAACCGCCATCGCCTTTGCGGGCGAGAAAAGGGCATTTTTGGTGCAGTTTTCGGGCGCAGAGGTGATGCGGGTTTCACAGGTCCCCTGTTGTGGGTGTGCAGTGGTGTTGTTGGTTTCAATGTCGCCATGTTTCTGAGTCCTGCGCGCGATGTTTGTCGCCCTGCTTGGCCCGGTGTGTGCGTGAGCGCGAAATAGTTCGCCCCGCAAGCCCAAAATGGGCAAAAAATGCTGTTTTCGGGCGCGCTGGGCGACTTTTTTCGCGGAAATGCCGCTGGAGGGGGCGCGCCGGGCGAGTTTTTTCGCGGACCAGCAGTCGTGGGATCCCACCGGGCGAGTTTTGATGCAACGCGGTCCCGGCAGATGGGCCCCGCTGGCAGTGTTAACACTTCAATGCGCAGCTACACCCACCTGGTAGTGGCTGGACGCGGCCGCCCCCTACTGCCCTCCCCGCAACGCAAAGCGTTGATAAAGGGAGAGCGCCTTCCGGTCAAGGCCGTGACAAGCCTTGATAATGGGAGGAAATGGCGCGTTTATGCCGGTCGCACGTTAGAATTATTGCGCTGACCACACCACGTTCAACGGAGGGAATAAGGTGGATCTCTACGAGTACCAGGCCCGGCAGATGTTCAAGGAGCACGGCGTGCCCGTGCTCGACTACCGCCTGGCGTCGACCCCCGAAGAGGCGCGCGAGGGTGCGCGCGAGCTCCTCGCAGAGGGTGCGTCGCTGCTGGTCGTCAAGGCGCAGGTCAAGACCGGCGGCCGCGGCAAGGCCGGCGGCGTCAAGCTCGCCCACACCGCCGACGAGGCCTATGAGAAGGCTGAGGCGATCCTCGGCCTCGACATCAAGGGCCACGTCGTCAAGAAGGTCATGATCGCGTCCGGTGCGGACATTGCCGCCGAATACTACTTCTCGATCCTGCTGGACCGCTCGAACCGCCGCCACCTGGCGATGTGCTCGCGCGAAGGTGGCATGGACATCGAGACCCTCGCGAAGGAACGCCCCGAGGCCCTGGCCCGCGTTCCCCTCGACCCCACCGTCGGCATCGACGCGGAGGTCGCCCGCCATATCGCCAAGGAAGCGGGCTTCGACGAGGAAACGGCCGAGGCCATCGCCCCCGTCCTCGAAACTCTGTGGACCGTCTACCGCGACGAGGACGCGACCCTGGTCGAGGTCAACCCGTTGGTCTCCAGCCCCGACGGTTCCGTGTGGGCCGTGGACGGCAAGGTGACCCTCGACGACAACGCGCGCTTCCGTCACCCCGGCCACGCCGACCTTGTGGACGTGGCGGCGCAGGATCCCCGCGAGGCCGCAGCGAAGGCGGCCGGACTCAACTACGTGCGCCTGGAGGGCCAGGTCGGCATCATCGGTAACGGCGCGGGCCTGGTCATGTCGACCCTTGACGTGGTTGCGATGGCCGGCGAGGAGTTCGGCGGCATGAAGCCCGCGAACTTCCTCGACATCGGCGGCGGCGCCTCGGCCGAGGTTATGGCCAAGGGCCTGGAGATCATCCTCGGCGACGACCAGGTGCGCTCCGTGTTCGTCAACGTCTTCGGTGGAATCACCGCGTGCGACCAGGTCGCCCGAGGCATCATCGGCGCGCTCGAGACGCTGGGCGACGCGGCCTCGAAGCCGCTCGTTGTGCGCCTCGACGGCAACAAGGTCGAGGAAGGCCGCGCGATTCTCGCGGAGGCCGCGCATCCGCTCGTCCACATGGAAGAAACGATGGACGGTGCGGCCCGGCGCGCAGCCGAGCTCGCAGCACAGGCATCGTCGAAGTAACGACCCGAGAACCGCAGGAGAACACCATGACTATCTTCGTCAACTCTGACACCCGGGTCATCGTCCAGGGCATGACCGGCGCCGAGGGCCGCAAGCACACCCAGCGCATGCTGAGCGCCGGCACGGCTATCGTGGGCGGCACGAACCCGCGCAAGGCCGGCACGACCGTCACCTTCGATGTGCAGGGCTACGGCCCGGGTGCCGACAAGGTGACCGACGGCCAGGTTGAGGTTCCCGTCTTCGGCACGGTCGCCGAGGCCCGCGAGGTCACCGGCGCGAACGCCTCCGTCATCTTCGTGCCCCCGGCTTTTGCGAAGGGTGCCGCCCTTGAGGCCATCGAGGCGGGCATCGAGACGATCGTCCTCATCACCGAGGGCATCCCCGTCCAGGACTCCACGATCGTCGTCGAGCGCGCGCTCGAGGCGGGCGTGCGTCTGATCGGCCCGAACTGCCCCGGCATCATCTCGCCCGGCCAGGCGAACCTGGGCATCACGCCGGCGGACATCACGGGACCGGGCCGCCTCGGCCTCGTCTCCAAGTCGGGCACGCTGACCTACCAGCTCATGTACGAACTGCGCGACTTCGGCTTCACGACGTGCCTGGGTATCGGCGGCGACCCGGTCGTGGGCACCACTCACATCGACGCGCTGGCTGCTTTCGAGGCGGACCCGGACACCGACCTCGTCATCATGATCGGCGAGATCGGCGGCGACGCCGAGGAGCGCGCGGCCGCCTGGATCCAGGAGAACATGACCAAGCCCGTCGTTGCCTACATCGCGGGCTTCACGGCCCCCGAGGGCAAGACCATGGGTCACGCGGGCGCGATCGTGTCCGGTTCGTCCGGTACGGCCGCCGCGAAGGCGGAGGCGCTCGAGGCCGTGGGCGTGCGCGTGGGTCGCACCCCCTCGCAGACGGCGCAGATCGCGCGCGAGATCCTCTCTCGCTAACGTCACAGCACAAATCGGCCCGGGGTCGGCGCGCAGCGTCGCGGCTCCGGGCCGATTCTGACACTATGGGCCTGTGAGCGAGCGCATCAGAGAAGTACCCAGCCCCCGGCGAACCACGACTACGTACGTGGCGGATCGAGCGACGATCCGCGTGGCCGTCCCGCGGGGGTGGGCGCGCGGTGTGCTCGTGGGAGTTGAGGCGGCCTTTGCGGGCTGGGGTCTGATTACGGTGTTCACGATGATCGCGTACCTGACGCTGCGCTCGAACTCGTGGATGAATGACACGACGCCGCGCGACGCGCTCGGCCTGGGTGGCGACCTGTGGGCCGCCGTCATTGGCGGCACGTCGGTCGTGGGTGACGTGCAATATCGTGCGATCCCGACGCTTATGGGCGCTCTACTGATCGTGCTGGTGAGGATTTTGCTGCGTGCGACGGCGGGTTATCCGCGCAGCGCTGCGCTGTTTGCCGTGCCTGGCTTCCTGCTGACCTCGTGGCTCCTGGCGGGGGCCTCGGGTATTCATTCGCATTGGTGGACGGGCGCGGTCGGTGGCGTGTTGATTCCGTTGATCGGCTCGGTCTGGTTCGTCGCCTCGGGCTATTCGCGTGACCACGAGGCACCGTCGATGCAGCACTGGATTTCGGGTGGCCTGAAGCTGGGCGGCCTGTCGGTGGCGGTGCTGGTGGCTGCGTCGTTCGTTGCCTCGGTCATCGCGCTCGTCGCGGGGTGGAGCCGTATGGCGGGTATTCAGGAGCTCCTGGGCGCTTCGTCGGCCGCGGACACGTCGTTCATTGTCGGCGGGCAGGCTCTGTTCGCCCCGACGGTCATGGCGTGGGCGGCCTCCTGGTGGTCGGGCGCGGGCTTCCTGACGGCGACGGATTCGTTGCATTCGCCGACGGTCGTGGGCCCCGGTCCGATTCCGCCGATCCCGCTCCTGGGTGCTGTTCCGGAGACGGCCCCCGGCATGTGGGTGATCCTCGCGCCGATCGCCCTGGGCGTTGGCCTTGGCGTCGTCGCGGCGCGTTCGTTTCGTCGCGAGCACCTGCTGCACCAGAGCGCTCAGGGCGTGTTGGCCTCGGTGATCACTGCGTCGGTGACGGCCCTGTGGATGTGGAGCGCGACGATGAGCCTGGGTTCCGTGCGCCTGGCGGTGATGGGCCCGCGCGTGGGCTGGGTGACGCTTGCCCTCGTGCTGGAGATCGCGCTGCCCGCGCTGATCATCGCCCTGGCGACCCACCCGACGACGCGTGCCCTCCTCGGTGAGGGGGCTGGGCGCGTGCGCAACGAGGGCGAGGCCCTGCGTCGTCGCGCCGCCGAGCGAGCCTCCCGGGTGGGGGCCGGTGCCTCGACGACGGACGAGGCCTGGGCTGAGGCCTCCGATCCCGCTGAGGTGGGCGACGCGGACGCAGGCGCCGACGAGGCCGGGGCTGAGGATCTCGAAGCGGTGGCCGACGTGGGAGAAGCGGGCGAGCCCGCGGGCGAGACGCCCGAGGAGACCGGTGAAACTACCACCGACGAAGCTGTGGACAGCGAAGCGAGCCGGGCCGAAGGTGACGCGGAAGACCCCGAGACGAAGGCGACGCGGCGCGAGGGCCTGAACTAGACTGGTGGTTGCCGCGACTGGCGAGGGTGGATCACCACCGGGGAGCGGCCGCACTTCCCGCGAGGCGTCGCCCGCCTGGGCGCCTGGGTTTGGTCTCAACCTGGAGGAACTATGTCCGTCTCCCTGGACAACCTGGAACCCATTGACGTGCGCCCCATTAAGCGGGCCCTGATCTCCGTGTATGACAAGACGGGCCTGGAGGATCTCGCCCGCGCGCTTGGCGAGGCCGGCGTGGAGATCGTCTCCACCGGCTCCACGGCCGCCCGCATTGCGGACGCTGGCGTGGCCGTCACCCCGGTCGATGACGTGACCGGTTTTCCCGAGGTGCTCGAGGGTCGCGTGAAGACCCTGCACCCCTTCATTCACTCGGGCATTCTGGCTGACCAGCGTAAGGCCGCGCACCGCGAGCAGATTGCGCAGCTGGGCATCAAGGCATTTGACCTGGTCGTGTGCAACCTGTACCCGTTCCAGGAGACGGTTGCGTCGGGCGCGTCTTTTGACGAGTGCGTCGAGCAGATCGACATCGGCGGCCCGTCCATGGTGCGCGCCGCGGCGAAGAATCATCCCTCGGTCGCAGTCGTGACCTCGCCCGAGCGCTACGCGGACGTGGCCGAGGCTGTGGCGGGGGAGGGCTTCACCCTCGAGCAGCGCCGCGTGCTGGCCGCCGAGGCCTTTGCCCACACGGCGACCTACGACCTGGCGATCGCCGGCTGGCTGGCCGACGAGCTGGATCTTGAGGACGTGCGCGAGACCCTCGACGAGGCCGCCGAGACCCACCTGGACGCCTCCGACGCGGCTTTCCTGGAATCCCTGGGCTACCAGACCGAGGAAGACTACGTGGTGGAGGCCCCCGAGGAGGAGGGGCAGGCCTCGGGTATGCCCGTGTTCGTCGCGGACGCCTTCGAGCGCGTGGAGTCGCTGCGCTACGGCGAGAATCCGCACCAGGGCGCGGCCGTGTACCGCGAGATTGACGAGTCCTTCGAGGACGAGGGGGCCGACGACGAGGCCCTGGCTCCGGGCATCGCGAACGCGCGACAGCTGCACGGCAAGGCCATGAGCTACAACAACTACACGGATGGCGACGCTGCCCTGCGCGCCGCCTACGATCACGAGCGCCCCTGCGTCGCGATCATCAAGCACGCGAACCCCTGCGGTATCGCCGTGGCGGACGATGTGGCCGAGGCGCACCGTCTCGCGCACGCGTGTGACCCCGTGTCGGCGTTCGGCGGCGTCATCGCCGTGAATCGTCCGGTGAGCGTGGAGCTGGCTCGCCAGATCGTCCCGATCTTCACGGAGGTTGTGCTGGCCCCCGATTACGAGGAGGGCGCGCTCGAGGTTCTGAGCGCAAAGAAGAACCTGCGCGTCCTGCAGGTCGAGCCGCCGGCTCGCGGCTCGTACGAGTTCAAGCAGATCAGCGGTGGCCTGCTGGTTCAGGAGCGCGACGACATTGACGCGCCCGGCGACTCCCCGGAGAACTGGACGCTCGCGGCTGGTGCTCCCGCCGACGAGGCAACGCTGGCGGACCTGGAGTTCGCCTGGCGCACGGTGCGCGCGGTCCGCTCCAACGCGATCCTGCTGGTGAAGGACGGTGCCTCGGTGGGCGTGGGCATGGGCCAGGTGAACCGCGTGGACTCGTGCAAGCTGGCGGTCGAGCGCGCGAACACGCTGGGCTCGCGCTCGACGGGTGACGCGGCGGCGTCTAACGTCGATAGTGCGGGTGGGGCTCGCGCGTCCGAGGTCGTGGCCGAGGCTCCCGAGCAGCGTTCCATCGGTGCGGTCGCCGCGTCGGATGCGTTCTTCCCCTTCGCGGATGGACTGCAGGTGCTCATCGACGCGGGCGTGAAGGCAGTTGTCCAGCCCGGTGGCTCGGTGCGTGACCAGGAGTCGATTGACGCTGCGAACGCTGCTGGCATCACGATGTACCTGACGGGCACGCGCCACTTCGCGCACTGATTATTCCCGTTCATGGGCTCCAGGGGGCGAGCGCCGGTGTGGCGCTCGCCCCCTGAGATTTGCCTCCGTGTGCTTGACAGGGGAGACGCGGCAGCATATCGTTCAAGTATTGAATTAAAGGCCGTTGGCCCTGTTGAAAGGTGTCGTATGACCACCCTGACCGCTTCCCCCGTTGCCGCGCGCGAGAACCGCGTCCTCGCCGACCGCCTCGGTGGCACGATCGCCCGCGAGATCGCCCTGGTGGCAGCCGGCACGATCGCCATGATCGTCCTCGCCCGCATCTCGATCCCGCTGCCCTTCACGCCCGTGCCCGTCTCGCTCGGCACGCTCGGAGCCCTCTCGGTCGGCACGACCCTCGGTGCGCGTCGAGGCCTCGCCTCCGTCGCGACGTACGCGATCCTCGGCGTCGCCGGAGCGCCCGTCTTCACCGGCACGAACGTCGGCTGGGCCTTCGCCTCCTTCGGTTACATTCTCGGCTACCTCCTCGTCGCCGCGATCGCCGGCCTGGCCGCCCAGCGCGGCGCTGACCGTCGCATCCTCACCATGGCACCGACCGCCGTCGTGTCCCTCTTCTCCGTGTACATCGCGGGCCTGGCGTGGATGATCCCCTTCGCCCACATGACCCTTGAGCAGGGCCTGATGAAGGGCTTCGTTCCCTTCATCATCGGCGACCTGCTCAAGGCCGCCGTGGCCACCGGCGCGTTCCCGGTGCTGCGCTCCATCTTCCGCTGAACCGCGCGCTCCAGCGCAACGCGAGTCGGCCTCGTCCCTATGAGGGGCGGGGCCGTCGCCGTATCCGGCGTGCGCAGTGGTGACATGCGTAATGGAGCGCGACGGGGCGGGGCGCGCGCGGGTACCATTGGCAGGGTGAACGCTTCTGACATGCATCCCGTCCTCGTCGTCGACTTCGGCGCGCAGTATGCCCAGCTGATCGCGCGCCGCGTGCGTGAGGCTCACGTCTACTCCGAGATCGTCCCCCACACCATGAGCGTGGCGGACATGCTCGCCAAGGAGCCCGCCGCCATCATCTTGTCCGGCGGCCCGTCCTCCGTGTACGAGGAGGGTGCCCCCTCCGTCGATCCCGCGATCTTCGAGGCCGGCGTGCCCGTCCTGGGCATCTGCTACGGATTCCAGACCATGGCCCACGCCCTCGGCGGCACCGTGGGGCGCACGGGCACCCGCGAGTACGGGCACACCGAGGCCACGGTTTCTGCGGGTTCTTGCCTGTTCGCCGGCACCCCCGACGACCAGATCGTGTGGATGAGCCACGGCGACGCCGTCCAGGGCGCGCCCGAGGGCTTCACCGTCACGGCTTCCACCTCCGAGACCCCCGTCGCGGCCTTCGAGTCGCGCGAGCGTCGCCTCTACGGCCTGCAGTGGCACCCCGAGGTGGGGCACTCCCAGTTCGGCCAGGATGCCCTGAAGAACTTCCTCTACGAGGGTGCTGGCCTGGAGCCCACGTGGACCGCCGGTTCCATCGTGGACGAGCAGGTTGCCAAGATTCGCGAGCAGGTCGGCGACGCGCAGG
>ERZ772917.278-NODE-278-length-36720-cov-5.785463_pt1 | contig 36720 bp, 22 predicted proteins | sample MGYA00511187_ERZ772917 | MGnify/ENA primary metagenome ERZ772917 (study PRJEB29015, sample SAMEA2737925) | human oral metagenome | biome: human oral; feature: human-associated habitat; material: dental | place: China | collected 2012 ...
CGGGCCCCCGTCAATTCCTTTGAGTTTCACCGTTGCCGGCGTACTCCCCAGGTGGATTACTTAACGCTTTCGCTGTAGAGCTTACACTATATCGCAAACTCCTAGTAATCATCGTTTACTGCGTGGACTACCAGGGTATCTAATCCTGTTTGATACCCACGCTTTCGTGCTTCAGCGTCAGTTGTACCTTAGTAAGCTGCCTTCGCAATCGGAGTTCTGCGTGATATCTATGCATTCCACCGCTACACCACGCATTCCGCCTACCTCATCTACACTCAAGCCCGCCAGTATCAATGGCAATTTAGGAGTTAAGCTCCTAGATTTCACCGCTGACTTAACAGGCCGCCTACGCACCCTTTAAACCCAATAAATCCGGATAACGCTCGCATCCTCCGTATTACCGCGGCTGCTGGCACGGAGTTAGCCGATGCTTATTCGTAGGGTACATTCACTGAGGCACACGTGCCTCTCTTTATTCCCCTACAAAAGAAGTTTACAATCCATAAGACAGTCATCCTTCACGCGACTTGGCTGGTTCAGGCTCTCGCCCATTGACCAATATTCCTCACTGCTGCCTCCCGTAGGAGTCTGGTCCGTGTCTCAGTACCAGTGTGGGGGTTCAACCTCTCAGTTCCCCTACCCATCGTTGCCTTGGTGAGCCGTTACCTCACCAACTAGCTAATGGGACGCATGCCTATCTCACAGCGAATTTCTTTTCCTCTACCTTGGATGCCCAAGATGGAGTGTACGCGGTATTAGTCCGTCTTTCGACGGGTTATCCCCCTCTGTGAGGCAAGTTGCATACGCGTTACGCACCCGTGCGCCGGTCGCCATCAGTCTTAGCAAGCTAAGACCATGCTGCCCCTCGACTTGCATGTGTTAAGCCTATCGCTAGCGTTCATCCTGAGCCAGGATCAAACTCTTCCTTGTCAATATTTTATTGTACTTGATTCTGTTTGTCTTGCTCCGAAGATGGTTCTTGCTTCTGATCTATTAGTGTATCTCTACCTAAGTAAAGGTTCGTAATTGACGGTTAGGTCTTTCGTTCCCTAAACGTTTGTTACTACACTTCTGTTTGTCAATATCAATTATCTCAAAGATCGCTGTTGCCGTTGTGACTCCGTCGCCGGTTGGTCACCCGTTTCTTTTGCGACTGCAAAGGTAATGCTTTTTCTTAAACCACCAAAACTACCGAGGTAATTTTTTCGTTCATCAGCTTGTCAGTCTCTTGCGCACCTCGCTTGGTTTGCGACTGCAAAGATAGAGCAAAAATATCCGTCCCTCCAAATCTTCGCGAAAATTTCTTGAATAAGACCCTCTCTCGCGCACGTACATTATATATGTATATATAGCTATCCACAGCTCGAAAAAGTCCCGACGATCTCCAGACTTCTCTCATATCAAAAAGGAGCTCCGCTCCAACCCGCTCCACAAGCGACTCCGAAGTAGCCCCAAAACGACCTACGGTAGGTCGCCGAAAAAACCTACGGTAGGTCGGTCGACCGATCTACCGTGGGTCGGTGAGACGACCTACAGTAGGTTTTATTTGACAGCACTCTTGGGTTGGGATCTATGCGAACAAGAACGAGACATCGCCACACTGGGAAACCCTTCTAGAAAACTCACCCCAAAAGAGCCACCTCCTTCCTATAAAAAGATAAAACAAGATTGACACTTTTTAGAGAAGTTATACCCCTATTTTGGAAAGCACACTTCTCGAAGAGAGCACTCTTCTTCCAAGGGCAAATAATGCGTCACACACCGCTCCAGAGCAAGGGTTTCCGCATATTTGTTTGAGCAAAAAAGTTTACTACCTTTGCTGTAACGAGTCTGCTGCGCGACCTTTTACGGAGCATGAGCGTCTTAAGCACCAACAGACACTCACCATGCCCCTAGGGTAGAGCAAACGCCAGCGAGCCAGTGGCAAGAGGCCACATTGACACACTTAAGCACCTCCTTTGCTGAAGCCTACCACTCAGTACATCAACTCTTAAAGGCAAACATCACACTCCCTCTGAGAGGCCTAGGTCGAAGGACAGACTCAATTAGGAGAACCCTCCTAATCCGCACATCCGTTTCACTCAAACACCGACAAGTCTAATGAAAAAGAGTTTACTCTTCTTCCTACTCCTATTCCTATCAATAGGAGTGGCATGGGCTCAGAAGAAGCAGACTACCGTCACTGGTATCGTCATCGCCTCCGATGACAAGGAACCCGTGATCGCAGCTTCTGTCTCCTGCGTCGAGTTCCCCAAGGTGGGAGCCTTGACTGACCCCAACGGGCGATTCTCCTTCAACGTCCCCGAAGGTGCCAAGACGCTCAAGATCTCAAGCATCGGCTTCATCACACAGACCGTAGCCATCACGGGCAAGGAGCTTCGTATCGTCCTGCGGCCTGAAGAACAGACCCTCTCTCAAGTCGTCGTAGTAGCTTATGGTACGCAGACCAAGAACTCCTTCACAGGGTCCGCTGCCCGTATCGACGTAGCTAGCCTGACGAAGAAGACGGGGGCCAACATCACCACTGCACTCGAAGGGGCTTCTCCTGGGGTACAGGTCTTCACCTCCAGCGGTCAGCCTGGTGCTTCTGCTACAGTCCAGATCCGTGGTATCGGGTCTGTGAACTCCAACACTGCTCCTCTCTACGTCATCGACGGGGTCCCCTACAACTCGAGCCTCGCAGGCTTCAACATGGCCGATGTCGAAACTCTAACCGTCCTGAAGGACGCTTCTGCAACGGCTCTCTATGGTGCACGTGCTGCTAACGGGGTCGTCCTCATCACGACCAAGCAAGGGAAGGCTGGACGCATCTCCTTCGAAGCCGAAGTCAAGAGCGGGTTCAACGCTCGTTACCTGCCTCAGTACGATGTCATCGACTCGCCTGAAGAATATCTAGAGACAGCCTACCATGCTATGAAGAATAGCTATGAACGCTTCGGTCTCAAGGAAAAGCTCCATTCACTCTACACGAAGCCCAAGGCTAAGTTCAAATCAGGCAAGAGTATCGCTGATGCTCCCAACAGCATCTCCGAGCTTCTCTTCTTCCAAGGGATCCTAGCCAACGAATCCGATGCTACGGGTATGTGGGATCGCTACAACATTTGGGACGCTGAACCAGGCAACCTCATCGACCCTGCGACGGGGAAATTCAATCCCAACGTCAAGCGCCGCTATGATCCAGAATCTTGGCGCGACCATATCTTCCGCACAGGTCGTATCTCCGAAGCAAATGTCCGCCTATCTGGGGGATCAGATAAGGTGAACTTCTCGAGCTCTTTGGGCTATCAAGACAACGTCGGGTACTACATCGGATCAGAATTCAATCGTCTGAACCTTCGTAATAATGTGACGGCCCACCTAACGAACAACTTCAAGGCTAGCCTCGGTCTCTCCTACTCTCGCTCGCTCATGAAGAACCCTGGGCAGACCTCTAGCGCCAACAACGGGTTCCAGTTCGTCAACAAGGTACCACCTCTCTTCCCCGTCTTCGAGCACGACAAGGATGGGAAGATCCTCACCGACCCGAAGATCCCAGGTGGCCAGAGCTATGACTATGGTCAGGACGAGGATAAGGGTATCAGCCGTCCCTTCTCTGGGGGGATCAACCCTGCTGGGGCAGTCCGTCTCGACCGCAATGAGTCACTCACCCACCTCACCACGGGGAACCTCAACCTCGAGTACCGCTTCCTCAATGACTTCAAGCTTGCTGTGAACTATGGCTTCCAGGCTACGGCTCGTAAGTCTGAATCTCTCACCAACCCTTACTACGGGGATGCTAAGAATATCGGTCGTATCCGTAACACGAATACGAACAGCTTCGCTTGGACGCTCAACCAGATCCTCTCTTGGGGACGCACCTTTGGTGATCATACCGTCGATGCCTTCATAGCGCACGAAGCCTCTGAAGACGAAGATGACATCCACTTCTCTGGTAAGGATAAGGTCATCCGTGGCGGCCAGACCACCCTCAACGATGCTATCATCCGTGGTGACATCGAGGGCTACCGCATCCGCTATGCTATCGAAAGCTACTTCGGTCAGCTCCGCTATGACTTCAAGAACAAATACTACTTGAGTGCTTCGATCCGTCGTGACGGCTCCTCTCGCTTTGCTCCCGAGCATCGCTGGGGTACCTTCGGTTCGGTAGGGGCAGCTTGGATCCTGAGCAAGGAAAACTTCCTCTCAGATGTGAAGTGGATCGACAACCTCAAGCTCAAGGCAAGCTATGGTATCCTCGGTAACCAGTCTCTTGACCTAGCTTACACGGCTTCCAGCCCTGACTACTACCTCTACCACGACTTCTACTCCACAGACAACCTCGGTGGTAAGCCCTCATTCTCCTTCTACTCTAAGGGGAATAGAGATCTGACGTGGGAACGCTCAGGCACCTTCAACATCGGCTTCGAGTCTCGCCTCTTCCATCAGCTTGACCTCAACGTCGACTACTTCATCAAGACCACGGACAACATGCTCTTCAAGAAGCAGGTCGCTCCCTCTCTTGGCTATGCTTACTATCCCGTGAGCGAAGGTGAGCTCCGTAACAGCGGGGTCGAAGTAGAACTCAACTGGGAAGCTTACAAGAGCAAGAACTTCTCTGTCAATGTCCGTGCTAATGGTGGGTACTACCGCAACAAGATCACCCGTATGGCTAACGATGCCCTTGGCAATGCTAAGCACTACGAGATCCACGGTAGCTTCGCCTACAAGAAGGGCCACTCTGTACAGGACTACTACATGCGTACCTGGAAGGGCGTAAGCGACAAGGGTCTCCCCCTCTGGAAGGCTTATACCTACAAGGATCCTGCTAGCGGCAAGGATGTCTATGTCGATGACTACGAAAAGTACATCAGCTCGGGTGGGGATCCCTCTAAGCTGACCGAGACGACCACTTCTACCTACGGTGACGCAGTGAGAGAGTTTGTCGGCAAGAGTGCTATTCCTGACTTCGTCGGGGGCTTCGGCTTCGATGTCCAGTTCCATCGCTTCACGCTGTCGACCAACTTCAGCTACGGCCTTGGAGGTTGGGGGTATGACGGAGTCTATGCTAGCCTCATGAATAGTGGTGCTGCACTCGGCTCTACGAACTACCACAAGGACATCCGTAACTACTGGACTCCAGAGAGACCTACTAACCTACCGATCCTGACCAACGAAGCTGATGAGCTCAAGTATGCGAATGCTACTTCGACTCGCTTCCTGACCAGTCGTTCCTTCCTCTCGCTGACCAATGCTCGCATCAGCTATGATGTCCCCAAGACGCTCTTGCAGCGCCTCGGTCTGAACTCAGCTTCGGTGTACGTCAGCGGGGATAATCTCTTCCTCATCTCTGCACGTAAGGGTTATGCCTCTATGTCGAGCCAGAGCGGGGGATCATCAACGAGCCGCTACCTCCCCGTATCTACCTTCGTAGCGGGTGTCCGTCTCGGCTTCTAATGTCCCACTCTTATACATTCTATCACATCATGCGTACAAGTATAAGAAACAGCATATGCCTAGCCTGCGGGCTTCTGGCACTCTCCGCCTGTAAGAAAGACTTCCTCAATCAGGAGCCCTCTGAGCTCCACACTGCTGGTCAGATAGCAGAAGCAGGGAAGTGGAACGATGATATCGCCCTAGGCTTCGTCAACGGGACACTACAGACGTTCTTCAAATCCATGCAGTCTACACCTAATAGTCACGACGACTTTGCTCAGAAGGCTTTTGATATCACGTCTGACCTGATGTCAGGGGATATGGAGCTTCAAGGGGGGCAATCCTACGGATGGTTCTCCAGCGTAGCCAACCTACTTGGCTACCAGAAGTTCGAGATTCCCAACTATTCAGTCTGGCGTATCAGCTACCGCACGATCTCTCTTGCCAATGGTTTCTTCCGCTCCGTAGGTGGTGACGAATCAATCTCTCCAGAACAGAATAGACCTGAAACCCTCTACAACTGGGGGCAGGTCAAGACCCTTCGTGCACTGGCTTACCTCAATCTAGCTCACTTCTACGGCAAGCCCTACAGCGATGCTACGAAGAGCTCGCTCGTCGTACCTATCTACCGCGCTTCGGATGATGGTAGTAAGCCCAACAAGCTTGGGACGCTCGACGAGCTCTATCAGCTCATCGTCAAGGACCTGACGCAGGCCGTTGACTCCATAGATAAGTCAGGAGTCAAGCGTGTGAACAAGCAGTATCTCGATGCCACTGTGGCTCGTGGTGCTCTAGCTCGTGCCTATATGGACTTGGGCGAGTGGGAGAAGGCCTATGAAGTAGCCAATACCGTCGTCACAAAGCAAGCTAAGAACTATCCGCTGATCGCTGCAAAGGATCTGCTGACCAATGGCTTCAATGACTACAAGACCCCCGAGTTCATCTGGGCGATTGACATCAATGAGGATAACACTGGTAAGCTCGCTAGCTTCTGGGGTCACATGGACGTATTCACTTATAGCTACGCTTCCGTCGGAGCCTTCAAGGGGATCAATGCGAACCTACAGGCTCAGATCCCTGACACTGACCTCCGCAAGGGCTGGTTCAATGCTAGCCGAGGTCTACCTCTGAGCAAGTTCTTCTCTACAGCTAAGCCCACAGTACAGGGTGACCGCACGTGGCTCAGCGACATCGTCTTCATGCGTATGGCTGAGATGTACCTCATCGCTTCTGAAGCGGCTGCCCGCAAGGGTGACGATGCCAGCGCTAGAACTCATCTGCTAGCCCTGCTCAAGGAGCGTACTGCTGAGGATCAATATGCTGCAGTACAGGCCAAGATCAACGGTCTCAGTGGTGAAGAGCTTCTCAAGGAAATCCTCTATAACTGGCGTGTAGAGATGTGGGGTGAAGGCTTCTCGCTCACGGTGATGAAGCGCTTCAAGATCGACATCCAACGCTCGGGTCGTAACGTCTACCATACGAACGAAACGATCAAGTGGGATGATCCTCGTCTAACCTACCAGCTGCCTCAGAATGAGTCAACGAACAATCCAATGATCAAGTAGCCCACTACGACTACTGATCCTACGACACGAGCTCGCCTCCTCAGCCTTAGTGCTGGGGAGGCGAGCTCTTTCTTTTCCCCTCGTCCTGCTGTGCGAAGGCGAGGTTCTAGCAGCTGCTTCCTTGGGTCTACCTAAAGAGAAAGTACTCTGAGCTTAGAGCACATGCTCGAAGGACTCCAGAATAATCCGTCCCTTCGCCCTAGGCCTTACTAAAGAGAAGCAGTGGAAGATAGCCCCCGACAGAGAGGGGCTCGCTAGAGGCATGCGACAGAAACTTTATTCCCAGCGAACTGACCGCATAAATAGAGGCCTCACAGCCGCCCCAAAAGCGACCTACGGTAGGTCGTCAATAAAACCTATGGTAGGTCGCCTCACCGACCCACAGTAGGTCGTCAAGGCGACCTACCGTGGGTCGTTTTTGCCCCTTGTAGTATAGCCCCTCCAGAAGGGGGCAAAAGACGGGCTCACCGCTTAGCAGAGAATGGACTCTTTGCATGAGAAGAAAGTATAGCGATACTAACCGATGCTCATCAGACCAATCCCCGTGAGCTAGATCAAGTGGACAGAGGGTGAAGAAGCCCCTCATCCCAGAGGTCAGATTCGTCTCGCAGCGCCTCTATGCTCAAGCATCCACCGAGGGAAAATCTCGGAGTATGGAGCAGGTACCGAATATATTTGTATATTTGTAGTCAGGAAAATAACTAGTGCCTCTGGGCACAAGATCAACATCAACCACTAAATACAAGTGTAACAGTATGGAAATCAAGAAGTCACCTAAAGCCGACCTCGAGAAGGGCAAAGGACTCTCTCTCCTACTGGGGCTCATCGTCGCTCTCTCCTTGACCTTCGTGAGCTTGGAGTGGCGTAGTTCGGTGGCACAGGCTGGGAATAACAACAACTCTGGCAATAAGGCTGACCTCGAAGAAGCTCTCCTTGTCAAGGAAGAGCAACCAGAAGAAAAGCCTGAAGAACCTAAGCCACAGGAAGCTCCTCAGCAGACCGAGATCCAGCTTCCTGATGAATTCAAGGTCGTAAGCAACGATATCAAGGTCGAGAAGCCTTCGTTCGTCTCTGCCGATGAAGACAAGGCTCTGCCTCCCCCCCTCCCCTTCGGGCCTAAGGACATCCCTGGTACTCCTACTGAAGAAATCTCCGAAGAAATCTTCGAAGTTGTAGAAGAACAGGCAGAGTTCCCTGGTGGTATCAATGCGCTCCGCAAGTACCTCATGGACAACCTCCGCTACCCTGAGAGCGCTCAGGATGCTGGTATCCAGGGTAAGGTAATGGTACGCTTCGTCGTAGAGCGTGACGGTTCGGCTACCGCTGTCGAAATCTACAAGGGTGTAGACCCCGCACTCGACAAGGAAGCTATCCGCGTAGTCAAGTCCGTACCTAAGTGGAAGCCCGGTAAGCAGCAGGGTAAGCCCGTACGTACTCGCTTCGTAGTACCTATCGTCTTCTCACTCCAGTAAGAAGCACCCCATAGGGAAAGCTAGAGCATAGCTAAGCCTAGCGACCTCCACACCTCACACGAGAGGGCAGGTATCACCGATCTTAGGTGTGTACCTGCCCTCTCTCTTTGTAGCCATGAGGCAAGGCTCGGGGGCTCCTAGATTTAGCTTTTTCGGGGGCTAAGTCGTATCTTTGCCTAAGTGTATTGCGGGCTAGCGAACTAGCACTCACAGCCCGCCCTTCAACATTAAGATAATGTCATCCACGATAATTCATCCTGACGAACAACTAGCACTCATGCGCCAAGCGATCGAGGAGCAGCTCAAGGCACGCGCCCTCGATCAGCGCAAGCCACAGGGACTCTTCGCCCCGATCGACTATACGCTCCGCCTCGGAGGTAAGCGCCTGCGCCCGCTCCTATGCTGTGTCGCAGCTGCCACCTTCACCTCCGAATGGCAGCGAGCTCTTCCCGCAGCCGCTGCGCTTGAGATCTTCCACAATTTCACTCTCCTCCACGACGACCTGATGGATCGCTCCCCCCTTCGCCGTGGGCAGGAGACGGTATTCCGCCGCTGGGGAGACAATACGGCGATCCTCTCGGGCGATGCCATGAGCATCGAAGCCTATGCCTGCCTCGCTGAGATCGAGGACAAGTCCCTACTCAGCGAGATCCTCCCCATCTTCAGCCAGATGGCTCTAGAGGTCTGCATCGGTCAGCAGTTTGACATGGAGTTCGAGACCCGCAGTGAGGTCCGCCCAGAGGAATATATGGAGATGATCCGCCTCAAGACCTCGGTTCTCCTAGGAGCCTCGCTCCAGATAGGGGCACTCCTCGGTGGTGCTCAGCCCGCTGATGCGCTTCGCCTCTATGAGGCTGGGGTACAGCTAGGGCTCTCCTTCCAGATCCAGGATGACCTCCTCGATGTCTACGGCGATGAGAAGACCTTCGGCAAACCTATCGGGGGAGACATCATCCACGCCAAGAAGACGCTACTCCTTCTCTATACACTAGAGCAACTCAAGGGGGATGCCCTCGCCGAACTTCAGTCCATCCTAGCCCTCACTCCTGAAGAGCGTGAGAGCAAGGTCGATCGTGTGCGTCAGCTCTACAATGAAGCTGGCACACGAACCTATGCCGAGGGAGAGATCCTGCGACTTACGAGCAACGCCTTCTCGCTTCTCTCTGAGATGGAGCTTCGTGAGGAGGGACGCAAGCTCCTCCAAGCCCTCTTCCGCACGCTCTCGGGACGAACGAAGTGATATGACACAGCTCATCGATAGCCACACGCACATCTATGCGGAGGAGTTCGACGAGGACTTCTCGGACATGCTTCAGCGAGCAGAAGAGGCAGGTGTCACGCAGATGGTCCTGCCCTGTGTGGACAGCGAAAGTTGGCCACTCATCCACTCACTAAGCGAAGCTCATCCCCAGCGTCTCTTCCCGACGATCGGGCTCCATCCGACCTATGTCAAGGAAAACTATGAGGCGCAGCTGTCCTACCTAGAGCAGCACCTTGAGGAGGGAGTCGTAGCCATCGGTGAGATCGGACTGGACTACTATTGGGATACGACCTTCAAGGCCGAGCAACTCAAGGCCTTCGAGCGGCAGGTCCGCTGGGCTCATCGTCTGGGGCTCCCTGTGATCCTACATGTACGGGAAGCCTTTAGAGATACCTTTGATCTCCTCCGATCGCTACAGCTACCTAGGCTCCGTGGTGTCTTCCACAGCTTCACGGGGAGTAGAGAGGAGCTACAAGAGGCTCTGTCCTTCGAGCTCTTCTACATCGGGATCAACGGAGTCGTGACCTTCAAGAATAGCTCGCTCAAGGAGTATGTCTCCGACATCCCCCTTGACCGACTCGTCGTGGAGACAGATGCTCCCTATCTAGCTCCCGTCCCCAAGCGAGGCCGACGCAACGAACCGGCCTTCCTCCCCTACACAGCGAGCTTCGTCGCCTCTTGCTACCAGATCTCCGATGAAGAGCTCTGTGCTCGAACCAGCGAGAATGCCCGCCGTCTCTTTGCCCTACCTACCCGCTAATTATCACTACTATGCTATCTATAGATGCTCTTATCAAGCGAACACGCACCTACCGTCGCTTCGATGAATCCGTCGCCATCGACCGCCTGCAGATCGTTCGCTGGCTCGATGTAGTTCGCCAGACCCCTTCGGCTCGCAATGCCCAGCCCCTGAAGTACATCATCATCACTGATCCCGAGCTCTGCCACGAGATCACAGCCAAGCAACACTGGGCTTCCATGCTCCCCGACTGGGATGGTCCTGCCGAAGGTGAACGCCCTCGAGCTTATCTCCTTCAGCTCCTCGACACGGACATCGCTCCTTCAGCTCGCTTCGACGAAGGTATTCAGCTCCAAGCTCTGGGGCTACTCGCCACAGAGGCAGGTTATGGTACTTGCATCTTCGGTGGACATGGGAAGGCCGAACTCTCTCGCCGCCTTGGACTCCCCACGCACCTCTCGATCAATGCCATCATCGCTGTCGGTAAGCCCAGCGAGGAAGTGCTCCTCGAAGAGGCTCGTAGCCCAGAAGATGTACGCTACTGGCGAGACAAGGATGGTCGTCATCATGTACCCAAGCGCACGCTGAGCGAACTCATCATCGAGCCCAACAAGCCCTCTATCTTCTGATCCTCCACTCTGCACCTCATATTACTTCCCCATACATTCATGAAGAAGATCCCATTCCTCTTCTTTATCCTTACGCTCATGACGCTCCTCTCCTCAGCTAGCTGTGGTGGTGCTACGAGCCAAGCACAGAGCACGGACAGCGTCAGCGAGGAGAAGCGCACGGCTGCGCCTTTCAATGCCGACTCCGCCCTACTCTACATCAGAGAGCAGGTAGCCTTCGGTGTCCGCACTCCAGGGAGCGAGGGGCACAAGGCCTGCGCCTCTTGGATCGAATCCAAGCTCCGTAGCTGGGGCTACACGGTGACCCTACAGCGCTTCCCTGGGAAGGATTACTTTGGCAAGGAAGTGCAGGGAACAAATATCATTGCCACACTGAACCCCGACAGTCAAGAGCGACTTCTGCTGATGGCACATTGGGACACCCGTCAGGTAGCTGACCACGATCCCATCGCTAGCCGACAGCAGGAGCCAATTCTGGGAGCTGATGATGGGGCTAGTGGTGTAGCCGTCCTTCTCGAGCTCGCTCGACAGGAAGCACTCAAGCCCTCGGGCAAGGCTCTGGACTTCGTCTTCTTCGATCTCGAAGATGGAGGGGGAAGTGAAGGTGAAGACTCTTGGTGCCTCGGCTCGCAGTACTGGGCTAAGCATCCCCACACCTCGGGCTACACAGCTCGCTGGGGGATCCTGCTCGATATGGTCGGCTCACAAGGGGCTCGCTTCTACTGGGAAGGACTATCTAAGGACTATGCTCGCCCGCTCCTTGCCACGCTCTGGCAGACTGCAGCACAGCTCGGCTGGGGTAGCTACTTCGTCCAAGCAGATGGCTCGCAGATGACTGACGACCACGTCGCCGTAGTACGTGAGCTTGGCATCCCTTCGGTCGACATCATCAACTTCGACCCCACTCGACCCACGGGCTTTGGTGCCCACTGGCATACCACGGCGGATGACATGAACATCATCTCCAGAGAGACGCTTCGTGCTGTCGGAGAGACCGTCGCCACGACAATCCGTGAGGAGCTCTAATCCGTGAGGATTCCTAACATGAGGATCTCTAATGTGAGGATCCCTAATTCGCTATCAACCCTTCATGCCTACAATCAACGAAATACAAGACGAGATCATCGAGGAGTTCTCCGCCCTCGATGATTGGATGGATCGCTATGCACTGATCATCGATCTCGGGAATACCCTTGAGCCTCTTCCAGAGAGCGACAAGACCCCAACCAATATCATCGAAGGTTGCCAGAGCCGCGTCTGGATCACAGCCTCCTTCGATGGGGAGCGTATCCACTTCCGTGGCGAGAGTGACGCACTCATCGTCAAGGGTATCGTCAGCCTCCTACTCCGTGTCCTCGATGGACAGACACCTCAGGACATCCTCGCCTCCGACCTCTACTTCATCGAGCGTATAGGCCTGGCCGAACATCTCTCCCCTACTCGCTCGAATGGGCTGGTGTCGATGCTCCGTCAGATGCGCCTCTTTGCCGCCGCCTTCGCTAGTCAAAGCTAAGTCTTATCAATCCCCTTATGCATATCTCTCATCAGTTACTGAGGTCAGCGGTAGTGACCTCAGCAGCCCTTGTTGTGGCTACTGCGCTCTTCTCCTCTTGCTCCTCTAAGACCGCTGGAGGAGGAAGTGATGATCAGCTTCTCAGCTTCGTCGATCCCTTCATCGGCACGGGTGAGCATGGGCACACCTTCCCTGGTGCGACCCGCCCCAATGCCCTCGTACAATTCAGCCCCGACACCCACCTCATCGGGTGGGATGCGAGCAGTGGCTACCATGACTCCGACAGCGTGATCCATGCCTTCAGCCTCACCCATCTCTCGGGGACGGGTATTGGCGACCTTGGGGATGTCGCTCTGCTTCCCTTCTCGGGTGCAGACAGCCTCAGACCCGTAGCCACCTTCGACAAGGCTACGGAAGTGGCTTCCCCTGGCTACTATGCTGTCCAGCTGCAGAACTTCGGCATCAAGGCTGAGCTCACCAGTACCGACCGTGTGGGGCTACTCCGTGCCAGCTATGCTGATAGCACCGACCGCAAGCTCCTCCTTGACCTAGGGCACATCCTCCAGCCCAACTGGGGGCATAAGGTGATGGGCAATGACCTTCGCCTCGTCAATGATTCTACGATCCAAGGGACGTACTACACGAAGGGTTGGGCCGAGCACCATCAGCTCAGCTACACGATTCGTCTTGCCTCGCCCGTGGATAGCATCGCCCTCTATCGAGATGGTGAACGCCAGCTCATCCAGTCGGGCTATTCTGTGACGAAGGACACGGCAGACCTCAAGCTCCACCTCTACCTCCCCGCAGGCAGCGAGCCCTATCAGGTGAAGATCGGTGTCTCTGCCGTCTCTCCCGAAGGAGCTGAGAAGAACCTCACGACCGAACTTCCTCACTGGGACTTCGATGCCGTGCATCAGGAGAGCCGACGCATCTGGTCAGAAGTCCTCTCCCGCATCACCATCGAGACGAAGGACACGACCGTCCTCAAGAACTTCTACACCGCCCTCTACCATGCCCACATCGCCCCCTACAACTATCAGGATGTCGATGGCTCCTTCCGTGGTATGGATAAGCAGATCCACAAGGGCGATGCGAAGGATGGTCACTACACCGTCTTCTCCATCTGGGATACCTACCGAGCCCTTCATCCCTTGCTCACGATCATTGATCCTGACCAAGCACTGCGCTACGGTAAGAGCCTTGTGCAGGACTATCAAGAGGGGACGATCCTACCTCGCTGGCCCCTCGCTGCGAACTACACGGGCTGCATGCCAGGCTACCATTCGGTGAGCATCCTCGCTGACCTCGTAGCCAAGGGGCTTGCTACAAAGGAAGATCTCCGTCTCTGGACAGAAGCCGCCGTACGTAGCTCCGTCTACCGAGAAGATCTAGCGAAGAAGTTCGCTGGTACCCGTGAGCTGGATCTCATCACCCGTCATCCATACTACAAGGAGCTGCTGGGCTTCGTCCCTGCCGACTCCGTCCCCGAGAGCGTCAGCTGGGGGGTAGAGATGGCTTATGATGACTGGTGCATCGCCCGTCTGGCAGAAGCTGCTGGTCTTGACTCCATCCGCCAAGTCTACGACAAGAAGGCACTCTACTACCAGCGCTACTGGGATCATGAGACCAAGCTCATGCGTCCCGTGATGGCCGATGGCAAGTTCCGCACGCCCTTCAATCCACGCTTCTCTGCCCACGAGAAGAGTGATTACACCGAGGGTAATGCTTATCAGTGGAGCTTCTATGCGCCTCATGACATGGAGGGCTTCCTCAAGCTCATGGGCGGTAAGGCTGTACTTGAGCAGAACCTCGACACGCTCTTTACCACTTCCTCCCGCATTGACGGAGCAGAGCAGTCAGGCGATATCACAGGGCTCATCGGGCAGTATGCCCACGGCAATGAGCCCAGCCACCACATCGCTTACCTCTACAACTACACCTCTGCGCCTCACAAAAGACAAGCCATCCTCGACACTGTCCTTCGCCACTTCTACAAGCCCACACCCGACGGTATCATCGGCAACGAAGACTGCGGTCAGATGTCAGCTTGGTATGTCCTGAGCGCCCTTGGCTTCTATCAAGTTTGCCCAGGGAAGGCTGAGTACACCATCGGCCGTCCGCTCGTAGACATGGCAAAGATCCAGCTCCCCAAGGGCATCTTCACTATCGAGGTGCGTAACAATAGTAAGGAGAATAAGTACGTGCAGCAGGCCTCCATCAACGGACGTGACATCACGGAAAGCCTCACCTTCACACACAAGGATATCCATCCCAATAGCAAGCTCACCATCGTCATGGGCCCCAAGCCTCGACGCTAAGGAGCACCAGCTCTCCTAAGCATGTAGCGCCAGCTTCCTCGACAGCAATCCCTTTGCTCTACGTAGAAGCTGGCGCTACGCTTTTATCCCCCTCGTCTATGCGTATACGCCATTTCCTATACGCCCTCATCGGGCTCATCCTCTGCTCACTTCCCTTACAAGGGCAGAGCCGTCAAAACATCAGCCTGAAGTTCATGGGCCTCAGCTTCCACCCTCTGAGTGGGAGACCCAATGCCAAACTGATGCCAAACCGCCTGGACCCCGAGGCTTACTTCGTAGTTGATCTGGGTGCCCTACTCTCCTACGAGTACTTCATCATCCCCGAGATCCTCTCCGTCAAGGGCATTCAAGGGCTTTATGCTGACTGCACCGCCCAGCTTGCTGGTGTGACGAGTATCGGCCTACGTGCTCGTATCTTCCACATCGGGCGGCATCGCCTCTACGGCGGTATCGGGCCGACATGGATCTACCGACGCAACTGGTACCGCCTGCCAGGGTACGTCGACACGAAGTACTTCGAGGGTAGCCCCACGGACAAGTGGCAGCGTAAGTTCCTCTGGTACGGAGGCGAGCTGGAGTATAAGTTCGCTCTCAGCCCCAAGCTCGACATAGCGACGACCTTCGTCCCAGGCTACCCCGACCTCATGGCCTTCGCAGTCGGTCTCAGCTACAATCTTTAGCCCGCGCAAGCACACCTCATCAAAGAGCTCCGCCCCGATCGTCCTCTCTATGTGGACGGTCGGGACGGGGCTCTTTCTATCAGGGAAGGTTTGCCGTAGCTACCGCTTCATGAAGGTCTGGAGGTAGCGCTTGACCTGCTGAAGGGCCTCTCCAGAGAAGCCATGTTCGCCACCAGGGATCACGTGGTACTCGGCATTGTTGTAGATGGTGGCTGCACGATCTGAGACGGACTGCTCTACGATGCGATCCCTATCCCCATGAAGGATCAGCACGGGGCCTCGGAAGCGACCGATGACGGCATAGGGATCGATGTTCCACACATCTTTGTAGTACTTCTCCCCGAGACGCATTCCCCAGAGGGTGTTTACCAGAGGGATTTTCGAATACTCTCCCCACTGCTTACGCACCATCTCAGGGATACTGAAGGCAGGATAAATCAAGATAAGCGAGGCGATATCATCAGGACGCGATGCCGCAGTGAGGGCGGAGACGAGCCCGCCTTGGCTCAAGCCCAAGAGGGTGATATATCGGGGATCAATGTCGGAGCGACGCTTGAGCTGATCGATGACCACATTGAGGTCTGCCTGCTCCGTGAGGACAGACATATTTGTCGTCTCACCAGCACTAAGGCTCTCACGTCCACCACCATTGAAGTCGAAGGTATAGCAGAGGAGCCCATACGCGTCAGGAGCTCGGCATAGCCCTCACCATCACGGTGCGTCACGCCGAAGCCATGGCTGAGGATGACCAGCGGTAGGCGCCCCGTGATGGCTGATGGGAAGTTCCGCACGCCCTTCAATCCTCGCTTCTCTGCTCATGAGAAGAGTGACTACACGGAGGGCAACGCTTACCAGTGGAGCTTCTATGCTCCGCATGACATGGAGGGCTTCCTCAAGCTCATGGGTGGTAAGGCTGTACTTGAGCAGAACCTTGACACGCTCTTCACCACGTCCTCCCGCATTGACGGGGCAGAGCAGTCAGGCGATATCACAGGGCTCATCGGGCAGTATGCCCACGGCAATGAGCCCAGCCACCACATCGCTTACCTCTACAACTACACCTCTGCGCCTCACAAAAGACAAGCCATCCTCGACACTGTCCTTCGCCACTTCTACAAGCCCACACCCGACGGTATCATCGGCAACGAAGACTGCGGTCAGATGTCAGCTTGGTATGTCCTGAGCGCCCTTGGCTTCTATCAGGTCTGCCCAGGGAAGGCTGAGTACACCATCGGTCGTCCGCTCGTAGACAAGGCGACCCTCCGTCTGAAGGATGGCTCCTTCACCATCCTCGTCAAGGGCAATTCTCCAGCTAACAAGTACGTACAATCAGCCAAGATCAATGGCCGAGATATCACCTCCACGCTGACCTTCATGCACGCAGACCTACGTGCTGGTGGTACCCTTGAGATCGTGATGTCCGACAAGCCCCGCAAGTAAGGGCTCACCCGTCCCTCCTCTACAACACGAGCGCTAGCTCCTCCAAGCACGGACTCGATCCGTCGGAGAGCTAGCGCTCGTTCGTTTACCTCCCCCCCCCCACAGCCAAGTTCCCTGCCCCTTCTTCAAGCTTCCTATCAAAATAGTCCCTCCAACCTGTAGCGGCTAAAGGAGGAGCTAGGGAGGTCGTTTCTTCGGGGTCAAGAGCAAGCTGTGGGGAGGGGAAGAAAGTGACCTACTGTGGGTCGCCGAAACGACCCACGGTAGATCGGTCAGGCGACCCACAGTAGGTCGCATCGACGACCCACAGTAGGTTTTATTTGCGACCTACCGTAGGGTTGTTTTGGGGGATGCCCAAGGCCAGTCGCTAAGCCATGGGAAGAGGCGTAGGGAACCGCAAGAAGAAGCTCCCTAAAGGAGAGACGTAGATCGGGCTATTCCTTGTCCGTCTGATCTCCTGCCGAAGTCCTCCCTCAGCGAAGGGAGGAGTATGGGACGACTAGGCTATTGCACATCTGACCTGCCCTCCAAATTGCCTTGTGGAGGGGGGAGAGAATATATTCCTGAAAAAATTAAAGATCTCCATCCTGTTTACACTAATTTATCGTATATTTGTGGCAAAGAACTAATAAGAGTATCAACTTAAATACTAGAACAATAATGGTTAGTTACAAGGAACTCGGCTTGGTCAACACTCGTGAGATGTTTGCCAAGGCTGTCAAGGGTGGCTATGCTATCCCCGCATTCAACTTCAACAACATGGAGCAGCTCCAGGCTATCATCGGTGCTGCCGTAGAAACGAAGTCCCCCGTCATCCTCCAGGTCTCCAGCGGTGCTCGCAAGTATGCGAACCAGACGCTCCTCCGCTACATGGCGCAGGGTGCTGTCGAGTACGCTAAGGAGCTCGGCTGCCCTAACCCACAGATCGCCCTTCACCTCGACCACGGTGATAGCCTCGAGCTCTGCAAGAGCTGTATCGAAATGGGCTTCTCCTCAGTCATGATCGACGGATCTCACCTTCCTTACGACGAGAACGTAGCTCTGACTCGTTCGGTCGTTGAATACGCTCACCAGTTCGACGTAACTGTCGAAGGCGAACTCGGTGTCCTCGCTGGTATCGAAGATGATGTCGTAGCTGAGCACCACACCTACACCGAACCCGAAGAAGTCATCGACTTCGTCAACAAGACGGGTGTAGACTCTCTGGCTATCTCCATCGGTACTTCGCACGGGGCTAACAAGTTCACTCCTGAGCAGTGCCACCGTGATGCGAATGGCATCCTCGTACCTCCCCCCCTCCGCTTCGATATCCTCGCAGAGATCGAAAAGCAGATCCCAGGTTTCCCCATCGTCCTCCACGGTTCTTCTAGCGTACCTCAGGACGAAGTCGCTACCATCAACCAGTACGGTGGTGCCCTCAAGGACGCTGTCGGTATCCCCGAAGAGCAGCTCCGTCAGGCTTCTAAGAGCGCTGTCTGCAAGATCAACATCGACTCCGATGGTCGTCTGGCTATGACCGCAGCTATCCGCAAGGTCTTCGCTACGAACCCTGCAGAGTTCGACCCACGTAAGTACCTCGGTCCAGCTCGTGAGTCTCTGAAGAAGCTCTACATGCACAAGATCGAGAACGTACTCGGCTCCAACAACCGTCTCTAAGACACTACTAGCTCACCCATCGCCCCTGAGCTAGGGACGAGACCGAGCTAAAACAGCAAGAGGCTACCTGCCTTCCCATACCCTCGTGGGGGTGGGAGTCAGGTAGCCTCTCTCTTTTCACTCTACCCTATACCCCCTTATATATGCACCGCCTCTTCACGCTCCGTGAGCATGCCCACGGAGCTTACCCCTTCGACCAAGTCGAGGTGGCGGACTTCCGCCCTGCCTTCGCCGAAGCTATCGCTGAGAAGCGTAGTGAGGTCGAGGCCATCATACAGCAAAGCGAAGCTCCGACCTTTGCCAATACCATCGTTGCTCTGGAGCGAAGTGGAGCAAAGCTCGAATGGCTCTCGGGGATCTTCTACAACCTCCTCCATGCCGAGGCTACAGACCAGCTGATGGAGATCAGTCAGGAGCTCAGCCCCGAGCTCTCCGCTCTATCCTCATTCATCCTCCTCTCCGAAGGGCTCTTCGCTCGTATCCGAAGTGTCTGGGAGGAGCGTGATCAGTTGGGTCTAGACCTCGAGGATATGCGCCTACTACAGCGCACGTACGAGAGCTTCAGCGAGAGCGGAGCACTCCTGCCCGAAGACCAGAAGGATCGCCTTCGAGAAGTGAAGCGCCAGCTCAGCGAGCTTGCCCTCACCTTCGGACAAAACAACCTCAAGGAGCAGGCTCGCTTCCGTCTTTGGGTCGAGGACGAAGCGCAAGTCGCAGGTCTGCCCGAGTCAGCCCTCGGTGTTGCTCGTGAGCTAGCAGCGAAGGAGGGGAAGCCCCACGGCTACCTCTTCACCCTAGCAGCTCCGAGCTTCTTCCCCTTCATGCAGCACTGCCCCGATGCTCGCCTTCGCCAAGAGATGTACCGTGCGAAGATGAGCCTTGGAGCTGTCGAGGGTGAGTTTGACAATCGGGATGTCATCCGTCGCCTTGCCAACCTTCGTCTAGAACTTGCCCAGCTCCTCGGGCACAAGACCTTCGCCTCAAAGGTGCTCACTAAGCGCATGGCAGGGAGCTCTGAAGCTGTCTATCGCCTGCTGGACGAACTCCTAGAGGCCTACCTTCCCGTGGCGAAGGACGAGCTGGCCAAGGTCGAAGCCTTCGCTCGTGAAGCAGGCGAGACCGAGGCGCTACAACCCTGGGACTGGAGCTACTGGGCCGAACGCTACAAGAAGGCCTTCTACAAGCTGGATGAAGAGGAACTCCGTCCTTACTTCGAGCTCTCTCGGGTCTCCACTGCGATCTTCTCCCTCGCCACCCGTCTCTACGGGATCCACTTCATCGAGCGCACCGACCTCCCCGTCTACCACCCCGATGTCCACACCTACGAAGTGCAGGATCGGGATGGTTCGTACCTCGGTCTACTCTACACCGACTTCTTCCCTCGTGAAGGGAAGCAAAGCGGAGCTTGGATGAATAACCTCCAAGAGCAGTACCACACCGCCACGGGCGAAGACCACCGTCCGCACATCGTGCTCGTGATGAACTTCACCCAGCCCGTCGGCGACCGCCCTGCGCTCTTGACCCCAGGGGAGGTACGTACCTTCCTGCACGAGTTCGGTCATGCCCTCCACGGCATGCTGGCCAAGGCTCGATACAGCTCACTCAGCGGGACGAATGTCGTCCGTGACTTCGTCGAGCTTCCTAGCCAACTGATGGAGAATTGGCTCGACCAGCGGGAGTGGCTCCAGAGCTTTGCCCTGCACTACGAGACGGCAGAGGCTCTCCCCGAAGCCCTCATCGAGCGCATGGAGCGTGCCCGCCACTTCCTCGTGGGCTATGCAGCCTGCCGTCAGCTGAGCTTCGGCTACCTCGACATGGCTTGGCATACGATCACGGAGCCCCTTGCAAAAGGGCTCGACACGAAGGCTTTTGAAGAAGAAGCATGGGCTAAGGCCGTCCTTCTACCCGCTTCGCCTGCCCCCTGTCAGATGAGTACGGCCTTCGGGCACATCTTCTCGGGTGGCTACAGCGCAGGCTATTACGGCTACAAGTGGGCAGAGGTGCTGGATGCCGATGCCTTCGCTGCCTTCCAAGAGGAAGGGATCTTCTCAAGCGAGACAGCTCAGCGCTTCCGTGACTGCGTCCTATCGCAGGGCGACCGTGAGGATGCCGAGGTGCTCTATGAGCGCTTCCGAGGACAAGCCCCCTCCATCAAGGCGCTTCTCCAGAGAGACGGCATCGAGAGCCGCTAGTCCCCCTCTTTGCCCCATCCCCACCGCCACTGATATTCGTGACGGTGGGGATAGCTTTTTCTCAAAGCTACAAGGCTGGAAGGTCAAGGCTCAGCTTCCCTTGAGAAGGGAGCAAAGGAGCCCTTCTAAAGAGGATCTACCAAGAGGCGAAAAAACGACCTACGGTAGGTCGCCGAAAAAACCTACTGTGGGTCGCCTCACCGACCTACCGTAGGTCGTCTTACCGACCCACAGTGGGTCCTAAAAGAGTTCGCATGCAAGGGCGAATTATAATGTACTAGTTCACCCTCTTGAAGAGGTCAAAAGTTCTACTTCCTATCAGAAGCTAGAAAACAATCAATCAGCTGATAGACAGATAATTACAAGATTAGATTATCTTTGCGTCGTTGAACACCTAAAACAAATGTGTGTATGAAGAAATTCTCTACTCTTATGCTGAGCCTCGCCCTCGGTGGCACGCTTGCAGCTCAGACTCCCAAGTTCACGCCTGACCACGGCGCTCTGCTTGACGGCAAGACGATCGTCAAGGCTAACATCACCAGCCCTGCGCTCAACAACTACAGCTTCGCTGCCGAACGCATTCTCACCAAGGGCCTCGGCCTCCAGCTCGGTATCGCTACGATGCCCAAGGGCTCCCTTCCCCTCGTCTCAACCTTCGAGAAGAGCCTAGGTAGCGATACGAACCTCGGCGCTCTGAAGCTCCAATCCTTCTACATCACCCCTGAACTCCGCTGGTACACGGGCGGTGGTTATGGCCACGGCTTCTATCTGATGGCTTACTACCGCTATCAGAGCTACAACCTCTCTGGCTACACATTCGCCCTCGACGTACACGAGAATGGAGCTGGCGCTGGTAAGCCTGTCAAGGTAGGTCTCTCTGGGGACTTCAAGACCAATAGCCTCGGTATCGGTCTCGGTGCACAGTGGCTCTTCGGTCGCAACAAGAACATCGTCCTCGACTGGAACATCCTCGGTGTGCACGCTGGTCGTGGTAAGATCAACTTCTCGGGTGACTTCTCTGCTGCTACCAACCTCTCTGATGCCGAACTCGAAGACCTGCGTAAGGAACTTAGCGATGGTATCACCGACATACCTACCGTCACTGTCGGTGGTAAGGATATCAGCCTCGACAAGACGGGCAAGAAGGTCTCGCTCAACAATGTGGCTACTCCTTGGGCTTGGATCCGTGCCTCTGTCTCTCTCGGTTTCCGCTTCTAAGCTCCCGAGCAGGGCATAGTCCTTCATAAAAAGAATCCCCCACAGCGATACGCTCGTATCGCTGTGGGGGATTTCCTTTTTTAGCCTAGGGGAAGAGCTACTTCTGCATCTGCTCCTTGATTCTCTTGATCCAGAGGGAAAGAACTTTGGCTGAGGTATCGATGAAGAGATCCTTCTCGTCGGTGCGCTTCAGTTCGCCTACGATCTTGATATCGGGCTCGATACCGAACTCGACATCCTTGCCCGCTGCATCATAGGTACGAGAGGCAGAGAAGCGTATGCCCCAACCATTGGGAAGCTCCGACGACATCGGTAGGCCTGCTCCCCCACCCGTCTTCACACCGATGATCCGTACATGAGGCAAGCCTTTCATCCGAAGGACAAAGTCATTAGCCGCACTATACACACCCTGATTGACGAGGACAAAGACGGGCTTTAGCCAGATCGTACCCCGAGTAAGGGGCTCAAGGTAGATAGGCACTTGACGAGAGAAGTCATTGTGTCCAGGCCCCGTCTTGTGGGACATATAGCCCACAAGCCTGCGCTCTCGTATGAAGTGCCGAGCTAGGAGATCCGAAGTCGTGACCTGTCCTCCGCCATTACCTCTAAGGTCAAGGATCAGGCCATCACAAGCACGCAGACGATTGAGCGCTGCAGAGATATTGCCATCCGAAAGCCCTGCATTGAACGAAGCCACACGAATGTACCCCAGCGGGATCTCCCGCTTCCCTTCGTCGGGATAGTCCAGCGCCTTGTAGGCCAGTGCCCCTGCGATCTTGTAGTCTTCGCCCAAGTAGCGATCTATCAGCTCAGCATCGAAGGTACGAGGCCCATCGGTGCGCCACTTCCAGTAGCGACTTAGGTCAAAGGTCGAAGCGAGATTGACGTGTCCATCCTTCAGCTCCGAGAGTAGCTCCGTCATGATGAGAAAGAGGGAATCCGTCGTCATCTGGGGGCGAAGGTCACGGCGGTGCTTATGGTAGAGGTCACGCCAAGTCGTGCCTGCGGGGAGCTTCAGATCGAAGTAGCAGTAGTTGCGATCTAGGATCTGCCAGAGGGCATCATAGTTGGTATAGGGATCCGAAGTAAACTCCTTCTCCGTCGAGCAGCTCACGAAGAAGAGCGAGGCGAGGAGCGTACAGAGAGTGGTGATACAGCGCTTCATGACTTAGAAGGGAACTAGGGATGAGTACTTGGTGGCTGTACGACGACCCTCCAAGGGTAAGAAGCGGGTCGTCACACCGATGAGTAGGCTATGCTGGTGGCGATAGGCCTTGATCTGATTGAGCTCCGTACGGCGATAGTCCCAGCGATACCCGACAGAGAGCGTCAGGTAGTCAAGCAGGGGAACGTCCAGACTCGACAGCAGATAAAGCTCGGGACTAGAGAAGGGATGCGTCAGGGATAGTCGGCGGGTGGGCTTGTTGTAATAGTAGAGTTCAAAGAAACTCTCTCCGAACTCCTGCGCAAAGGCTACCCCTAGCAGGTCGGTATGAGCATAGGTCTTGAAGAGCAGGGGGAAGCGCTCCGTACCCAAGCGGCGGGTATAGAGGGCAGAGAGCCCAAGTGAGAGAGCGACATCCAGAGCTACGGGGTTATTCCCATTGCGTGTACTGAAGGCACCGCCACCGAAGCCTACGATACTTCCTCCCAGATACAGCCGTCCTGCCTTCCCCTCCATCACACGACGTAGATAGCCCCAGTCATAGCGCAAGCCGAGGCTATAGATCATAGCATTGCCCGCAGGATTGGTCGTGAGGGCTAGATCCAGCCCTAGGAGCGTATGTCTTAGCCAGCGGGGATCTGTCGCCCGTGGAGTATAGGCAAAGAGCGAACCCTTCGCCTCGGTCTGCTCAGAGAGACCTCGGTAGCCAAGCCGAGAGGTCTCCGAGAGGTAGCTATACACACGTCCACCATAGTTCAGCGGAGTTAGGTAGGTATTACCTAGACGTATCCCCCCGATACCGAGGTACTGACTATGACTGGTGACATTGCTCATTCGGCTCTGAGGCTCGGGCAGAGAGAGGAAGCTCTTCGCCACCGAGCCTTGACTGAGGCTATCCTCCACTCCACACTGCCCCATCAGAGGCTCCAGCGACAAGAGCTGGAAGAGGAGTACACCGAGGAGGAAGAAGAGCGATCGAGAGAAGGCTGATCTATTCATCTAGGTAAGGGTATGGGCTATTCAGTAGGAGCTTCCTCCGAAGCACTGGAGAAGAGGTCTGCCTCTTCCTCCGTGTCGTCATCTAGGGGCTCCTCGGAGATCTCTTCGAAGATAGGGGACTCCTTGAGCGGAGGGAGCTCTTCTACTTGGTCGATGAGGTAGGGAGCGATGCGCTTACCTCGAGCACGGATGCTCTTGACGAGGGCGAACTCCTCGACATCGATCTCCACGGTACGGAGCTCTCCATCCTTCTCCTTGCGCCCGATCACTAGGCGCGGGTAATAGGTATCGGTCAGGAGCAGTAGCTCGTTCTTGGGATTATCACCAAGGATATTCTCTCGCTTCTGATCCTCTTCGACACTGAAGCGCTTGATGTAATGGTACTTCTGCTCGGCATCGTAGTAGACGGCCGTCCAGATCTTACGAGAGTCGTTCTTCTCGATGCGCAGGAGGTTCTCTTCTATATGGATGGAGTCACTGAAGTCCGTGGTGTAGCACTCTCCCGAAGCAAGCACGACGAGGATGCGGTCACGTGCATGGAAGGAGCCAAGGTACTGCCCCTGCTCGTTGTAGTTCAGGCGCAAGACATCTCGATCGAACCACACATCCCTACCGCCGAGGGTCGAATATCCCTTCGACAACAGACTGACCGAATGCACTTCCGCCTTCGTGACAAGGAAGCCCACAGAGCTACGGCTCTTGATCGACACCTCAGAGAAGTCCTTCTCGAACTGGAAGAGTCTCTGCCGAGCATTGCGGATCTTGAGTTTGATCGAGACCTTCTCTGCCTCGCCATTGCCGTTGGCTGAGAAGTAGAGGACACGAGATCCGTCCTTCCCTCGCGTCAGATCATAGATACGATCACGGATGATAGAGAGGACATTGAAGCGCTTAGCATAGACAGAGCCCGCCTTGCCGTCTCGGTAGACGACGTTGTAGATGGTGCGCTCATCGTTGCGCTGATAGCGGTTGATGTAGATGACCTCCTCATTGCCATAGAAGCGCTTATCCTCGACCTTCCCGACGAAGTACTTCCCTGAGCGGAAGAAGACTATGACCTCATCTAGGCTGGAGCAATTGCAGACGAACTCTGCATCCTTCAGTGCCGTACCGAAGAAACCTTCCTCTCTATTGATATAGAGCTTAGCATCGAGCTCAGCGACCTTCGTCACCTCAATGGTACCGAAGTTCATGATCTTCGTTCGGCGGGGGAAGGCTCCTCCGTAGCGCTGCACTAGGTGCTGATACCAGCGAATGGTATAGTCCGTCAGATGGGCTAAGTCGTGGCGAAGCTGAGCAATGTCCTGCTCGATCTGCAGGAGGGCTGCCTCATGCTTGGGGAGATTGAAGCGCAGGATACGTGCCATACGTAGCTCCAGCAGTCGCTTCAGATCATCCGTAGTCACGGGGCGAAGGAATTGGTCGGCGAAGGGCTCGATGCGCTTAGCGATATGGGCAAGGGCTACAGTCTCGTCCTTAGCCTCTTCAAACTCCCGATCCTTATAGATGCGCTCCTCGATGAAGATGCGCTCGAGCGAAGCGCCGAGGTACTGCTCTTCCTTCTCCGAGAGTAGGATCTTCAGTTCTTCACCGAAGAGGAACTTCGTGCGCTCTACGCTGTAGCGAAGGAGCTCACTGACCGTGGTGAAGAGAGGCTTCTCTTCGTAGATCACGCAGCAGTTGGGGGAGATGCTCACCTCGCAGTCGGTGAAGGCATAGAGGGCATCGATCGCCTTGTCTGAGGAGACACCAGAGGCTAGGGTCAAGCGAATATCCGTCGTGGCCGCTGTCATGTCATCGACCCGACGAATACGGATCTTCCCCTTCTCCACCGCCTTGAGGATGGACTCAATGAGCGTGGTCGTTGTCTTGCCTGCAGGAAGCTCGGAGATACTGAGGGTCTTCGAGTCGATCTTGTCGATCTTCGCTCGGGACTTGAGGCTACCACCACGCTCGCCATCGTTGTAGCGCGATACGTCGATGAGCCCCCCCGTAGGGAAGTCAGGATAGAGGGTGAACTCCTCCCCTCGCAGATAAGCACAGGCTGCATCTGCCAGCTCCACGAAGTTATGGGAGAGGATCTTGGAGGAGAGCCCCACGGCGATCCCTTCGGCTCCTTGAGCAAGGAGCAAGGGGAACTTCACCGGCAGAGCTATCGGCTCATCCGTCGTACCATCGTAGGTCTTCTTCCATGGAGTCACTCGGTCGCTATAGACGGCTTCGAGGGCGAAGGCTGAGAGCTTGGCTTCGATGTATCGACCAGCAGCAGCGGGGTCTCCAGTGAGGATATTCCCCCAGTTCCCCTGGGTATCAATGAGGAAGCCTTTCTGTCCGAGTTGCACCAGAGCATCGTTGATCGAAGCGTCGCCATGTGGATGATACTTCATCGTCTCACCGACGATATTAGCCACCTTGATGAGCTTGCCACTATCCATCCGCTTGAGGTTGTAGAGGATACGGCGCTGCACAGGCTTGAGACCGTCATCGATGTGCGGTACGGCTCGCTCGAGGATGACATAAGAGGCGTAGTCGAGGAACCACGTCTGGTACATCTTCGAGAGGTTGCTTAGCTCGGGGCGATAGGGCAAGCCCTCAGCAGGCTGATAGGCAGGAGGCTCGGGCTCCTCGACTTCGCTCTCTTCGGAGAGGTCAGCAGAGGCTAAGGGGAGGGTCTTCTCTAGGTCGTCGTCTAACTCAGGCTTCATGTAGATCGTCTATACACCAATATTATATGAAGGCAAAGATACGGAAAAGAGGGGGGATCACGGCGAAGAATCCTAGTGTGCAAGCCCATCGGAGCGAGGTCCCTTCCCTCCTCGTCTAGATAAGGGAGGAGTCCCTAAAGAAAATCCATCTGTGATCTCGGCGAATATCAGCAGACTTCACAGAGGATCACAGATGGATAGGAGGGGGTATCGGGCGAGGTACGACCAAGCACCGACTTTCCCTTAGGGGAAGCGGGTATAAGAGATCGTCCAGCTGTACGTCTCGATGGCGGGCTTGCCTCCTACGAGCGTCGTACGTTCCTCTCGGGCACGTGTTGGCCAGCCCTCTGGGGTGAGGCTTTCGGTAGCGTAGGTGACGACGCTGCTCTCTGAGCTTACGAGGGTCTGACCTGCGCCTTGATAGACCTCCAGCTTCTTCTGGATAGGAGCTCCTAAGATCCCGTAGGTGAAGCGACTCTCTTGGCGACGAAGGAGGCCATACTGTCCCTCTAAGCGACCATAGTCGGCACGCGCCTCATAGAGGAGTCGACCTTGAGCGTCGGTTACCCGCTCCGTAGCATGGAGGATCTCGTGTGTCGTGGCGATCTCTTCCTTGATCAAGACTCGGGGACCTTCGTAGCTATAGAGGAGTCGTCGCTGCTGGGGCGAAGCTCCACCTCCAGGGTAGACTGTCTTCGTCCCGCCAGAGATACGATCTTGGTCGTAGCTGTATTCGATCTCATAGTCAAGCTGGTCACTTCCACGGAGGAAGAGCTGCTCATGAAGGAGCAAGTCTCGCTTGTAGCTGTACTTCGTCACCAGAGGAGGCTGCGTGGCCCCATTGTCGTAGATCTTCTGCTCGATGAGGTGCCCCGAGGCATCATACTCACAGAGCTCTTGGTAGACGATCTCACTGCCGAAGCTGCCGTCTTGCTTCATCTGATCATGGACGAGGGAGAGGCGACGGTGGGCACGGTCAAAGGTCTCGATGATCGTCATGACCGGCTGTCCGCCCTTGGACTGAGTGATCTCGATACGTTCGATCTTATTCAGCTGCCCATCCCCAGGTGTCGGAGGCATAGGCAGATCTCGTCCCTTGGAGTTGCACGAGGCTAAGGCTAGGCCCATGCCAACGAGGAGCAGCGCCAAAGGGAGGCTTCTCAATGCTTTCATAATAGGTAGTAGGCTAAAAGAATGGGGCTGTCCACACATCGGACAGCGGCAGAGGGATAAGGTAGAGGCTACCCTCCTCTTCCTTCGGAGCTAACTCGGCGGCAGAAGAGGAGGAAGGAGGGAAGGATCAGACAAGATCCTGCCCAGGACGCAGGCGAAGCATCTCCTTGGGGACGGAGGTGCGGACGACTTCGCTGAGACGCTCGACGAGGGCATGGCGCACGTACTCCCGATGGTGGACGAGCGTGATGCAGCGGGTCGGGCGAGGCAGGGCAAAGGTACGGACGAGCTCTCGTCTGTCGGGACTAAGAGTCTCAACGACTAGCTCAGGGACGAAGGTAACCCCATTGCCCTGCTCCACGAAGTGCATGAAGCTCTCCAGACTACCTCGGCTGTAGCTGAAGCGCTGGTGAGGAGCATCCTTCAGATGGCAGAACTTCACCAACTGATCACGGAAGCAATGACCCTCATCCAAGAGCCAGAGCTGATGCTTCCCCACCTCTGACGAGCGGATATGCTCCTGCTCGAAGAGCTCGGACTGCCGAGGCACATAGCCTAGGAACTCCTCATAGAAGAGCGGATGATCGACCAGCTGATCCGAGGTCGAGGCCGAAGCGATGAGGGCAATATCGATCTGACCCGAGTGGAGCGCAGCGACACATTCGCTCGTCTTCAGCTCGGTGATCGTGACCTTGAGATCGGGCAAGTGCTTCCTCACCAGAGGCAGGACTCGGGGTAGGAGATAGGGAGCGATGGTCGGCAAGACCCCGAGACGCACCTTCCCCGAGAGCGACTCAGTCTCTTCGCGGATGACTTCCTTGACCTGAGCCATCTGAAGGAGGATCACTGCTGCCTGATCGAGGATGCGTCGCCCCACAGCTGTCGGTATGATCGGTTGATGGCTTCGATCGAAGATCTTCACTCCGAGCTCTTCCTCGAGCTTCTGGATCATTGTGCTCAGCGTTGGCTGGGTGACTTCGCAGTAGTCTGCGGCGCGCCCAAAGTGGCGGAACTTATCGAGCGCCTGGATATATTCGAGTTGCTGTAGGTTCATGCTTCTTGGTTTTCTCTTGGGCAAATATACCTCAATCCGTGCGAACAGGAGGAGCAACTCCCACCCTCAGCCTCCAGCCAAGGGAGAGAATCAAGATCACACTCTATCTTCGCTAAATATTTTCCTAATTACAGGGCTGCTTTTTCCTATGAAACACACCCCTCAATCATCAAAAAGAGTAAATACACCCTGGATTTTTCACCATTAATCACCCCGATTCAGCACTTCACAGCCTCAGATATGTGAATATAAATTAAACTTTCTCTACGAGGCTATTTCCCTTGCTTTTACATTAAAATCTTTCCACCTTTGCTATACCAATTCGAAGCAATCTTATCGTATCCTCAAATCGAAAGGCCCTCGCAGGCCGATACCGGACAAATGCACATGGATTGCACAGCCTCAGCTCTTCCTCCTTTCGAGCTGAGGCTGTTTCCTTTTTCCCCGCTGTACATATAATGCGCTTCGAGCTCCAAAGATGCCCTCCTGCGACGAGCGAAGATCCCCCTTCCTGAGCGCTAGGATCGCCCTTACGGAGGGGGCATGACTACCTCCTCATTGCTTACGGAGTACGTCCTACAGCAGTCCACCTACCTTCCCCTAGGAAGAAAGACTGAGCTAAACAGCAAAAAATGAGGAGAAAAAGCCTATCTTTGCACCGGCAAAAGGCCAGAGGACAGCATCAGAAGCACCTCACTTGACTGCCTGAAGCCACTCCAAAACCTCATTTATACCTCTTAATTCATTTTTAATAAAGACCTCCTATGAAGACTATTACAGTCTCATTGCTGGGTGTCCTATGCCTCGTCTCGACGGGAGCGTATGCCCAGCGTACATCTTCTGCAGACACGCTGCACCACATCGACAGTGTCTCGGTGACCGCTCGTCTGCGTCACGAGATCGGGGTTAACCCGCTTGGTGTCCCCGCTAAGAAGCTTCCCCTGACCATCAGCACCCTCTCTGGCACTACCCTCTCAGAGCGTGCCATCACCAAGGTCACCGATGCTATGCGCTTCGTACCTGCCGTGCAGATGAAGTCCAGCTACGGGGCTTTCCGCGAAGTCTCCGTCCGTGGCTTCTACAACACGATCTACATGGTCGATGGGGTACGTGACGAACGCTCCACGATCAACTCGTACCCTCTGGGCGACCTCTACAATGTCGAGAGCATCGAGGTGCTCAAGGGCCCAGCCTCTGTCCTCTACGGCTACGCTGCTACCGGTGGTGTCGTCAATGTCACCCGCCGAGTACCAGAGGAGAAGTTCACCCTCGGGGCACACGTCCGTGGCGGTAGCCTTGGCTACTTCGACCTCGGGGCACAGGTAGGGGGGAAGATCGCCGACGGTCTGAACTTCTACGCTGGAGGCTTCCTCTCTGGGGGTAAGCAGTGGCGCTCGACAAATGACAAGAACCGCTCCCTCTTCGCTTCCCTCAGCTATACGAAGGGCATCCACAGCCTAGTACTTCGCCTAGAAGGTCGCAATGACTTCTATGGCACCGACGCTGGGCTTGCTCCCGTCATGGATGATGACATGTATCGAGTGAGTGATGGTAAGCTCTTCCTCAAGAAGGGCGAGATGCTCCCAGGCCTCAAGCGTCACTGGCGCTACAATGATGCCTCCGATGCTATGTACAACCGTGCCTACAACGGTAGCCTCAAGTACACCCTTTCACTCTCCCCTTCGTGGAAGCTCTCGGACTACGTCTCCTATGCCTATGACGATATCGACTACTTCAGCACAGAGGAGCTCTCCTATCCTACGAGTCCTAACCCTGGCCCTAACTACGGAGCCTACACGGAGGATGAGACAGGGAATAGAACGTACTACGACCTAGATCACGTCCAGTTCACCTTCCCACTCCGCTTCGAGCACATAGCCAAGACGCTCCAGAACACCCTTGATCTCTCGGGCAACTTCTACCTCGGAGCTGTGAAGAACAACCTGCGCTTCGCCTACAGCACGACCCTGCTCAATCGTACCACCTACACGGGCTACAACGGCCCCGATGTACAGGCCGATGGCCGTACCTTCGATGCGGATGGCGAGACCCTCACCTACTCACAGAATACGACCTACAACCCCAGCTTCAACGGTCACGCTAAGACTAAGTTCTCCGAGGCCAATCCACAGCAAGTCTGGGTACACGGCTTCGCCCTCTCCAATGTCTTCGAGCTCTCGGAGCAGATCAAGGCGATGGCAGCGATCCGCTACGACCACTACAGCTACCGCCACACCTCTGGTCTTGCGATCAAGGACGGCAAGCACAGCTACGATGATCTAGCTCGTGATGCTTATGGGAAGAGCTCTGACGAGGCGATCAGCTACCGTCTCGGTCTCGTCTATCAGCCCACAGGAGCACTCTCCTTCTACTCGTCCCTAGGGAGCTTCTATATCCCCGACAAGACGACGAGCTTCAACCCTAGCCGTGAGCGCTTCTACGACAAGAATGGCAATCTGATCACGGAGCGCCGTGGCGGTGCTTACTTCGATCCTCAGTCGGGCTACCAGTTCGAAGTAGGTACGAAGTACACGCTCTCCAATGTCCTACAGCTCAACCTCTCTGCCTACCACATCCGTCGCAACAACGAGATCGCTTACACCTCGATAACGGAGCAGGAGAACGGCAAGCCCAAGCGCTACAGCATCAGAGCGCAGGTAGGTGCTACCGAGGGTAATGGCTTCGAGACCGACCTGACTATCCGTCCCCTCCGTGGCCTTGAGCTCGTAGCTGGATATAGCTACACGGATATCCACGTAGCTGATGCTAAGGAAGGTCCCGTAACTAAGCTACTGAACCTCCGTGAAGGTACGCCTATGAGCTGGGTACCCCGCAAGCAGTTCTTCACCTACGGGCACTATGACTTCCAGCGTGGTGCACTCCGCAACCTCTCGCTGAACTACAGCCTCAGCTACCGTGATGCGATGTACTACAACGTAGGCAAAGCTCTGACCTTCGCTCCCTACACGCAGCTCGACCTCGGAGCTAGCTACCGCCTGCCTGCTGGCTTCAGAGTAGCGGTACAGGTGCGCAACGTCCTCAACGCTGAGGGCTACACCTCTGTACTGAACGGGACTCAGCTCTTCCCCAACGAACCAACGAATGCACTCGTGACCCTGAGCTACTCGCTCTAAGGTCTCAACCCTGCAGATAAAAGAGATCGCCCCGCCAAGCAGCTGCTTGGCGGGGCGATCTTGTATTAGAGGGATTAGAACTGTACCAAGCGAACAACGAGCTTCGTCGTCACACCTTCAAGTACTTGGTCATTTGCTCTCTTCAGTTCGAGCTCGACCGTCACAGTACGAGCATCCTTGTCGTAGTGGGCAGAGTTTACTTCAAAGAGAACATTCTTGAGATACACATCTCGTGTATCAATCCCGCCAGAAACTTTGCCTACGAGGTCGTGATCTCCATGCTCCCAGCTCAACTCACCTGAGTAGCGAATAGAGGCACTAGCGAGCTTGATCCACTGGATCGGGTTAACCTTGAGGACACGAAGCAGGGCAGCGTCATCGGCAGGCTTGCTCTTCGCCAGCTTATTTCGCATCCATTCGTTGAGGGGGATAGTAGTGGAAAAACCAAGGTCATTCTTCAGCGACGAGAGCGGCTTGAAGCCCTTGACGACGAAGTCGATCGTCAGCAAATCCTCCTTATTGTAGCGGGGAAGGTTCACAGTACCACGGAAGGAGAGGGTATTGTTGGAGTGGTCTGTACGGGGATCTGAGAGCACTACGGCATACTTCTCTCGGTCATACTCCTTCAAGAAGGAACCCGAGTACACCCCGAACTGACGCTCCATGCCACCGAGGTAGTACTTCGGGGCGAAGGTCTCATCAATTTGGAACTTCTGCAGGAAGTAATCCCGACGGGAGATGGGGATACGGAGGAACTCCGATCCCGAGATCCCATTGTAGCGCACCTTGAAGGCAAGGGCATCGCTACCATGAGCGCCTTCTTCGTACTTCATATCTACAAGCTCCAGGAGCTTCAGATCTTCGGCAGTAAGCGTATAGGGATCGCCTCCAAGCTCAGAAGAGGAGAAGGTCACGAAGGGAAGTAGGTCAGCTAGCTTGATAGCCTCCTTATCACCGCCCCAAGCAAACTCCTCGATCTTGAGCGTGCTCAGTAGCTCCGCCGTCTTAGCCTCAATAGGCTTGACGACCATGCGCTTAGCCATGTGGTAGTCCGAGGGCTTCTTGGGTTCGGCAGGCTTCTGAGGATCCTCGGGGTTCTGAGGGTCATTAGGTTTCTGAGGCTCTTCGGGCTTCTGGGGATGCTCAGGGTTAGGCTTGACACGAGGAGTATCATCCTTGGACTTACAGCCCGTAGCTACCCCGAGGGTGAGGAGCATAGCGAAGAGGAATATCTTCTTGGTCTTCATCATATAAATGTACAAAGTGAATAAGTGGACTCCTGAGAGCTCGATCCAGGAGGAGAGGAGTGTAAAGCGTTCCCATGGCTCATGTGTACCTTGAGGGAAGCGGAGGAAGCCCGTAAGATCACGGACTGCGAGCTCAAGACTTATAGTAAGCGAAGGAGGCAGAGAGCGCTCTTGCCTTTCGCTGGGGCGCAAAGTTACGAAGAAATGCCAAAACCATTCCCCCACGGCTCTCTTGGCGGAGTCACTAGCCCCTCCCTTCCACTAGCAAACACCTTGCCAGAAGCTCCACATTCGCCCCTCCTCTGCCTCTATGACATTCCCCCCTCAAGAGCCTCAACGTGATCCCAGAAGAAGCACTACTGTTGCCTCTCCCGAGGCGCTACTATTACCTCCAGAGAGGCGCTACTGTTACCTCGAAAGAGCCGTACGATAACCTCAGTCTAGGCACTACTGCTAGCCCGAGATAGGCTCTATCGGTAGTTCTCAAGAAGCATCACTAACATCCTCTGGCACTCTGCAGGGACAGCTCGAGCCTAACATGCCTCCAAAGGGAACAAGTCCCTCCGTTGGGCATGGATGAAGTACCTTCTATACGAAGGTTCAGACTTCGAGCTTCTAGGAAAGATCCCAGCTAGCTGGAGGGAAGCGACTTTACAGCGAAAAGGGCGAGCACGCACAAGCAAAGCTCTTCGAGAACTAACAAAATTTCCACCTCCGAGAAAGAAGTACCTTTGCATCTCCACAGGGCTTACACAGTCCTCCACTTACCCCTTATAAAGAATGAAACAAGAGCAAATCATCCTTCTCCGTGGTGTCATGCCCAGCGGGAAGAACAGCATACCTAAGATGGCAATTCTTCGCCAGCACCTCGAAGATGCAGGCTTCGAAGCCGTCCGCACCTACATCCAAAGCGGGAACATCCTCCTTCGGAGTGATCTGCCGAAGCAAGCACTAAGTGAACGCATTCACGACCTCATCTCCGAAAAGTATGGAGCTGACCTCGCCGCCCTCGTCTTCCTCCCCGAGGAGCTACAAGCATGGGTTGATGCTCTGCCCTTCTCCCCCGAACTTGATCCCAGCCGAGTCTTCTTCACGATGACGATGGAGCACCCCAAAGCCGAACGCCGTCAAGCACTTTCGGAAAAGCCTTGGGGAGAAGCGACACTACACCTCACGGAGCAATGTGCCTACATCCATGCTCCCAAGACCTACAAGAACTCCAAACTCACCAATAACGCTCTGGAGCGTCACCTAGGTGTAACCTGCACCACCCGCAACCTCAACACCCTCCGTCGCATCCTCGCCCTCGCCTCCCAAGAAGACTAGCCCCACTCCGTCCTCCCCTCGCTCCCATCCCCCAGCCTTCGCTCCATGCTCATACCGAAGCCTAACTCGCATCTCTGCAGGCAGCGAACAACCTCCCCTCTTCAAAGCCTAGCGCCCTCGAAGTAGACTTTCCTCCTCCCCTCACTGCAGCACAAAGCAAAGAAGCAGTACGCATCTCTAGGTCATCGCCCAGAATGCGTACTGCTTCTTCTCCTTGCTAACTAAGTCAAACACCATCCCAAGACCTCCCTTCCTCCTCCGTCCTGCTCTATACTCGAAAGACCGAAGCAACAGTCAAATGGGACAGAGAAGAGAAATGGAAAGGCTAGGCTATTCCAAGCATAGATCGGAAGCAGGACAAACTCCACCTCCTATGCGGGCTACTTAGATAAACAACAATAAGGTAAGGGAAGGCTCTACCACCCCCACCCTCGGAACATGATGCTACGATGAGCATCCCAGCCAACACTGCCCACTTATACGAATAGCGACCGGATGAAGATGCCTCCATCCCGATTATCCCCAATACACCAAACGAGCATAACTACCTCCACAATCACTACACACCGCTACAATCACACAAAAGGCGAGAGAAGGCGCTTCCTCGTAGCCCTTGAAGCATATCGCAAGCAGCAAGCTTCTCTACTTGCAGCACCCACCTGCATAAACGGGAACAGGGCAAGGGATGTCGCTTCCTCTCTAGCGCTTGAAAGATATTTTTGGGGATGAGTATCCTTGCAGGCTGTGAACACAGCTATAAACAATAATAGGCGAGGGAAGCTCGTGTCTCCCTCTCCCTTGAAGCATACCGCTAGCCGTAAGCACCTCTACTTGTAGCAGCCAACTGCATAAACGACAATAGGGCAAGGGAAGCTACTACCTCCATACGCTTGGCATACATCGCAGGGGACAAGAATCCTCGCTGGCGTAGGCTCCGCGATAAACAACAATAGAGCAAGAGTGGGAGTAGCCCCCGCACCCTAGCTATGGAGCCTATGGAGCAAGTAGTCCCAGCGCAATGGGTACAGGCATAGACAATTGCAGGCTAAGATATCTACTACCTCCACTCCCCTAGAATATGCTGCAGGCGGTGAGTATCCTCGCTCGCAGTAGATACCTCCACAAACGACAATAGGGCAAGAGTGGCCACTGCCTCCCTCGCCCTAGAATACATCTCAGAGAACTGTAGTTTCTGCTTCCCCCTTGTCCCTACTGCCATAAACGACGATAGGGCGAGAGGGGCTACCGCCGCCCTAACCCTATAAACAAGGAGCGGGTGTGACTGCTATTGCAATCACACCCACTCGCTTCTAAAATGGCGGCTACCTACTCTCCCACTTTTACGCAGTACCATCGGCACAATTGGGCTTAACTTCTCTGTTCGGAATGGGAAGAGGTGGAACCCCAACGTTATAACCACCTAAATATCTCAAATATCTAGACAATCATTGACTCGATAAAAACATTCGATACTCACAATCGCATCGCTAAGTCGGTATACAACCACTATGCGCAAAAACTTTCGGGCTATTAGTACTACTCGGCTTTGACGTCACCGCCTTTACACCTGTAGCCTATCAAGGTCATCGTCTGTAACCACCCTTATAATGAGATCTAATCTTGAGGCAAGCTTCGTACTTAGATGCTTTCAGCACTTATCTCAACCGAACGTAGCTACTCGGCAGTACGCCTGGCGGCATAACCGATAAACCAGCGGTTCGTCCAACACGGTCCTCTCGTACTAGTGTCAGGCCCCCTCAAATCTCAAACGCCCACAACAGATAGAGACCGAACTGTCTCACGACGTTCTGAACCCAGCTCG
>ERZ772917.279-NODE-279-length-36704-cov-6.642037_pt1 | contig 36704 bp, 33 predicted proteins | sample MGYA00511187_ERZ772917 | MGnify/ENA primary metagenome ERZ772917 (study PRJEB29015, sample SAMEA2737925) | human oral metagenome | biome: human oral; feature: human-associated habitat; material: dental | place: China | collected 2012 ...
GGCAGGGCCAACGGCACCGCCGCCCGTTGGCGCGCCTCCCCCCGGCACCAGTGGCGCTGGCAGGGGCAGCGGCACTGCTGCCGCCCGTTCAGGTGGTCCAGCGGACCTCGTGGGGCGCGCCAGTGGTGGGGAGGATCCCGAACGCCCATTCGATCTGGCTGCGCTCCTGCTGCATGCGCGGGTCGCGCAGCGGCGTGTAGGCGCCGGTCTCCCGGGTGTACCCCTTGGCCGCGCCCCAGTTCCAGATGCGCCAGCAGTGGAGGACCGCGAGGGACACGGCTTCCTCCCTCGACGAGCGGCTCCATCCGAGGCTGCGCATCGTCACCCGCCGGCCGTCCGGGGCCACCACGCAGACCGTTACCCTGGGCAAGCGGCGCCGCACCGTGACGAGGACGGGGAACAGTCCGGTCCTCGAGGCGGGCCAGGGAACAGCGCGCCGCCCGAAGACGGATCTCACGTGGAAACCGGTGGAGTCGATGGTGACGCAGAGCACCGCCATGATTCCGATTTCCGCCAGGCACACCGCCGCGCAGACGCAGTAGATGATGACGGAGGACGCGGAAAACCCGCTCGTTGCCGCCACGACGGCCAGGGAAACGGCCGCGGCCGCGGTGGACAGCAGGACCGAGATCCACTCCACGGGTTTCACCAGGGGAACGGTGACGGTGTCGGCGTCCAGGGGGATCGGGCCGCGCGCCGAGGCCCTGCACTTGTGCCGATTGTCCCGCATCGGGTCAACCGCGGACGATGCCGTAGAGGTGCTCTTGTTTGGACCGCATGGCCTGCTGGATGCCGAGGCCGCTGAGCTCCACGTACTGGCCGGTCTCGCGGGTGAAGCCCTTGGCCACCGCCCAGTTCCACAGCCGCCAGCACTGCGTGATGCCCTTCGCTTCCATCTCCGCCACGTCGATCCCGGCCCAGGCGATGCCGGTGAGCGGCATGGCCCGCCCATCGGGAGTGATGACGCGGACGGAGACCTCGCTCATAAGAGCACTGGCCCCCCTGCGCTTCCTCTCGACCCGCACGTAGAACCCGGTCCGCGAGGCCGGCCAGGGGATGTCGGCCGACCGCACCATGTTCTTGGCGTGGAACCCGGTGGCGTCGACGGTCATCGACGAGGAGCGGAAGAGGAACCCGCCGAAGAGCAGGAACGCCCCGAAAAAGCCGAGGACGACGATCCCCAGGACGGTCCCCTCGCCGCCGAGGTAGATCACGTTCCAGATCGATCCCGCGATGAAGGGAACGGAGAGGATGAACGCGACCCACGCCGCGCCCTTCGCACTCGGCATCACGATGGAGTCCGCCGTCAGGGGGATGGGGGTGGTGTCGTCGCGCTGGTACCGGTAGGCACCGCCCCCCTGTCCGGGCGCGCCGCCCGCCGGGGCCCCTTGGGCGTAGGGCTGCGCGCCCTGGGCGCTCTGCCCGCCCGAGGACTCCCATCCTGCCCCGGACCCGCCGGGCGCTCCGTACTGCTGGGCAGAACCGCCAGGCGCCGCGTAAGGCTGGGCCGAGCCACCGGGCGCTGCGTAAGGCTGGGCCGAGCCACCGGGCGCCGCGTAGGGCTGGGCCGAGCCACCCGGGACCCCGTACTGCTGGGCCGAGCCACCGGGCGCCGCGTAGGGCTGGGCCGAACCGCCGTAACCGGGGGCACCGCTCCCCTGTCCGCGACTATCTGCGTTCGGATCGGGCTGGGTGTAGGGCGATGTCATAGTCTGCCTTTCGATTCGGTTCCGTTCGACGGTACCACTGTTGTCGCGCGCAGGGGCGGGCTCGGGACGCCCGCCCGCTTCCCACATGGGAGCGCGCCGTTCCCGCCCACTTCTCCTATGCGGGCAGGACCTCTCCCAGCTGTTTCCCCCATGAGCCCCCGCCGCGCCCGCATACGCCACCGCGCCCGTCGGCACGTGGCCGACGGGCGCGGGCGCTCCCCATCGCGGGTTTTCCCGCCAAGCACTCCCCATCAGGCGGGGGCTCCCCATCGGGGGGCGATCGGGAGTCCGGGGCGCTACTGCGCGTTGAGCGCCGCGGTGGGCGGTGTGCGCGAGGCCCTCACTGCTGGGTAGAGGCCTGCGACGGCCCCGATCCCCACTGTCACGGACAGGCCGGCGACGACCACGTACCACGGCAGGGTGAACGGCCATCCGTTCGCCGCGCTCATCCCGAAGGTCACGCCGATGCCGAGCACGCACCCCGCGGCCCCGCCCAGGAACGCCAGCAGCAGCGCCTCAGCCAGGAACTGCACGAGGATGTGCCCGCGCATGGCCCCCAGCGACCGCCGCAGGCCGATCTCCCTGCGCCTCTCCAGAACGGAGATGATCATCGTGTTCGCCACGCCGATGCCGCCGACCAGCAGGGCGATCGAACCGACCCCCACCAGCAGCGCCGTGAAGGTCTGGTCCGCGGCGTTCTTCGCGGCCAGGGCGTCCGAGGGCCGCGAGACCTTGACGGAGGTCGGGTTCTTCGGACTGAGCGTGGGGCCCAGGAGGGCGCGCACGTCCTCGACCCTGTCCTCGGTGGAGCGCTCGTAGACAGTGGTCGGCTTTCCGTCGAAGCTGAACTGCTGCTCGGCGATGCTCGACCCGATCAGGGCGGAGTTGTCGAGCTCGGGCGCCAGGGTCACGGGATCGAGGATGCCGACGACTGTGAACGAGGTGTGCCCGATCCACACCTGGGTGCCGGGCTCGACGACGCCGAGGCGCTGGGCGGCTTTCGCGCCCAGGACCGTCGCCGGGTACGTGGCCGTCGCCTCGTTGAGCCACGTCCCCCGGGCAACGGAGCCCGCCACCACGTCGAGCAGGGACTGCTCGGCCGCCATGGTGAGGATGCCGCCCGTCGCGTTCTTGTCGGCGAGGCGGGAGCGGTAGACGGACACCCCCGACAGGGTGGCCGTGGAGGTCGCCTTCTCCACCCCGTCGATGAGCCGCATCCGGCCGACCGCGTCATCAGGCAGGCGCGTGGACGACCCGGACAGGTCCTCGCCGGCCTGGGCGGTGAGCATATTGGTGCCCAGCGCCCGCAGCTGCTCGGCGAGCTGGGCCTGGCTGGAGGTCGACACGCCGATGACGCCCACCATCGCCGCGATGCCGATGGCGATGCCCAGGGCCGACAGGACCGCCCGCGTGGGGCGCGAGCGTATGCCCGTCCCGCCCAGGCGCGCCACGTCGGACCAGCGCAGCTTCGAGTACATCGGTTTGGAGTCCTCAGACATGGGCCACCTCCTTCGCGGCGGAGTCGTGGACGATGCGTCCGTCCTTGATGGCGACCTGGCGGGGCAGTTTCATCGCGAGGTCGTTGTCGTGCGTGATGACGACGATGGTCGTCCCCTGCTCGTGGAGCTCGTGGAGCAGTTCCACGATGGACGCGCCCGACACGGAGTCGAGGTTGCCCGTGGGCTCGTCCGCGAGCAGCAGCGGGGGGTCCCCCACGACCGCGCGGGCGATGGCGACGCGCTGGCGCTCGCCGCCCGACATCTGGTGGGGCTTGTGGTGGAGCCGGTGCGACAGCCCGACCCGGATGAGGGCCCTCTCCGCCTTCTGGCGGCGCTCGGCCCGGGGCACTCCCAGGTAGAGCAGGCCGTCCGCGACGTTGTCGATGGCGGTCATGCCCTCGCTGAGGTGGAACTGCTGGAACACGAAGCCGATCAGGTGCGCCCGCAGTCCCGACAGCCTGCGGTCCGACAGGCGCGACACGTCGATCCCGTCGATCTCCACAGTGCCCGAGGTGGGGCGGTCCAGTGTCCCGATGAGGTTGAGCAGGGTGGACTTGCCCGACCCGGAGGGGCCGACGATGGCGACGAACTCCCCCCGGTCGATCGAGAGGCTGACCCCGGCGCACGCCGCCACGGGCGGCTGGCCGTAGGTGCGGCGCACGTCGTGCAGTGAGAGTATTCGGCTCATCGGTCGGGCACCACCACGCGCTGGTTCTCGGACAGTTCGTCACTGGTCACCTCAACGCGGTCCCCGGCGAAGAGACCGGTCTTGACCGGCACCTTCCGGATGGTGTTGTCGTCGTTCACCACCTCGACGCCGAACTGGTCGGGCGTGAGGGCGATAAGCGCGCCCAGCGGCACGGACAGGACGTTCTCGCGCTTCTCACTGACCAGGCCCAGCGACACGGACGCCTCCTGGAGGCCCTCCGTCGCCGACGGGTCGTCGGGGGTGACGGTGATCGGGATGACGCGCTCCTTGTCACTGGCGGAATCGGATCCCGAGCCGGAACCCGAACCCGAGCCGGAGCCCTTCTGGTCGCCGGACGCGGATCCCTTGTCGGTGGGCGGTTCCACGGTGGAGATCGTCCCCGTGGTGGTCTCACCGCCGGGTAGGCGGATCTTGACGCTGTTGCCCACGACGCCCAGTTTCTGGTCGGCCAGTTTGAGGTTGGCGCTGATCACCTGGCGGGTGCTGGACACGTTGAACAGGTCGGTCTCCAGGGTCGCGCGGTCGCCGAGGCGGGCGATCATCGTGCCGACCCGCAGGTCCTCGGGCGCGAAGACCACGCGGCCCAGCGGGAGGATCCCGTTCTGCGTGAGGCCCTTGTCCTTCTGCCACTTCTGGATGGCGGCGCGCGTCAGCCAGTCGTAGTGGGTGTTCGGCTCGCCGGTGAAGTACCCGAGTTCTTTGAGCGCGGTCTCCAGCTGGGTGACGTCGTCGCCGTTGCTCATGTCGGGCTCGAAGGCCCGCCACGCGGGGGTCGCCCCGTGCATGAAGTAGGTGGGCTCGTCGCCGACCTGCTGGATCATGTCCCCCTGGTGGAGCGTCGTGCCCGGGGTGGGGAGTTTCGTGATGACGCCTTCGAAGGCGCCGCGGAACTTGTACTGGTCCGCGTAGCGCAGGGTTCCCACTGCGGTCGTCTCCCCTTCCAGGGTGCCGCGGGTCACCACGCCGGTGCTTCCCGTGAAGACGTTGCCCTCCGACTGGTTCTGCTCGCCGCCGGGCAGCTTGCCCAGCGCGTAGGCGGTTCCCACCCCTGCGAGGGCGACCGCCAGTGCAGCGCAGGCACCGACGACGAGCATCCGGCGCTTACGCGGCGGTTTCGTTTCCGTCGACTCCGTCGTCATTTGGTTTGGGCCCCCTGGTTGTTGAAGCACTTCTGCAGGGCGTCCTGCGGGACGTCCTTGACGTTGAGGCCCTTGCCCGGCTCCGGATCCGGCACGTCGTAGCCGAGTCCGCGCAGGCATTCAGCGCCCTTGACGAGCTGCTGCTGGGCGTCGGCGTCCTTCGTGAGGTCGTTCTCCTCGCCCAGCGCCGGGCCGATCTCCTGCTGGCACTCGTTGAGGGCGTTGTTGAACGCCTCCGAGGTGTCGGAGAGATTGTCCGGGGTCAAACCGGTGTCGGGCACGTCGAAGCCCTTCCCGCGCATGCACTGCGCGAAGATCAGGTTCGCGTCGTCCGCGGACTTGACGGTGCTCGACGCGCTGGCGGACGGCTTGTTGCCAGCGGCGCCCGAGTTGCCGTTGGAGCAGGCGCCGAGGACGCCGACGGCAACAGCCAGGCCGATTGCGGCGAAGGCACGGGCGGGGCGGTGTTTCTTCATGGGAAAACTCCTTGAATGTACGTGTCTTTGCGGCGGATCACGCTCGCAGTTGAACATTCAAGACGGCATCCCTGGAAGTTTCCTTAAAGGAACCCTGGAGTCAGGCCGGAAACAACCTCTCTCAGTAACCGTGGGGGCGGGGAAGGCGTTCCCCTAGTACCAAAATCCCAGTCCCCGTCACAATTCGGTAACGAACCGACGAGGCGGGGCCCGCTATCCCGCGCCCTCGTACTCGGCTTTGATGTCCTCGTGGTGGCGGATGACCTCGCGCACCATGAAGGACAGGAACTTCTCCGCGAAGTCCGGGTCCAGGCCGGAGCGGACCGCCAGCGCCCGCAAGCGCGCGACCTGGCGCGCCTCCCTCTCGGGATCGGCCGGGGGCAGGTCGTGGACCGCTTTGATGTGCCCCACGCGCTGCGTGCAGCGGAAGCGCTCGGCGAGGATGTGGATGAGCGCGGCGTCGATGTTGTCGATGGTGCGGCGCGCCTCGGCGAGCGCCTCGGGGATCCCCGTCACGCCGCGGTCGGCCGGGCCCGCCGCCTCGTCCCCCATTGACCCGTTCCCCATCACAGAGCCCCTCAGGCGCTGCGCACCCGTTCGGAGGAACGGTCCGTGTACAGCTCGGCGGCGCCGACGCCGTTGACGTGCTCGCGGGTGATGACCACGCGGGCCACGTCGTCACGGCTCGGCAGCTCGAACATGAGGTCCGACAGGGTGCGCTCCATGATGGAGGACAGCCCCCTGGCGCCGGTCTTGCGCTCATTGGCCTGGGCCGCGATGGCCAGCAGGGCGCCGCGGGTGAAGTCCAATTCGATTCCGTCGAGCTCGAAGAGGTGCTGGTACTGGCGCACCAGCGAGTTGTTGGGCTCGGTGAGGACCCGGACCAGGTCCTCCTTGGTGAGCTCCTTCGTCGACGTCAGGATCGGAAGGCGGCCGATGAACTCGGGGATCATCCCGAACTTGTGGAGGTCCTCGGCGTTGACGGCCTCGTAGAGGTCCCCCATCTCCGAGGCGGACTTGAGCTCGGAGCCGAAGCCCGTGGAGCGCTGCCCCAGGCGCGCCTTGACGATCTCCTCGATGCCGGCGAAGGCGCCGGCGGCGATGAAGAGGATGCCCGAGGTGTCGATCTCGAGGAACTGCTGGTGGGGGTGCTTGCGGCCCCCCGACGGCGGCACCGAGGCGACGGTGCCCTCGATGATCTTCAGGAGGGCCTGCTGCACGCCCTCGCCGGAGACATCGCGGGTGATGGAGGCGTTCTCGGCCTTGCGCCCGATCTTGTCGATCTCGTCGATGTAGATGATGCCGCGCTCGGCCTTCTTGATGTCGCCATCGGCCTCCTGGATGAGGCGCAGCAGGATGTTCTCCACGTCCTCGCCCACGTAGCCCGCCTCGGTGAGCGCGGTGGCGTCGACGATGGCGAAGGGGACTTCGAGGAGGCGGGCGAGCGAGCGGGCCAGGTGGGTCTTCCCCGTGCCCGTGGGCCCCAGGAGCAGGATGTTCGACTTGGTGCCGAGCATGTCCTCCTCATGGCCGGCCTCGCGCGAGCGCACGCGCTTGTAGTGGTTGTAGACGGCGACCGACAGCGCCCGCTTGGCCCTGGTCTGACCGATCACCCATGAATTGAGGAACTCGTTGATCTCACGGGGCTTGGGCAGGGGCGAGGCAGCCGAGGACGAGGGCTGTTTGCCGAGCTCCTCCTCGATGATCTCATTGCACAACTCGATGCATTCGTCGCAGATGTACGCGCCGGAGCCTCCGATGAGCTTGCGCACTTGCTTCTGGCTCTTCCCGCAGAAAGAGCATTTCAGCAGTTCTGCGCCATCAGTGAGTCGAGCCACGGGACCTCCAAGGTTGCTGGGATACCGCCCTGGGACGGCGCCGGTACGCCGGCGGTGTTTCAGTCGTTCAAACTATTGCAACGATAGCGCACGCGCGAGAACACGCAAGGTTTTTCCCGCGAAATGTCGCGATTTCCTCTTCCTCACCCCGCCATCGCGTGGTCCGTCTCCACCCCTATCCGCCGCTGTGAACGGACCGCCCCATCGGGCAGGGCGAGAAACAATCGACTTACCGCTAGGTTAGTTTTTCTCAAACCCTTCGCCAGTTTCCATGACCGGCGCCACAAATTTGCGTTTATCGAACGGGAAGGGCCCGTGGAGTCCGATAGATACCGAACACACCACAGGCCCTTCCTTCACTGCGCTTTGCGCGATTCCAGCACCTGGTCGATCAGGCCGTATTCGGCCGCCTGCGGAGCGGTCAGGATCTTGTCGCGCTCGATGTCGCGGCGCACCTGTTCGACCGGGGTTCCGGAGTGTTCCGCCAGGGTGTCCTCCAACCATGCGCGCATCCGGTCAATTTCGTCCGCGACGATCTGGATGTCGGAGGCCTGGCCCTGCATGCCCTCCATGGCCGGCTGGTGGATGAGGACGCGCGCGTTGGGCAGCGCGAGGCGCTTGCCGGGGCTGCCCGCCGCGAGCAGGACCGCGGCGGCGGAGGCGGCCTGCCCCAGGCACACCGTCTGGATCTGGGGCTTGATGTACTGCATCGTGTCGTAGATGGCCGTGAGCGCGGTGAACGAGCCGCCGGGGCTGTTGATGTACATGGTGATGAGCGAGTCGGGATCCTGGGACTCCAGCACCAGCAGCTGCGCCATCACGTCGTCCGCCGAGGCGTCGTCCACCTGGACGCCGAGGAAGACGATGCGGTCCTCGAAGAGCTTCGTGTAGGGGTTCTGGCGGCGGAATCCGTAGGCCGTGCGCTCCTCGAAGTCGGGCAGCACATAGCGCGCCTGCGGCATTTGACGGGCCGCGGCCTCGAAGTAGGGTCGGGTGGTCATCAGAACTGTCCTCCTCGGGTGCCGATCTCCTGCGGGCCCTCGATCAACCGGTCGACGAAACCGTACTCCAGCGCCTCGCGGGCGTTGAACCAGTGGTCGCGGTCGGCGTCGGCCTCGATCTGCTCCACGGACTTGCCGGTGCGCTGCGCGGTGATCTCGGCGAGTTCCTTCTTCATGCCCAGGATCAGGTCCGCGTTGATGCGGATCTCCGTCGCCGAGCCCCCCGCACCGCCCAGCGGCTGGTGCAGGAGGACCCGGGTGTGGGGGGTGATGTACCGCTTGCCGGGGGCGCCGGCCGTCAGCAGGAACTGCCCCATCGAGGCGGCCAGGCCCATGCCCACCGTCACCACGTCCGGCTTGATGTACTGCATGGTGTCGTAGACCGCCATGCCCGCGGTCACGGAACCGCCGGGGCTGTTGATGTACAGGTAGATATCGCGGTCGGGGTCCTCGGCCGCCAGAAGCAGCAGCTGGGCGCAGATCGTGTTGGCGTTCTCGTCGCGGACCTCTCCGCCGAGCCATATGATGCGCTCCTTCAGAAGGCGCTGGTAGACAGAGTCCCCCAGCCCCATGATGCTCTCGGCGCCAGGGCCGGCCATGTGCACGCTCACGCGCTCCTCCTCCTATACGTGGACCCTCTTCCCGGGTCGGGCTGCTACCAACGTAGCGGTTCCCGGTCCCGCACGCGCCCCAGCGCGGGCCTTTTCGCTTTGAGCGCAGGTTCGCCGGGCCCCGCGCACAGGACCGGGAACCGGCTCCGGGGAGGCTGGATGCGGCGGTGCCCGCGCCTACTGGCGCGGGCACCGTCAAGGCCAGTGGGCCGAGGGCCTCACTCGGCGGCGTCCTCCGCATCCGCGGGGGCTTCCGCCTCGTCGGAATCCGCCCCGCCGACGATCTCGGCGTTCTCCGCAGCGGCCGGGTCCTCGCCGAAGAACTTCGACAAGTCCACCTCCGCTCCGGAGGAGTCCTTCACGGTGACGCGCTTGAGCGCCTCGATGAGGGCCTTCGAGCGCCCGAGGTCGGCGACAACGTTCGACATCTGCTGGGGGGAGGAGAACAGCTGGTTGATATCGACGCCGTAGTTCTGCGACATCTGGATCGCGTAGTCGATGAGCTCCTGCTGGGAGACCTGCACGTCGAACTCCTTGGCGACCGCCTCCGACAAGAGCTCGGAGCGCATCTCCCTGACGACCTCGGCGCGCAGGGCGTCCTGGTCGGCGGACTCGCCCGCCGCCTCGACGCGGTGGGAGAGCTCGTGCTCGACAGCCGACTCGGGCAGCTGGATCTCCACCCGCTCCAGCAGCAGGTCGATGAGGCGGTCGCGGGCCTGGAGGGCCTGCTGGGACTCCTTGGACTGGGCGGCCTGCTTCCTCAGGTCCTCGGTGAGCTCGCCGATGGTGTCGAACTCGGAGACCATCTGGGCGAAGTCGTCGTCCGCCGTGGGCAGCTCGCGGACCTTCACCGACTTGACGGTGAGGGAGACCTCCGCCTCCTCGCCCTCGTGGTCGCCGCCCTTGAGGACGGCGGTGAAAGCGACCTCGTCGCCGGCGCTGGCGCCGGACAGCGCCTCGTCCTGGCCGTCGAGCATGTCGCCCGAACCGATCTCGTAGGACACGTCGGACACGGAGTCGACCTCTTCCCCGCCGATGCGGGCGACCAGGTCGATGGTCGTGAAGTCCCCGGCCGCAGCCGCGCGGTCAACGGTCTTGAGGGTCGCGAAACGCCCGCGCAGCTCCTCGAGCTCCTTGTCCACGTCCTCGTCGGCCACCTCGGCCGAGTCCACCACGACCTCGATCGACTCATCGATCGCGGGCAGCTCGAAGGGGGGGACGACGGCGACCTCGGCGGTGAACACCAACTGGCCGCCCTGGGGGCCGGTCGTGTTGGGGATCTCGGTGACCTCGACCTCGGGCTGGGCCATGGGGCGCAGGTCGTTGCTGGCGACCGCACTGGAGTAGTGCCCGGGCAGGACCTCGTTGACGACCTGCTCGATCACGGCGGCCCGGCCGAAACGCTGGTCGATGATGCGCGGGGGCACGTGCCCCTTGCGGAACCCCGGGATGTTGACTTGGCCGGCGATGTCCTTGTAGGCCTTGTCCATTTCGGACTTGAGCTCCTCGAAAGGAACCTCAACGGTCAGGCGGACCCTGGTCGGCTCGAGTGTCTCGACACTGCTCTTCACGTGCGTATGCTCCGTTACGTCTGGCTGATTCCGCGCCCTTCTGGGCACATAACGCGCTCAGTCTACGACAGTGCCCCGCCCGTGTCGCCGCGCCACCTCGTTTAGTGGGCAAACGCGCCCCGCAGCCCTGGTCTTCCGCCATGGTTTCGGGCACACTGGATCCATGGCAACGACGCTCACATTCCTCGGCGGGGCACGCACCGTGACCGGGTCGAAGTACCTGCTCTCCATCGACCCGCCCGGCGGCGCCCCGGACCGCCCGGGCGCAGGACCGCGCCGGATCCTGGTCGACTGCGGACTCTTCCAGGGGATGAAGAAGCTCCGCCGCGCGAACTGGGCGCCCTTCCCCGTGGATCCGGCGTCCATCGACGACGTGCTGCTCACCCACGCCCACATGGACCACACCGGCTACCTGCCCCGCCTGGTCAAGCACGGGTTCCGCGGCTCGATCTGGGGCACGGACGCCACCCAGGCGCTCACCGAGATCGTCCTGCGCGACTCGGCGTACCTGCAGGAGCGGGACGCCGACTTCGCCAACGAGCACGGGTTCTCGCGCCACGAGAAGGCCCTGCCCCTGTACCGCATCGGCGACGTGGCCAAGACCCTGCCGCTCATGCGCTCCGTCGAGTTCCACCGGCCGCTGGACCTGGGCGACGGGATCGCGGCGACCTGGCACCGGGCGGGCCACATCCTGGGCTCGGCCTCGATCCGGGTCACCACCCCGGACGGCTCCGTCCTGTTCTCCGGCGACCTGGGGCGCACCACCCACCCGGTGCTGCGCAGCCGCGAGATCCCCCCGGGGGCCGACGTGGCGCTCATCGAATCCACCTACGGCGACCGCGAGCACATCGAGCCCTCCTCCCCGCACGAGGCCTTCGCCGCCGCGATCCGCCGCACCGTCTCACTCGGCGGGTCGGTGCTGGTGCCCGCCTTCGCGGTGGACCGCACCGAAGTGGTCCTGGCCGCCCTGGACGGCATGGCCGCCGAGGGGCGGATCCCCCCGGTCCCGGTCTACGTGGACTCCCCCATGGCCCTGCGCTCCCTGGAGATCTACCGCGCCCCCTCCCAGGCCTGCGAGCTGCGCGACGGCGCCCGGCTGCGCCTGCCCCACCTGCGCCTCACCCAGTTGCGCACCGTCGAGGAGTCCAAGCGCCTCAACACCCTGGGCGCTCCGGCGATCATCATCTCCGCGTCGGGCATGGCCACGGGCGGGCGGGTCCTGCACCACCTGGCGAGGATGCTGCCCGACCCGCGCAACTGCGTCGTCCTGACGGGCTACCAGGCAGTCGGCACGCGGGGGCGGTCGCTGGCCGACGGCGCCCAGTCCCTCAAACTGCTCGGCATGGAGGTCGGCGTGCGCGCCAGCGTGGTCCGCGACGAGGAGTTCTCCGTCCACGCCGACGCCTCCGAGCTGGTGGACTGGGCCCGCGGCCTGTCCCCCGCCCCAGGGCGGATCTTCTGCGTGCACGGCGAACCCGACTCGGCGAGCGCGCTCGCGGGCGCCCTGCGATCCCGCCTCGGCCTCGACGCCGCCGTGGCCTCGCCCGGGCAGACGATCACCGTGGACCGGAGTTGATCCGGGCGGCGGCGCTCCGGGCGGGCGGCCCGCGGCTGCCGCGTCAGGCCCCGTTACGGGGAGCCGCCATGGAGTCCATCATGTAGAAGACGATGAGGCAGACGTAGGTGCCTATGCTCAACCACGCGTTGATGGCGCCGAGAACGCACGCGAAGGCGTAGAGGACCGGGCCGAGGGCGAAGCGCAGGCTCATCCTGCGGACCACGGACCGGGGGATCTCGTGCCTCAGATTGCTGGGATTGCGGATGGCCGAGTGCCACAGGGCGTTGAACAGCAGGCCGCCGACCACCATCACGCCGCCGTAGAACACCGCGCCCACGCGCGCTTGGGACCCGCGTTCCAGGCTGTTGGTGAGCACAGAAGTCGCGAACGGCAGGAAGACGACGTCCAGCAGCAGCAGAAGGTTGAAGACCAGCACCCGTTGATCAACGGCCCGGAGGATGTGGAAAACAGCGTGGTGGTTGAGCCAGACCTGGCCGATGAGCATGAAGCTCAGGACGAATCCGACGTAGGTGGGCCACAGTGCGGCCAGATCGCCCAGCAGGTCCCCGCTGTACTCGGGGAGTTTGATATCAAGGCTGAGCAACGTTATGGCGATCGCCATGACCCCGTCGCTGAACGCCTCCAGCCTGCCCGATCCGATCTGCGCGAACCCTTTCGCGCCCCCGCTGCCCTTGGCGGCGGCGCTTCTGGACGAGCGTTTGAGGAACTTCACCGCACGATCACCTTTCCGTGGACGCCGACTCCACGAGATCCGGCCGCCCGGCTCCTCCGCCCGGCGCGCCGATTCTCGCACGGCAGCAGTGGGCCGTCAACCTGCCGGCGCCCCGTTCCCCGTTGGCGCGCTGCCTCCGAAGCCGGCCGATCACTTCCGGCCCGCGTCGGCCGGCGCGGAGGCGATGGGCCGCGAGCGCCCGTGCACCACTGCGGCCAGCACGGCGCCCGGCACCTCGGCGACTCGGCGCACGCCTGTGAGGATCGCGGCGTGCGAGGCCCGGGCCTCGTCGTCGTCCGCGGCTGCGAAGCGGGCAGTGGCACGCGGCTGGCCCGATACGACCGCGATGTCCCAGGACTCCAGGCGCACCGCGCTGCGGGCCGCCGCCTCGACCTCGCGGGGGTCGTGCCCGGCGCGCACCGCGCCCACTGCCATGATCGACCGGTACGACCGCACAGGACCCCCTTGGTTTCCGTTCGAAGTCGGGGTGACAGGATTTGAACCTGCGACCCTCTGCTCCCAAAGCAGATGCGCTACCAAGCTGCGCTACACCCCGTCGGACGTGCGTCCGCTGCCCCATCATACGGGAGTGTCTCCTAAATGTCGCGCACGTCGACGTTTGACGCTAGGATTCTCATGTCCCCTCCGGGGTACGCGGATGTAGCTCAATGGTAGAGCCTCTGCCTTCCAAGCAGATCACGCGGGTTCGATTCCCGTCATCCGCTCCACGGCGGGGCCCCGGACCCAATCGGTCCGGGGCCCTCGCGTTCCCGCGCCCGTATAAAGCGGAAACAGCGCGCGGTGCACACGGACGGACCAACGCATCAGGCGCGCGGCACCCCGAGCCACCGGGGCACCCTTCGGGTGTAGGCGGCGTACTCGTCGGGGAACGCATTGCGCAACGCCCTCTCCTCAACGGGGATCTGCGCGCGGTCGACCAGGACGACGAAACACGCTGCGGGGAGCCACGCCCACGCCTCGCGGATACTCGCATGGGCGGCGAGCGCGCACGCCATGCCCACGTACATGGGATTGCGGGTGACGCGGTAGACCCCTGTGCTGACGAGGGCGCGGGGGTGGTCGACCCCGACGGGGTCCGCCGAGACGCCTGCGCGGTAGAAGCGCATCGACGAGCCGATCAGCAGAACCCCGCTCGCGAATGCGAACGCGCCCGCCGCCGCCCACCGCCACCACGGGTGGCCGGCGTCCGGGAAGGGCACGAGCGCCTGTACGGCCAAGGCGCCGACGGTGAGGAACATCGGTGGGATTCTCAACATCCCACCATTGTTCCACGCCGCGCCGCCGCCGCAGGCGGACGGCGCCTCAGAAGGTCGCGGTGTCGATGACGTAGCGGTAGCGGACCTTGGAATCCACGACGCGGTCGTAGGCGCCGGTGATGTCCTCGCCGCCGATGATCTCGACCTGGGGCGCCACGCCGTGGGCGGCGCAGAAGTCCAGCATCTCCTGCGTCTGACGGATCCCGCCGATCTGGGAGCCCGCGAAGGACTTGGCGCCGTTGACGAACGCCCGCAGCGGCAGGCGCACCGGCTCCTCGGGCAGGCCGACGTCGACGAAGACGCCGTAGGGGCGCAGCGTCCCCATCAGGCCCTCGTAGTCGAGATTGTTGGCGCTGACGGTGCAGATGATGAGGTCGAAGGATCCGCGCAGGGCCTCGACGGTCCCATCCTCGCTGGTGGCGTGGAAGGCGGAGGTGCCGAAACGGCGCGCGTCGGCCTCCTTGGAGCGCCCGTGGGAGATCACGCTCACCTCGGCGCCCATGGCGGCGGCGAGCTTCACGCCGACGTGCCCCAGGCCGCCCATTCCGACGATGGCGACGCGCGTGCCCGGCCCCGCCCCGTACCGGCGCAGCGGCGAGTACATCGTGATCCCCGCGCACAGCAGGGGCGCGGCGGCGTCGAAGGGGATCTGGTCGGGGATGCGGCAGGCGAAGTCCTCCGAGACGGTGAAGCCCTGCGCGTAGCCGCCGGTCGTCGGGTTGCCGTCGGCGTCGGCGCGGTAGGTCCACAGCGTCCCGGGCGTGCCCGTGCACCACTGCTCGTAGCCTGCGCCGCACATCTCGCACTGGCCGCACGAGCCCACCATGCAGCCCACGCCGACCCGGTCGCCGACGGCGAAGCGGGTGGCGCCCTCGCCGACTCGCGCCACGACGCCGACGAACTCGTGGCCGGGGACCAGCGGGTAGGCGACGGGCCCCCACTCGCCCCTGGCGGTGTGGATGTCGGAGTGGCAGATGCCCGCGTACTTCACGTCGAAGTAGATCTCCCCGGGGCCGGGCTCGCGCAGGTCGATCGTGGTCTTGTGGAAACGGGTGGTCGCGTCGTCGCACGCGTAGGCGAGTACCTGGGGCATCGCTGCTCCTCCAATCGTGGGGCCGTCCCTCCAATCCTACGCCACACACCCCTTTTTGACCGGACAAAGACGGCGGTCCGTCGCGCCCTCCCGGCAGCGGGGCCGGTGCCCGGGGGACGAACCGACCCCCGCGCGCCCCCGGCGTCACGCCGGCCCCCACATCCTGGCGCGAGGCCGACCCCCCACTCCCCCGCGCCCGGGGCGGGCCCCGCACCCCCAGTGGGAGGCCGCCGTCAAGCGGCCCAGTCGCCCAGCGCCCCGCCGAGGCACCCGAGCGCCGCATCCACGAGCGCCCACCGCTCGTCAGGGGGGCAGCCCTTGTCCACCCACCGCAGGCAGGCGGCGTCCACGAAACCGTAGTACCCCCACAGCGCGTACTCGTGGCGGGCCTGCTCGGAGGGGGCGAGGAGGCCCGCGAGGCGCTCCACGTAATCGGCGCGGACGCGGACGCGCAGTTCCGCGGCCGCCTGGGGCTCCCCCCTCGATCCGCGCAGCGGCGCCGCCCAGGCGTCCGGATGGCTGGCGATGTGGTCGAGGTAGACCAGGGTCGCCGCGCCGATGCGGTCGCGCACGGGGACCCCCTCGTCGAGGGCGTCGAGGGCGGCGGCCTGCTTGTCCAGCAGCTCCTCGATCGCCAGGCCGACGACCTGCGCGTAGAGCTCCTCCTTGCCGGCGAAGTAACGGTAGACCAGTGAGCTGGAGGCCTGGGCGTCGGCGGCGATGGAGGCAATGGTCACATCGGCGAAGGGGCGGTCGGCGAAGGCGGCCGCGGCTGCGGCGAGGATCGCCTCGCGCCGCGAGTCCGGGTCGAGTCGGCGCCGGGGGGTGCGGTCTTGTCTCACCATATTGCTCATCCTACCGTTAGTGATATACGATCACTAAGCTTAATGAACGAGATTCACTAGGAGTTCCCCATGGACTGGAAACACCACGCGATCTGGTGGCACGTCTACCCCCTGGGATTCTGCGGGGCGCCGATCCACGAGGCGGACCCCCACCCCGGGCCCCGCCTGCGCGCCCTGATGGGATGGCTCGACTACGCCGTCGGACTCGGCTGCTCGGGCCTGCTGCTCGGCCCCGTCTTCGCCTCGGCGACGCACGGCTACGACACCCTCGACCACTACCGCATCGACCCGCGCCTGGGCTCCGACGCCGACTTCGACGCCCTCGTGGGCGCCTGCCGCGAGCGCGGCCTGCGCATCCTGCTCGACGGGGTCTTCTCGCACGTGGGAAGCGGCCACCCCCTCCTGCGGCGCGCCCTGGCCGAGGGACCGGGCAGCGGGGCGGCGGCCATGTTCGACATCGACTGGGGCGCCCCCGGCGGCCCCGCCCCCCGCGTCTTCGAGGGGCACGCCTCCTTGGCGCGCCTCGACCACGCCTCGTCCGCCGCCGCCGGGTACACGGCGGACGTCATGCGCCACTGGCTGGGCCGCGGCGCCGACGGGTGGCGCCTGGACGCCGCGTACTCCGTCAGCACGGACTTCTGGGCGCGGGTGCTGCCCGGGGTTCGGGCCGCGCACCCCGACGCGTTCTTCCTGGCGGAGGTCATCCACGGCGACTACGCGGGCTTCACCGCCGCCGCGGGCGTCGACACGGTCACCCAGTACGAGTTGTGGAAGGCCGTCTGGTCCTCGATCAAGGACCGGAACCTCTTCGAACTCGACTGGGCGCTGCAGCGCCACAACGCCTTCCTCTCCTCGTTCACGCCCAACACCTTCATCGGCAACCACGACGTGACCCGGATCGCCTCAGCCGTCGGCCCCGAAGGGGCTGTCACCGCACTGGCCGTCCTCATGACCGTTGGCGGGATCCCCTCCATCTACTCCGGCGACGAGCAGGGCTTCACAGGCGTCAAGGAGGAGCGCGCCGGCGGCGACGACGCCGTGCGCCCGGCGTTCCCCGCCTCGCCGGACGGACTGGCGCCCTGGGGATGGGGCGTCTACCGCGCCCACCAGGACCTCATCGGCCTGCGCCGCCGCAACCCGTGGCTCACCACCGCGACCACGTCGGCCGTCGCCCTGGAGAACCAGCGCTACACCTACAGGGTGCGGGCGGCCGACTCCAGCGCCTGCCTGGACGTCTCCATCGACTTGACGTCCACACCCCGGGCCACCATCCGCGACGGGGGCGGGACCGTCCTGTGGGAGCAGGCCGGGCACTGAGCCCAGGGCCCACTGCGACGCGCCCCGACGGCGGGCGCGCCATGGACAGAGCCGTCGGGCTCTGTCCGCTCCACTTAGGCCTGTTGTGCACCACTTAGGACCAGAAGGCCCCTGGTTCTCCCGGCGTGTCGGCGGCCTAAGTGGTGCACGGACGCGCAATGGTGCAGCCGGGCGCCGCGCAAGCCGCCGCCCCGACGGCGGGCGCGCGCCCGGCCCCTAGTCCCCGTTCTCCGCGGTGATGTCGAAGAACGCCCAGAAAGCGCCCAGAAAGCAGCCGATCAGGAGGAAGTACCACTGCACCGCGACCGGGTTCCCGGTCAGCAACTGGGCGAGCGAGACCACCAGCATGCCGACCGCGCCGACTCCGAGCCCCTTGGCCAAACCGAGCAGCTCAACGGTGGGGGGCACCTGCGGGCACCCCCGGCCCACCCACCTGACCAGGCGGACGACGGCGGCGATCCCAACGAGGACGGCCGCTGCCACGACGACGGACCCCAGGAGCACCAGATCCCCGCGTTCCGGGGAGTTGAGCATCAGGAGCAGGCCATGGCCGAACACCATGAAATCGAAGAGGAACACGACGAGAACGAGCCTGCCCTGGCGGCGCGGCATTACCGACAGCTGCTGGAAGAACCTCATGCGCCCACCGGCCCGCCCAGCCCGGTCCCGCCGAGCGCCGCCCGGCGTCCCGCGCCCTTCACAGCTCCCCGCCTTCCAGCCTCTGCTCCACCACGGCAGCGTACCGCAGCGGCCGTTGGTCCTTCCAACGGGGAGCGGCGTACACCTGCCGGATGCGGGCGATCACGGCGCGGCACCCGTCTGTGTCGCCCGTTCTTTCCAGGCACCACAGCATGCAGTGCAGGGGACGCGCCATCGCCTCCAGGTCGTTCTTCACCATGTACCCCGCGCACGCGGCCTCGCAGTGCTCGACGGCCTCGCCGAACTCACCACTGGCTGCGAGCAACGCCGCGTACTGGTCGTGCCAGGCCCCCATCTCGTAAGCGCTGGAGTAGTCGCCGTCATCGCCCAGGGGCGCGATCGCGGCGCGCGACTGCTCCATGAGGGCCCGCGCCTCGTCGAGGCGGAGGCGGGCCTCCTCCTGGGCGAGGCCCCTGATGGCCGTCCTCGCGGCGTCGCGGAGGCAGCGCCCCCGCAGCACGCGGTCGGCCAGGCCGTCGCCGTCGTGGAGGCAGGCGGCCTCCGTGTAGGCGCGGACCGCCCCATCGCGGTCTTCCAGGGCCTCGGCGGCTTCGGCGGCGCGCCGCAGGTGGGACGCCGCGGCGCCCCGGTCGCCGCCCTCGATGTCCCGCTGCGCCAGCTCGCGGGAGTTGTCGAACACGCCCTGGTGCTCGCCGAGGCCCATGAGGGCCCGGCACAGGGTCTCGCGCAGCGCGTACTCCAGCGGGGTGCGCCCGCACCCCTCCACGAGGCCAAGGGCGGACTCGACGACCTCGGCGCACTCCAGGCGGCGCTCGTCCCGTAGGAGCACCTCCCCCAGGTCCCGCAGGGTCGAGGCGGCGCGCACGGGCATGCCGACGGCCAGGCAGACGTTGACGATCTCGCGGAGCTGGGCGATGGCCTCGCGGAACTCCGCCATCGCGTCGGAGGCGTCCGCGATGACCTTCCTGGCCCGCATGGCGGTGACCGGGGGGCACGGGTCGTGGCCGCGCACCACCTCGTAGGCGGCGGCGCACGCCTGGTAGGTCCTGCCCCGTTCCAGCAGGACCCTGGCGCGGTTGAGGCGCACCAGGTCCTCCGCGTCACGGCGGTGCTCAGCGCGTCCCACGAGCGCCTCCATGCCCTCCAGCGCGGATCCGGCGCAGTCGTGGTCGCCCACCGAGGACGCGAGCCCCGCGATCACGGAGAGGGCGGAGGAGACAGCGGCCGCGTGCGCGCCGGACTGGGCGGGTCCGCAATCCTCCGCGGCGCAGGCCAGGGCGGTGTCGGCGAGGCGCCGCACCTCTTCGACGCGCTCGTCCCTCAGGACGACGCCCCCACTGGGACGCGCGTCCCTCAGCAAGGAGGCGTCGATGAGGACGCCCAGCGCGCGCAGCACGCACGCGCAGTACCCGTCGGCCCCGGCACCCGGATCCCCGCTGGCGCGGTCGAGCGCGCCGGCCACGGCGCCCCGCGCCTCGCGGAGCCACTGGGACGCCCCGTCGTGGTCCCCGACGTTGCGGCGCATCGAGGCCAGCAGCATGAAGCGCTCGATGTCGCGCCCGTCCATCGCCTCCAGCTGCGGGCCCAAGCCCCGGGCGCACGCCTGGTCGACCACGAAGGAGACCTCCGCCCCGTCGCCGGGGTCGAGGAAGGCCGCGGCGTAGCGCTCCAGCGCGTCCTCGGCGCCCGCCAGGGGGGCGGGGCGCGTTGTATCGACGGCGGGGTAGGGCGGCGCGTCGTCGTCGCCCGCCAGCCGCTCGTTCGCGGGGGCCGGCGGCTCGGCCGGCACCACGGTCCCGTCCTCGGCGAGGCGCTCGCCCTCGGGCAGCTGCTCGCCGGCCTCCAGCAGGCCGATCCCCGCGTCGGCGAAGGCGTCCGCGGCGGCGCTGAAAGCGGGGCGGTCGAGTTCGCGCGCGGTCCACGACGTGATGAATCCGTTGCCGTTGCGCTCGTCGAAGAGCCCGGCGACGTCGAGGGCCCATTGGCGGACCCGCGCCTGCGCCTGGGACAGCGTCGCGGCCGCGTCCAGCGCCTCGGCGGGGCACCAGGGGCTGTCCCCCGCGACCTCCACGCCGAGCTCCTCGTCCCCGCGGCCCGCGGCCACCGCCTCGCGCAGGACCACGGCGGCGCCGCGCAGCAGCAGGAGCAGGGAGTAGGCGCTGTCGGCGCGCGACGCGAAGGGCAGGGACTCGCGCAGGACCCTGACGCCCCGGCCCACGTGGCCGGACAGGGCCAGGTACTGCATGTGCCGCGCCAGTCCGTTCGTGAAATTCGGGTTGAGGCGCTGGAAGCGGTAGGAGCGCACGTGCGCGTCCCACGCGGCCCTGGGCCGCCCGCTGGCCAGCAGCGCCAGCAGCGCGGAGGACTGGATGTTGGCGGGCTGGTGGGAGCACCCGAGCTCGCCGCTGAGGACGGGCACGGCGCTGGCCACGGCGCGCTCCCAGTCCTCCTCCGCGCTCGCCACGATCACCTGGCGCTCGGGGTCGCACGCCACGCAGTCGGACAGGCGGTCGCGCCCCGTGGCGCGCCATGCGGCGATGTCGCGGCGGACGGCCCCCATGTCCCCGAGGCTGAGGTCCACGTACACGGCAGCGCCGTGCACCGTGTGCATGGAGGCGCCGTGCGCGCGGTAGAACCCCTCCAGGCCATCCATGAGGCGGCGGACCTGCTCCACGGGCACACGGGGGTTGTCGGCGGCGCACTCCACGATCCACTTGTACCGCCATTCGAAGAGGAACAGGCGGCGCCCGGTGAGCAGTTCCGGGTGCTCCTCGAAGGCGGCCAGGCACCACGCGAAGGGCGCCATCGCCTTCCAGCCCTCGTTGCCGTAGGCGTAGGCGTCGGCCAGCGCCAGGTGCGCGTCGGCCCGCAGCCCCAGGTCGTCCACGTCCAGGGACCACGCGGCCGCCTCGGCCACCTGGGCGGACCTGGCGGGCCCCCAGCCCATTGTCGCAGTCTGCGCGAGCCTGTGGCGGATGTCGTCGGCTGTGGTCATGGTCCGTCCTTCCGTGGGTGGTCGAGCGCCGCGTCGATGAGGGCCCCCAGGACCTGACCGGCCCACGCGCGCTCCTTCGGGCCCAGCGCCTGGCGGCCCTGGAGCAGGCACTGCACGTACAGGCCGCGCAGCACCTGGGCGGCGGCCGCCCCGCCCTCGTCCAGGGCGGCCAGTCGCGCAATCAGTGGATTCGTGCGGTTGAGGACCATCCGGGGCGGCCGGGTGCGCGCGAAGGGGTCGTCGATGCCCAGCAGCTGCGCCCACACTCCCGAGGCCGCCTCCTTCGAGGCGCGGGCGACCTGTCGGCCCGCCAGGTCCGGGTCGGGCAAGTACAGGGCGGGCATGGTCGCGGGCTCGAAGCGCCGCATGACGACCTCGCAGTCGCGGGGGTCGATGGCCCGCCGGGCGGCGAGCATGAGGCCCGCCGCCTCGGCCTCCTCCGTCGGGGAGCACGGGCTGAAACTGTCCAGCAGGCGCGCGGGGTCGACGAGCGCGATGTCCGCGCCCGACCCGCCCAGCGCGGGACTGGCCAGGAAGGCGGAGAGCACCTCCTCCTCGTAGGCGTAGCCCGCGTTCACCAGGACCACGCCCTGGCTGGCGGCCACATCCGCGAGGGCGCGGTACTGGTCGACCGTGCGCGTGTAGCGCACCGGGACGCCCAGGCCCGCCAGTTGGGCCAGGGTCCTGGGGCCCTGGGTGGTTTCGAAGGGGACGTGCTCGACCACCAGTTCGAGGACGAACCCGTCCGTCGTCGCCACCGACCTCAGGCCCATGGCGTGGGCGGAGACGAAGGCGGCGAAACGCGTGGGGGCGTGCCGGGCCAGATCGTCCAGCCAGGCGCGCACCCGCTCGCCGACCGCCGTCCGGGCGTCCTCCAGCGCCTCGTCGTCGACCAGTTGCTCGCGCGAGGCCGTCAGGCGCAGGTGCGCGGAGTCGGCGACGACCCACGCGAAGTACGCCCACGGGGGCGCCAGCCCGTAGGCGCTGCGCGAGACCAGCATGCCCTTCGCGTAGACCGTGTGGCGCGCGTCGCCGACGCGCCCCTCCTGCGGGCTGATCGCGATGGCGCCGCGCAGCCCTGCCGCTGCGATGTCGAAGTCGATGACGTCGATGGGGGCGAACCCCAGGTTCTCCTGGCACCACTGGGCCCGGTCGCGCCCGCCCATCCTCCACACGGGCACGGCCCTGCCGTGGCGGGTGACCGCTCCCCCGCCCCGGACCTCGATATCGGCGTCCAGCAGCGAGGCGAACTCGTCGACCAGGGCGCGCACGGTGGCGGGCTCCATCCACGCCTCGCCGGGGAAGGGGCGCAGGACGACCCGGGTCCCGGGGCCGGGAGGGAGGCCCTGGGCCTCGTGGGCGGGCGCGGGGCGCACGCAGTAGGTGCCGTCGGCGCTGCCCGTCCACTCGATGGCGCCGTCGGCCCCCGCCCTGGCTGAGCGCGACACCACGGTGATGTCCGGGCTCACCATGAAGCAGGAGAGCAGTCCGATGCCGAACTGCCCGAGGAAGTCGGCGCGCGCCAGCCCCAGTTCGTCGCGTTTCGACGAGGCCCCGATGGTGGACAGCAGGGAGGCGGCCTCCTCCTCGGTGAGGCCGATCCCCGTGTCCGAACAGGCGAGGCCCCCGTCCCCGACGGTGAGGACGATGCGCGCGGGGCAGTCCGGCTCCAGCTGGCGCCGGGCGGCGATGGCGTCGACCCCGTTCTGCAGCAGCTCCCGCATGTAGACGCGGGGGCCGGAGTAGAGGTTGCGGGAGAGCAGGTCGACCATGCCCCGCAAGTCGACGTGGAACTGCGCCACGCCTACCCCGCTTCCTCTTCGTCGTCGATTCCCAGGAGCTCGCGCAGGGCTTTGAAGCGCTCCACGGTCGTGGTGGTCATCAAGCCCAGGTAGTCGTGCAGTTGCTCGTCGTTCGCGCCCGCCTCGATGTTGACGAGCGCGCGCGTCGCCACGGTGGTCGCGTCGCCCTGGGAGGGCAGGGCGAAGACCGAGGGCACCCAGCAGGACTCGTTGACCTGGGTGGCCGCGGCCGCCACCCGCTCCTGGGCGCCGGGGCCGTGCCCGGTGCCGTACGTTTCGCGCCCCCTGACGCTGAGCAGGCGCGGATCGGGGATCTCGATGAGGAACTGGGTCCGCCCGGCCCCCGTGTGGATCTCGTCGTAGTCCCCGCCCCTCCTGCGCTCGTACTCCCAGCCGATCCGCTCCAGCCAGGCGGCCACGCGGTCCATCGTGACGGGGGGCGTGGCCGCGTTGTCCGGGTCCGTCCACCATGCCATCAGCGGGCCCCCTGCCGTTGGGCCAAGTCGGGGAGCGCCTCCGCCGCCTCCTGCAGCGCTCCCCCGATCACGGATACCGCCATACTGAGGTAGTCCGCGAGCTGTTCATTGCTCATGCCCTTCCCGATGAACGCCGTCGTCTGGGCGAACAGGTGCCGCGGCGGCGGCGCCGCCCGCCTAGAGATCCCGAGTTTGACGACCACGCCGCCGAGCGTGTACTGGCGGATGTGCGCGTCGACGCGTTCGAGGTCGGTGTCCGCCAGCTCGGGGCGCCAGTACCCGCGCACGGGCAGCAGGTCGCTGAATTCAGCGCCCACGAAGATGTAAATGGTGAACGCCTCGAAGCGGAGGACGATATTGCGGTCGTCGTCGATGGTGTAGCCCAGGTCCTGGCTCCACAGCCAGTCCGCTATGCGCGCCGTCGTCACCTGTGGCTGTGCGCTCATGTGTGCGGACCCCTTTCATGTTCCGTACCCACTTTAGACCCGGTATCCCACCGGGACAAGGGAGTTACCGCGCAAACAGTCGGAGTCCGGTGGCGGCCGCGAGCGTTTCCGGCCCAGCTCCTCGACCGCTTCCCCGGAGCTCACCTCTGCTGCCGCAACTGCGCGCGCTTCTCCCTCAGCTCCTTCCGCAATGCGATCATGCGGTACACCTGGCACCCACCGCGGAGCTCGCGTTCAAGAGAACTGATCTCGCGCGACAGTTTCTCCACCGCCTTGAAACGAACGGCGGTCTGCGCCAATTCCTCCCCGGGCCGCGCCGCGGCGCCCACCATGGAGCCCACCAGCCCGGCATAAAGGCCGAGGAGGTCCGATGCGGCCGGCAGGGGCACGCGCCTCACATAGGTCGGTTGCCACTCGGTCGCGAAGTACGGACTGATCCTGGTCGCGCGCCCCCGCGCCGGATCCGGCGCGAGCTGTTTGAGAGCCGCGATCATCCGCACTTCGTCCTCCCCCCACAGGCGGCGCGTGACCTCGAAGACCACCGGTGTCTGGATGGCCCTGTCGATCGCCGCCAGAACAGGAACCGGAATGTCCGCCCCCCTCACGCGCACCTCGACGACCTGGACCTCGGGCACCTGGGGCGCCTCCGCCAGGTTGATCGTGACGGACGCGAGCTTGTAGGCCCAAGTGATTCGCGCGATCTCGCAGTCGAACCTGCCGCGCAAGTCGGCGTTCACCCGTCCGTGCTCACAGATCCTCTCCTGCGGAATCTCCCGGTCGTACTTCGCCTCGAGCGGCCATTCGAACATCGGATCACGCACCAGAGCGCACCGCCTCCTCCGGATCGACGACGGCGACGAACGCGATCAATTCGAAATCGTCCAAACCCGCGATCGCCTGGGTGAGCGCTGTGGTATGGCCCGGCGTGAAGAGGCTCTCGATATCACACTCGTCGGTGATCTCGATCATCGAACGGATCGCGCTGGTGAGCAGCTGTGAGTACTTCTCCATGTCAGCGCCGTCCTGTGTGACGGCATTGAAAACGCCCGCCGCCTCGTAGACCGGATAGGCATACGGACGACAGCCCGTCCGCAACAAATCAAGCACGCGCTTCGCCTCGGTGTGATCCGCCACGACGCTCCCGCTCTCGTCTAGGTACACGAGGTAATGGGGGTGGAGGCGGTTCCCCCGACCTCCGTTCCTCCCCTTGAAGCGCGTCTGGTCGACCTCGACGTTGCGAAGGGCGAAGATCACTCCCGGCACCAGCCCTCTGGCACGGTCGGCCGGGATCACGGCATGCAATCCCTTCGGCGCCGCGGCGAGGTCCCCCTCTCGTTCGATGTAGCCGAGCAGATCCATTCTGAAGTCATTGAGTCCCAGGTCCGTGATCGAAACACCGGTGCGCATGTCTTCGAGTTCTATGACGTCGTCTTGAAGTCTGCGGAGTTGTTCCTTGCGGAATACGGCGTCGGAGCCCTCCTGCGTCAGGACGTTGTCGTCGGCTGTTCCCGCGATGTCCGCAATCACCATGCGGTTCTCAACCCGCTCTTTGAGGTTGATGTACTCGTCGAGGGAAATGTCGGGCCAGAAGTTCACCAGCTGGACGACTTCATTGGTCGACCCGATGCGGTCGATGCGGCCGAAGCGCTGCACGATGCGGACGGGGTTCCAGTGGATGTCGTAGTTCACGAGGTAGTCGCAGTCTTGGAGGTTCTGCCCCTCACTGATGACGTCGGTGCCGATCAACACGTCGATTTCCCGGGCCTCGCCCGGATAGACCACGTCCCGCTGCTTCGACCGGGGGGAGAACAACGTCATGATGTGCTGGAAGTCGAATCCCTTTCCGAGCGTCGTCTTGACCCCGCCGCTGCTGCCGGTGATCACCGCGCACTCCAGCCCCTCCGCTCGCATGTCTCGTGCCAATTCGCCATACAGGTAGTCGGCGGTTTCAGCGAATGCTGAGAAGACAAGGACCTTGTGGTTGCCCGGATTGATCGGATTGCGGCTCTTCTCACTGATCAGTTCTTTAAGGCGACGGAGCTTCGAATCATGATCGGAAGTCACCGCGGACATCGCCTCCAAGAGCCCGCTCAGAATCATGTGGTCGTTCAAGAGGTCGCTGCGCCACGATTCGAGGTCGATGTCTTCCAGGGCGATTTTGACTTTCTGTCCGACGCTCAGCGCCTCGACGTTCACAACGTCCTCGTCGTCGAAATCGAAACAGGCCTCTTCCAGACCGTTCGTCAGGGCGCGACCGCCGACCGCGCCGCCGCCGGTCCATTCGAGCGCCCTCGTGACTGAGGAGAGCACTCGAGCGAGCGTCTGCCGGAACGCGTGGACCGAGCTCTCCAGGCGTTTGAGAAGATTGACGGTCATGAGCCGTTTGAGTCCCTGCTCCCTGCCGTCCGGCCCGAGGTTCGCCCAGGCGCTCCTCTCTGTTCCGGCACGCCGGTTCACGTAGACACACCGCCTCTCGGGGAACACGTAGGCGAGCGGCGTGTAAACCGCCAGGGTCAGGGCTTGGAGCTGAACGAAAATGTCGTTGAACGTCGGCGCATCCGCCAGGTCAGTCAGCGGTTCCCGTACGGACACCGGTTTGCGGCGCGTCGGGAAAGCACCCACACCCTGTGTGTCGTAGAACGCTTGTATGTGTTTGCGCGAACGGGCGATGGTCACCGAGTCGAGGAGTTCGAAGAAGTCGAAGTCGAGCATTCGCAGGATCCGGCCCGTGGTGCGTTGACCGGAGTCGAGCTTGGACCACTCGTTGAAGACCCGCTGCGCGTCGGAGAAGATCCTCTCTATACTAGTCGAGACGTTCAAGCGCTTGGCGAGGTTCTCGGACTCCCCTTCGTACGCCAGTTGGAGCTGGTTCTTCAGATCGTTGAAACGGTTATTGACGGGTGTGGCCGACAGCATCAGGACCTTCGTTTTCACGCCCTCTTTGATGACACGGCGCATGAGGCGCTGGTACCGGGACTCTTTTTCCTGGGAGTAGTCGGCGTTGCGGAAGTTGTGCGACTCGTCGATGACCACGATGTCGTAGTTGCCCCAGTTGATCCGCGATAGATCCAGGCCGAGGGACTCGCCCTTGGTGCGCGACAGATCGGTATGGGCGAGGACGTCATAGCTGAAACGGTCCCCGCGGAACAGGTTGGTGGTGTAGTTCGAGTTGTAGTTCCTCCAGTTCTCGGCGAGTTTCTTCGGGCACAGCACCAGGACGGACTTGTTCCGGAGCTCGTAGTACTTGATGACCGCGAGCGCGGTGAACGTCTTCCCCAGACCGACTGAATCCGCGAGGATACAGCCGTTGTAGCTCTCCAGTTTGTTGATGATGCCCATGGCGGCGTCGCGTTGGAAGTTGTACAGACTCCGCCACACCATGGTCTCCTGGTACCCCGTGCGATCATTCGGCAGCACATCCTCGCTGACATCGTCGAGGAAGTCGGCGAACAGGTTGTAAAGGACCAGGAAGTAAATGCGTTCCGGGGAGTTCTCCGCGTAAACCGTCGCGATGTGGTTGTGGACGGCCCGCGTGACGTCGTCGAGCTGCACGGGGTCGTCCCAGATCCCGTCGAAGACGGCGAGGAGCTCCTTGGCGCTCGACGTGTCGTCGATCTTGGTGACCACGTTGGAAACGGCCCGCCCCCTTTCGTACCCCAGGTCGGCGGTCGTGAACCCCTGGATCGGCAAGTACGCGACACGTTCGTCGACCACTGCCATTGGCTGCATCGGATCGCCCGTCATGTTCGACCGGAATCTCGCCTTGCGGCGCACCCAATCAGCGCACTCCCTGGCGATCGCTTTCTGAGTGAGTTTGTTCCTCAACCGGATCTCGAACTCAGAACCGGCGATCGACGACTCGGCGCGTCCGGCCGGGATGAAGAACTGGCGGCGCTCCTTGCGGATCTTGTCCGCCACTTCGGCAGTGACGAAGGAGGGGGAGGTGAAGATGAACCGCAACTCGTCGACCTGCTCCAGCTCGTGCTTCAACGCCTCGAACGCGTAGATCGAGAACGTGGATGCGACGATCCGAACCTTCGTGCCGGGGGCGATCTCCGTCTTGAGGTCGTCTCCGAACAAGTCCGTGACATTGTTGATAAGACGCAACTGGCCAGTCCTCCATCTAGTTCGGGCAACAACCATGATTGTAGCGAAAGTCACGACGATTGTTCAGGAAGGCTCTACGGACGCCCCCCATCCGCGCGCGGAGCGGCGCGAACGCCCCACCGCTTTGCTACAGTGGGTCGCCATACACGGGGCGGACCGCCCGGACTCCGGCGCACGCGGCCCGCTCCGCCTTCGTGAACGCGGAGGACTACGATGGCCAATCCACTCGAACTGCACGATGTGACGAGGACTCTGGCGGGACAAGAGGTCCTCAGGGGGCTCGCGCTCAGCCTCGCCCCGGGCGAGTGCCGGGCCCTGGTGGGCATGAACGGCGCGGGCAAGACCACGGCGCTGAGGATCGCACTGGGGATGCTCAGGCCCTCCAGTGGCACCGTCAGGCTCTTCGGCGAACCCCTGCCCGTGAGGAACCGGAGGCTGTGGGGCCGGGTGGGGCACCTCGTTGAAACGCCATTCTCCTATCCGGAGCTGAGTGCCCGCGAGAACATCCTCGCCTCGGGAGCGCTGCACGGGGCTCCCGGGGACCTCCTGGAAGCCGAAACGGCGGGGATCGCCGACACGCTCCGCCTCACCGACTGGCTGGACGTGCCGGTGAGGCGCCTGTCCCTGGGCACGAGGCAGAAAGTCGGGCTGGCCGCCGCCCTCGTCCACCAGCCTGCGCTCCTCGTCCTCGACGAACCCACTATCGGACTCGACCCCATCGCCGTCGTCGGGCTGCGCGAGCTCATCGGCGCAGCGGTCCGCCGCGGTGCCGGAGTGCTCGTGACCAGCCACCACTTCGACGAGGTGGCCCGGATCGCCGACAGGGTGGACATCTTGCACAGGGGCAGGATCATCGATGCGTTCCCGCCGTCCGGCATTGATGTGGAACGCAGGTTCTTCACCACTATCCTCAACGCCGACGAGGAGGCTACGCATGACCGTGCTTGAACTCGAAACGCGCAAACTCACCCACTCAACAGTGGCGCGGACCGCCTCCATCGCAGCGGTGGCGCTGGTCGTTCTCACCAGCATCGGCGGGTACGCGGCCTCCCAGCTGGACCCGGCCTCCCCCCTCGCCGCCAAGGCGGCTTTCCTCGTTCGGGCTCCCGGATGGCCCGGGTACGTCGGACTGGCGGCGATGAGCGTGGGAGTCGTGATGCTGCTGGCGACGGGGATCCTGGTCGCCTGGTCCTTCGGGCGCGAGTTCACCGACGGCACCATCGTCGGCCTGTTCGCCCTCCCGCCCAGTCCCCTGACGACGGCGTGCGCGAAGACCGTGGTGCTCCTGGCGTGGGTGGTGACCATGTCGTCCGTGTGCTCCCTGTTGGTCGCCGCAGGCGGCGCCGTACTGGGCCTGCCCATCTCCGGCCTGTGGTCCGCCCTGGTGTCCGTGTGGACTGTGGCGGTGCTCCTCGGGATCAGCGCACTGCCCGTCGGCTGGGTGGCCACCGTCGGCCGCGGGTATTTGGCGGGGAGCACCGCGACCCTGGGGATCGTGGTGGTCGCGAACCTGGCCGCCGGGTTCGGGGTGGGCGCGTGGATCCCATGGGCTGCCCCCGTGCTCTGGGCGACCCCCGGCGAGGGCCTCCACCCCGTTTCGCTCGCCGCGCCGCTGCTGATGGGGCTGCTCGGCGGGGCGCTGACGGTGAACGCGTGGCGCGTTCTCGAGTTGGGGGACCGCTGAGCCGCGCCGCCCCGGAATCCGTCGGCACGGGAATGGGACGAACCCCTGGAACCTACTGGTCCCAGGGGTTCACTGGGGTGGCTGACGGGACTCGAACCCGCGACGTCCTGGACCACAACCAGGTGCTCTACCAACTGAACTACAGCCACCATTGGGCCCGCAAAAGGGCAACGGGAAGAGACTAGCACCCCGCCCCGGCAGGAGGGAAATCAAGCGGTCCGCACCAGTGGTGGCGTGCGCCATAACGCACCGCAACGGGGTGGGCCGCCCCCTCACCAGTGGGCGCGGGCGGAGATCGCGTCGGCGAAGTTGCCCAGGGCCCGCGGGGTCGTCCCCAGGTAGAGGTCGGCGTCCACCAGGGAGACCTCCATGACCATGAAGGACCCCTGCCCGTCGGGCACCAGATCCACCCTGTTGAAGAGCAGCAGGTCGTCGTGCCCGTTGCGCTCGCGGACGTAGTCGTGCAGGACCCGTCGGATCTCCTCGCCCCACTTCCACGCGACCGAGTCGGCCGGCTCGGCGGTGACCACCGCCTCGTGGACCGTGGGATCGGTGACGGAGGCGGGGTGCAGGGCCGCCCGCTTCTCAACCGCGTGGGAGACCAGGCCGTTGAAGAACACCAGCGAGATCTCGCCGTGGACGTCGATCTCCTCCATGTAGCGCTGCACCATGACCGAGCGCCCCTCCCGCAGAAGGGACTGCACCTGGCGCATCGCCGCCTGCCTCTGGGAGATCGACAGGGTCGTGTAGCGCCCGATGTCGCGCACGCCCGAGGACACGGCGGGTTTGATGACGAACTCGCCGAAAGCGGGGAAGCGCGTGTGGATCTGGTGCTTGGACAGGCCGTGCTCCGGCTCCAGCCAGGAGGTGGGGATGGTGGGCAGGCCCCGCGCTGCCAAGTCGCGCAGGTAGTGCTTGTCGGTGTTCCAGTCGAGCACGTCCGCCGAGTTCTGCACACGGCGCAGGCCCCTGGCCCATTCCAGGAACGCGGAGCGGTCCGCCGCGTAGTCGGACACCGAGCGCACGACGACCATCCCGGCGTCGTCCCAGTCCACATCGGGATCGTTCCACACCGCGATCCGGGGGTCGCAGCCCCGTTGGGCGAGTTCGTCGGGCAGCCCCTCCTCGCCGTGGAAGAGGCTCGGCATCGACGCGCAGGTCACCAGAGTCACTTTCGGCTTGGAGGTCATAGGACCAGGGTAGCCGACCCGGCCGCCCCCGCGTGCGGCTTCCACACGGGGGCGGGGGCCCACGGCAGCGGCGGCGTTCCCGCGGACGCGCCGACCACCCCGTACGCCGCGGCGGGGAGCCCTCTCAACGCAGGCCGACGGTCCGCGCAGCCGCCTCTTCCAGCAGCGCGTCGATGAGGGACGGGTAGTCGACCCCGGCAGCGGCCCACATCTGGGGGAACATGGAGATCGGTGTGAAACCGGGCATCGTGTTCACCTCGTTGACCAGCACCGTCCCGCTGTCCTCGTCGAGGAAGAAGTCGACGCGGGCCAGGCCCTCGCACTCGAGGGCGTCGAAGGCGCGCAGCGCTGTCTCCCGCACCCGCTCCTCGTAGGCGGGGGCGACCTCCGCCGGGCACACCAGGCCCACCACGTCATCGACGTACTTGTGCTCGTAGTCGTAGAACTCACCGTCGGGAACCTCGATCTCCCCCAGGGGCGCCGTCGCGCTGCGCCAGTCGGAGCGGCCCCCCAGCACGCCGCACTCGACCTCGCGGCCGACGACGCCCGCCTCGACGATGACGCGCGGATCGTGGTTCTGGGCTTCCTTGACGGCCACGGCCAGCCCCTCGCGGGACTCCACCTTCGAGATGCCCACGGAGGACCCGGCCCGGCAGGGCTTGACGAAGACCGGGAAGCCGAGGGCGGCGGCGCGCTCGAGGCAGGCCCCCTGGTCCGCCTCCCACTGCAGCGGGGTGATCAGCTCCCAGCGGCCCACGTCGATGCCCGCGCCCGCCAGCACGACCTTCGTCAGGTGTTTGTCCATGGAGACGGCGCTCGAGGCGACCCCGCATCCCACGTAGCGGACCTCCGCCATCTCGAGCAGGCCCTGGATGGTGCCGTCCTCGCCGTAGGGGCCGTGCAGCAGCGGGAGCACGATGTCCACGCGGCCCAGGTCGCGGGCGCCGACCACGCGGGCCCCCGGGTCGGCGGGGTCGCCGTCGTAGGAGAGCTCCACCAGGCTGCCGCCCCCGGGGGTCAGCGCCACCCGCGTCGCCCCCGCCTCGACGCTCTGCCCCTTGCCGTCCTTGAACTCCAGGAGCGCGGGGTCGTCGCTGGCGGGCACCCACTGCCCGTCCTTGGTGATCCCCAGGGGGACCACGTCCCATTTGTCGCGGTCGATGGCCCTCAGGATACCCGCGGCGGTCGCGCACGAGACCTCGTGCTCGCTGGAGCGGCCGCCGAAAACGATGAGGACGCGTGGGCGTTCGAAGTCAGTCATGCCTCAAGAGTAGCGGCATCCGGGGACGGCTCAGACCAACGTGATCTTCCACCCGTCCATCTTGCGGGGGCGCGAGAGCAGCATGTGGCCCATGTCCTCGATGGTGGCGTCCCCCTCGACGACGCGGACGACGGCCTCCGTGATGGGCATGTCCACACCGGCCCCGCGGGCCAGCTGCAGGATCGGGCGCGCCGACGCCACGCCCTCGACGACGCCCGGCGAGCGCTCCAGGGCCTCCTCCAGGCCCATCCCCTCCCCCATGCGGTGCCCCAGGGAGAAGTTGCGCGACAGGCGCGACGAGCACGTGGCGATCAGGTCGCCGATGCCCGCCAGCCCCGCGAAGGTGGCCGGGTCCGCCCCGAGCGCGGTCCCCAGGCGGGTCATCTCCGCCAGGCCCCGGGTCTGCAGCGTCGACCGGGTGTTGATGCCCAGGCCCATCCCCTGCGCCGCTCCGATGGCCACGGCGATCACGTTCTTCGTGGCGCCCGCTATCTCAGTGCCGATCACATCGGTCGACACGTAGGGGCGGAAGTACGGGGTGTGGCACGTCGAGGCGACGCGCTTGGCCAGCTCCAGGTTCTCCGAGGCGATCACCGTCGCCGTCGGGTTCTCCTCCGCGATCTCGCGCGAGAGGTTGGGCCCGGACAGGACGGCGATGCGGTCCTCGTCGACGCCGGCGCTGTGGGCGATGATCTCGTCCACGCGCTTGAAGGACGACAGCTCGATGCCCTTGGCCAGGGAGAGCACGCCCGCCCCCGGGTCGATCGCGCAGGCGGCGGCCTCCATCGTGGGGCGCACGGCCTTGACGGGCACGGCGACGACCACCAGGTCGGCGCCGGAGACCGCGCCGCGCAGGTCGGTGGTGGCGCGCACGGAGCCGGGCAGCTCGATGCCGGGCAGGTACGCCGGGTTCTCGCCGTCGTTGATGAACTCGACCACGGCCGCGTTGCGCCCCCACACCGTGACCCCTGCCGCGCCGGCGTGGGCCACCACCCTGGCGAATGTCGTTCCCCACGCGCCCGTCCCCAGGACTGCCACGCGCTCGTACCCGTTCTCCTCGCTCATGCCCCCAAGGGTACTCGGTCCCATCGCGCGGGGGCATCGACTGGGCGGGTCCGCGCTCCCCGGCGCCCGGCCGGGAACGGGCGCGGGCGCCACTGCCGGAGCACCGCGCCCCCACGGCCCCCCGGGCAGGCGCCGCCGAGGCCATCGGATGCGGGGGGTCACTCCCCCTCGCGGGCGCCCTTGCGCTCCTTCTTCGCCCTCTTGCGCTCCTTCTTGGCGCGCTTGCGCTGCTCGTGCTCCCACCACGGCCCCGCCTCGGTCTTCGGATCCCAGATCTCCTCGGGGGCCTCCAGGCCCCGGATCCGGGACACTCCCTGGCGCACCGCGAGGGCGATGCGCCGCGTCGCCTCGTCCACCGCCGCGTGGTCTGCCGAACCGGCCCCGCTCATGAGATCCGACAGGTCCACGGGCGCGCCGAAGCGGTACGTGAGGGGACGGCGGGGCTTGAGGTTGATCCTCTTGGAGTTGTAGGGCTCCATGATCCGCTGGGCGCCCCACTGCGACACGGGGATCACGGGCACTCCCGTGTCCAGGGCCAGGCGGGCGGCGCCGGACTTGAAGGCCATGGGCCACTCGCCGGGGTCGCGGGTGAGCGTGCCCTCCGGGTAGATGCCCACCACCTCCCCCGCCGCCAGGGCCTCGCGGGTGGGCGCCAGGACCGCCGCCGGGTTCTGGTCGCGGTCGACCGGGATGAGTCCCATGCCCTTGAAGATCCACCCGAAGAACGGGACCTTGAACATCGAGCGCTTCGCCAGGAATCGCACCGCCGTGTCCCGTTTCATGAAGTACCAGCACAGGCACAGCGGGTCGACGTTCGACAGGTGGTTGCTCACCAGCAGGAAGGCGCCCTCAGCCGGCAGGTTCTCGGTGCCCTCGGCGTCGAAGCGCACCCACGGGGTCATGATGGGGGTGAGCACGCACTTCGCGAATCGGTAGAAACCGGTGACTCGACTCATGGGCGCAAGTGTATCCGAGGACCCCTGCCCCGGTCCCGCCCCTGGGCGCGGCCCGCATCACGCCCCGACCGAGCGGGAGGGGCGCCAGGGGGGCCGGGAGCAGCGCGCTCGGTGGCTGGACGCGCGACGGGACCGGGAGGCGGGCGCCGCGCGGAACCGGTCAGACCGGGGGCGTAGGCGAAGTCGTCGCCGGGGATCACGGCCGCGCCGCGCGGAACCGGTCAGACGAGCACGCGCACGGCTCCGGGCGCCGCCTCCACCGTGAAGGGGACCGTGGCCACCACGTCGCCGTCGGCCATGGCGGTCATCCCCTGTGGCTCCAGGAACTCGACGAGGCGGGCGCTGCTGACGCGGATGCGCGGGTCGTGGGCTCCCCGGCCCGCGACGACGCGGGCGAGGGCCGCCAGCGCCGAACGGGTGGGGATCGGCCCCACGTGGCAGACCTCCAGGACGCCGTCGCACATGTCCGCCCCCGGGACCAGGGCGATGCCGCCGCCGAAACGGCCCGAGTTCGACACCGAGGCGATCCACCCGGACAGGTCGCGCTCCTCGCCGTCCACGCGCGCCCGGATCGGCGCGGGCCTGTGGGTCGCCAGGGCCGCGAAGGCCCCGTAGGCGTAGGCGAGGGGCCCGTTGGACAGGACGGACCGGTTCGCCAGCAGGTTCGCCCGCGCGTCCAGGCCGAGCGAGACGATCCCCAGCGCCAGGCGGCGGCCCGCTCCGTCGCCGCGCACCCACATGCCGTCGATGGCGCGCACGGACCCGCCGATCGCCCCGCGGTCCGAGCCCAGCGGCGCCAGGCCCGAGGCGCGCTGGAGGGGATCGGCCCCCACGCCGAGCGCGCGGCACAGGTCGTTCCCCCGCCCGCCGGGCATCGGAACGAGGACCGCGCCGTGGTCGTGGCACCCCTGCGCCACCGCGGCCAGGAACCCGTCCCCGCCCAGTGCGCCGACGGCGTCCGCCCCGGGGGCCACCATCGAAGCGGGGTCGTCTCCCGCGGTGGTCACGACCACCTCGACGTCCCAGCCCCCGCCTCGTAGCGCGGCGACGACCGACGGCCCCACGCGCAGCGCCCGTCCGCCGGCCGACATCGACGACACGAGCAGCCGCATCGCCGGGCGGCCCGGTCCCACTGCCACGGGTCAGTCCACGTAGCTGACGCGGGCGTCGAGCTGGTGGAGTTTGCGGGTGAAGTGCTCGTACCCGCGCGAGATCACGTCGATCCCGGACACGGTGGAGGTCCCCCGGGCAGCGAGGGCGGCGATGAGGTGGGAGAAGCCGCCGCGCAGGTCCGGCACCTCGATGTCCGCGGCGTGCAGGGGCGTGGGCCCGGAGATGACCGCGGAGTGGAAGAAGTTGCGCTGCCCGAAACGGCACGGCGTCCCGCCCAGGCACTCGCGGTACACCTGGATGGTCGCGCCCATCTGGCGCAGGGCCGAGGCGAAGCCGAAGCGGTTCTCGTAGACGGTCTCGTGCACGATGGACAGCCCGTCGGCCTGCGTGAGGGCGACGACCAGGGGCTGCTGCCAGTCCGTCATGAAGCCCGGGTGGACGGCGGTCTCCAGGGCGATGGAGTGGAGGCGCTCACCGGGGTGGTAGAAGCGGATGCCGTCGGCGTCGATGTCGAAGGCGCCCCCCACCTTGCGGAAGGTGTTGAGGAAGGTCGTCATGTCGGGCTGGAGGGCGCCGCGCACGTAGATGTCGCCGTGCGTGGCCAGGGCGGCGGCGGCCCACGAGGCGGCCTCGATGCGGTCGGGCAGCGCCGTGTGGCGGTAGCCGCGCAGTTTCCCGACGCCCTCGATGCGGATCGTGCGGTCCGTGTCGACGGAGATGATCGCGCCCATCTTCTGCAGGACGTTGATGAGGTCCATGATCTCGGGCTCGATGGCGGCGCCCCGCAGCGTGGTGATGCCCTCGTTGCGCACGGCGGTGAGCAGGGTCTGCTCCGTGGCGCCCACGGAGGGGAAGGGCAGCTCGATGATGGCGCCGTGCAGGCCCGAGGCGGGCCGCCTGATGCGCACGCCGTCGGGGCGCTTGTCCACGACGGCCCCGAACTTGCGCAGCGTGTCGAGGTGGAAGTCGATGGGGCGGCCGCCGATGGCGCAGCCGCCGAGCTCGGGGATGAACGCCTCGCCGAGCTGGTGGAGCAGGGGGCCGCAGAAGAGGATCGGGATGCGCGAGGCGCCGGCCAGTGTGTCGATGTCGGAGCGCGAGGCGATCTTGACGTTCGTGGGGTCCAGCATCATCGTGCCGCGGTCCTGGTCGAAGTCGGCGGTCACGCCGTGCAGGCCCAGCAGGTCGGAGACGACGTCGACGTCACGGATCAGGGGGACGTTGTAGAGCTCGGACGGGGTGTCGGCCAGCAGGGAGGCCACCATCGCCTTGGGCACGAAGTTCTTCGCGCCGCGCACTGTGATCTCCCCGCGCAGTGGGTGGCCGCCCTCGACTCGCAGCACCGATGACATAGTGGTCGCTCCTGGGTTGGTTGAAGTGGCTGGCCACTACTCTAAGCCACCGGGCTTCCCCCGGGGACCCCGGGGCCGGTCGTCTCGAACACACGGGCGGCGTTCGCCGAGCGCGCCGACTGCTGGCGCCCCAGCGCCTCGCGGTACGGACTGCCGGACGCGGTGCGGACCGCCGGGGGCGGCGCCAGCCGGAGCGCGGCCTCGGCGCGCCGCCGACTGAG
>ERZ772917.280-NODE-280-length-36690-cov-4.516965_pt1 | contig 36690 bp, 54 predicted proteins | sample MGYA00511187_ERZ772917 | MGnify/ENA primary metagenome ERZ772917 (study PRJEB29015, sample SAMEA2737925) | human oral metagenome | biome: human oral; feature: human-associated habitat; material: dental | place: China | collected 2012 ...
GCAGCTGTAAATCAAGCCGTTCGGTCTTGGGTAGCAGGGCAGGCTTGTTTAAATCGATTATGGGCGCGGTCACCTCCGCTCGATACAAAGGAGAGCCTAAATCGTTCTTTAACGCCTTGTCGTAAAAATAAATCCTTTGCAGCGCGCCAAACTCTGCTTTTACGTAGGCGGTGTTTCCGTGCCTGATTATCTCGAATGCGTCTAGGTTGAAAGGCGCGCAGCTATCATAACAAAGGTCAATACTTGAGACGTTATTAACGGCGTCTAGCAGCTCCGCTATTAAATCGAGAGGCGGGGCGGGCTTATGATATTGCCTTAGCCCGTAAAACTCGATAACCGCTTTTTTATCGCAGCTATTCGGGCTTTTTGTAGTGGCGTAAAATATGCTTAGGTTTTCGAGTTCGTAGATATTGATTATTTTCAGCCCGCGAAACTCATAACGCCCCGCGACTTTAATCTCTTTGGTATCTTGCATTTTCCGCCATTTTAAGCCGTGATTTTTGGCTATGCTTTTTAAAAGCCCCATTTTGCTAAACCGCTTTTTGGTTACGGCGTTTTTAAAAAAGCTTGCGCGGATTGTGTCGATATGAATGTCTGGGGTTTCAGCCAATATTTGGCTAACGTAAGGTAAAATTTCCACGTTTTAATTTCCAAAGGGCGGTTTCGCTTGACACTAACCGCCCTTAAATATTTTAATTTAATCTTTATGAGGCGTATTCTTAGCTTTTGCTTCTTTGTCGCCCCAACCCCCTATTTTCTTTTTGGCTTTATCGAAATCCACGATATACCACCATTTAAACCGCCGCCCGTCCTCTTGCGTCCACCGGTCTTTAATGGCACCCTCTCGCTTAAGCTCACCTAGATACTGGTTGGCGTTGCTTATGCCGAATACTCGCCCCGCCGTTACGCGCCCTTGTTCTAACATTATTTTTAAAAGCGTTCTTTTATGATTGTTAGCTTTCATTTTTTCCGTTCCTCTCTTATGCCTGCTTTGACCTCTAAGGCTTTGATACTCTCCTCTTGCGTCCTCGTGATGTGGAATAGGTCATAAGCGCAGTCTAACAGCTCCTACGACGCTCCGTCTAGGCTCTGCACCTTGTAGATATGTAGCTGCCTTTTAAATGCCTTTAGCGTATCTTTATCGCCCGCGCTGAAACAAAACGCGCTAGGGGTAAAATTTAGCTTACTTCGCCCCATTGCTCGCCCCCGTTAAAAAAGTTTGGATTAGCCTTCCGTTCTCGATTTGTAGCTCTTGCATTTGCTCGCGTTGCACGCTTATGGCTTGAAACAAATCAAAGGCGACTACCAACCCCTCATTAACCCCGCCTTTAAACTCGCTCGGCTCGTCCGCTATCGCCGATTTTAAAATGTCGGGATAGCAGGCGGACAGCATTTTCGTAAATTCCGAATAAAGTCCCCTTTCGGCTTCATCCTTAAACAGCGGCTTCATCTTGCGCCGCCTTTCTCATAAAAAATGCCTCCACTTCGGCGGGGTTAAAAAAGGTGATATTTTTGCTAAATTTTATCGGTCTTAGAAAGCCTTGTTTAGCAAAATACCACACCGTGCTTAAGCCTATGCCGTAGATATTAGCAATCTGCGCCGCTCTTAGATACTTTGTAACACTTCTCACATTTTTCGTAAAAAAATTTCTCATTTTTTACCCTTAAGTGAAAAATGAGATTTTTTACAAGTGAAAATTATGCTTTAGAAAGTTTTAATTTAAAAATCCAAATAAGCTCCTTCCTCAATAATTCATAATCAAAAGCTCGCTGCTACTCTTTCGCTCTGCTGCATTATTAAGGCTGTAGCTAATCTTTAACTCCTTAAGATTAAAACCTTTATAAAACTCTCGTATTAGCTCGCAATCGTTGTAGCTAAGCATAAATTTACCCTTGATGCTTCGTAAAATTTCAGCCAAGCTTTCGTGATCTTGCCTGCTAAATCCATCTGCCGTTTTGTAATAATTTTCGGTGCCGACGTACGGAGGATCTAAGTAAAAGAGGCTATCTTCGCTATCATATTCTTTTATAAGCTTCTCGTAGCTTAAATTTTCGATCGTGGCTCGTCTAAGTCTGCACGAATAAACGCAAAAATCCCTATAAATATTCTTAGCACTGCGACCTTTTGACATAGCGAAGTGCTCACCCTTTGCGCCAAAGCTTGCCGCAATTTGAAAATAATAAAACGCCGCCGCTTCTATCTTATTGCGCGGCTTAAGCTTTCTCTGCTTGATGGCGTAAAACATCTCTCTGCTTCTTAAAAGTCCGTTAATATACGAGTTTAAACTCTGCGGCCTAGTTTGAATTATTCGGTGTAGGTTTATGAGGTCGCCGTTGATGTCGTTTAAAATTTCAATTTTTGAGGGCTCTTTTCGGTAAAAAACCGATAGAGCTCCACCGAATACCTCGATATATTTTTGATGCGGGCACATTAAGGGGATGATCTGTGCCGCTAGCTTGCTCTTGCCGCCCACCCAGGCGAAGGGAGCGTGAAGGGGTTTAAATTTACCCCCCCCCCATTTTTGGGGTGTTATTTGTATTTTTTAAAACGCTCATTTCATTCCTTTATCTCGTTTTTAATCTGTACCGCAAATTCTTGCCCTTTTACGGCGGCGAGTAGCGCTCCTAAAGCCGCACGGGAGTCTTTCACTCCGTGCGCGCCCAAAGATGTGCCTAATAGCACGCAGCCCTCGGTATTGCGTCCGGTGTTGCCCGAATGGATCAGAATGCAGCGGCTTTTGGGTACCTGCTCGTTATACAGCAGCGGCAGACGAACTCTAAATTTCGGGCTCTCGTGCCAGGCTGTTTGATACCTTCCTTGCGGTATGCGTCTATCCTTGCCGCTCTCTGTGGTATCGGGGCCCGCAGGCTCGCAGGTATAGCCTATGAGCACTACTCTTTCGCCGTCTCGCAATATGAAGCGCCCGAGCGTCATATCATCAATTTCTTTAAATCTCACGATTTCTAAAATCATCTTTGCTCCTTATCCTTCAAATTCTATCTCTATATTGTAGGCTGACGGCTCTAGCGTATGCGAAACCGATTTTACGCTAAATTTAACATCCTCAAGCCCCGCAGTACCTTTAAATTTGACCTGCGCGCCCGCGACGATATTGGCGCCCATACACGAGCACCGCCCGTTAATACCGCCCTTTTTTAGCTCATTTAGCTTGCTTTGCGCCAGCTTATAGGCCTCGGCATCACTTTTCGGCTCTGGGATTTGCATCTTATAAGTCTGTTTGCCTTTACCCACTTTGATCTGTTTGCGTTTCCCGCTTTCTACGTCCTGCCATTCGCAAGTAACCGATCCGTATGCATTGCGATTTGCCTCGGTGATATTTAAAGACTCGAGTTCGCTTAAGTTTAGCTCGATTTGCGGCAGTCCGCTCTCTGTCTCTGCTCCGTCTGCTTCATCACCTCTGCTTTTTGGCGCTAGGATCAGAGTATCGTTTTTGGTGGCGGCTAGATAGCCAAGCTCCTTGCTAAGCGAGTATAAAAACTCCAAATCGCTCACTCCGTCTTGTAGGCGCGATCTGATCGTCATATCCTCTCCGCTTGTTTTGAGGCGCAGGGTGTTTTCGTCCGCGATCTTGCCGGCAATGGCAAAAAGCGTGGTATTTTCCCAGCTGCGGCGTTTTTTGGTCTTGATCTCACCGGCAAAATCTACGGCGGTCGCACGTACCTCGGTACTTTGCTCTTTAAAATCTCGTTCGCAGGTCTGCACGGCAAATTTACCGCATAGCCACATCAGATCGGAGCCTTCCACTCCCTCGCCCGCCCAGCCCAGCCAAAGCTCAAGCTTGTCGCCGAACGTCGGTTTTGCATAGATACCGTGCACCTTGAAACTGATCTCGTCGCTTTTAAAGCCCTCTTTGTCGTCAAAGCCTAGGCTAATCAAATTTTGTTTTATGGTTTGTGTGATATCTTTGCCGTTTGCTTCAAGTTTAAAGATCGGTTTTCTCACCATAATGTGGCCTGCTTTTGCGGTATTTTTTCTTCGCTCAATTCCGGCAGGGTTACGAGCTCGCCTGCTTTTAAAATAACCTCTAGCTTTGGATTCAATTCCAGCACGCTTTCAAAATACCTTAAATGCCCATAATGTTGATAAACGATCTGGTCCAACCGCTCGCCGTCTTTTGCTTTATAAATCATATTTATGCCTCTTTTTGATTAGATTTCGTCTGCATCGTAATCCCTTCTAAGCGTAAGGCTGAATGTCTGCGTGAAAAATGCTCCATTTGGAGCGAATACGGATCTGTTTTCGCTGATCTTTTCTATCGCAAATCTGCCTAGATATTTCCCAAGCCCCGTCACGAGTGGTAGCGACTGCCGCAGCTCCGCCAAAGCGTAAAGCGGCTTAAGCGCGCTTTGTCCGTCGCAGGCGAAGGGCAGAGTTTGTCCGCTAAGGGTAATGCTCTGCGTGCCTAGGTTTGCGTTAAGCAATGCAGAGTGATTATTTACCCGCTCGGCGGAGCTTATGCCAAATTCCGTCTCGATCGCTATCTCGCTTGTTTGCTTCCACTCAAATTTAAAGCCGCCCAAATTTAAAACCATTTTTAACCTCTCACGTCCGTATTTTTCTCATTTCGCTCATTTCGCCTGATAGCCTCTTGCACGTCTTTTGAAATTTGACGCTTAAAAGCTTCGGTATCGATACTGCCTCCGTGAGCGTCGATCTTAAAATCCCCGTTAAAGGTTATATTTGTATTGCTGCCCCCGGCGCGGCTTGAGCTAAGAGTGCTGAGTGCTTCGCCCATAGGGCGATTCGGAGCTGGGGTGAAATTTCGATCGGCATTAGCATAAGCAGGCGCCGTAACCGGCGCGCCTCGACCGCCAAAGCCAAAAAATTCCCCTACGCTTTTTATGTTGCTAAGCACCCAATCGATCTTTTCGCCTATCCAGCCAAAAAAGTCCGCAAATAGATCCTTCCACCACGCCACCGTCTCATCAAATACACTACTGAATGCTTTTATCCAGCTATCTAGCCAGCTCTTAAAATTTTCCCATTCAGGCTTGATTTTTTGCCAAAAGTTTTGAAAAAAGGCTTTGACTCTATCCCAATTCTCATACAGCCACACCGCCGCCGTAGCAAGTCCTACGACTATGGCGCCGATGCCAGTAGTGATTAGAGCCAGCTTCATTATGCGAAAGCCCGCGGCTGCGGCGATGCTTGCACCTCGCAATATAGCCATAGCTGCTGCTGCGGCCTTGCTTGCCACGGCGTGAGCAATCATAGCGGCTCTTTGCGTTATAAGCGCAATATTCGCACGAAGCGTGGCGGCAGTAAGCGCCCACATCCCTTTGACTACTAGCGCGATGATATGATAAGCCGTTCTAAACGGCGCAAAAGCAAGCATAAGGCCTGCAAAGCCTATTTTAACGCCGCTGATCGCTACTCCAAGAGCTATGAAGCCGCCTACCGCACCGGTCAGAAGTTTGGCGAGCGTAGGAAATTTTTCGTTAAATTTCCTAAGCATATTGCCTAAAGCAGCTAGCGATTTTGCTGCGAGTTCAATAACAGGCAAGAAGGTCTCGCCTATGCTGGAGGCTAAATTTATCCAAGACTGCTTTAGCCTATCTAATGCTGAGGCGGTGGTATTGAGCTTAACCTGTAACTCTTTTTCCATAGAGCCTTTGGCTTCTGAGCTGCGCGCCAGAGCGATATTGGCTTTAAGTTCGTCTATGTTTTGCACCAAAGATGCTATCTCATCGTTGTAGTTGCCGCCGACTAAATCGTATAAAATTCCCGCTTGCGCATCTTTAGGCGCAGCCTTGATCCTCTCTAGGAAATCCACCATCGCGGCGGTAGAGTCTTTGTTCAAATTTTCTTTAAGTGTTTGGGCATCCAGCCCGATCTGTTTCAGGGCTTCGTGGAATTTCTTCGGTTGTTTTTCCGCGCTTGCTAATGTCGTAAAAAAATCGTTCAGCGAAGTACCCACGACGCTCGTAGCCTTGCCCGTGCTAAGCAGGGTAGAGGCAAATGCAGCCGTAGTCTTGCCGTCTAAATCTATCATCCTTGCCGTAGCGGCAAGCAAAGAGGTAGCCTCTAAAATTTGATCGGCGTTAGCGTTTTTTACCTTATTGTCGAGTAGATTTATGGTGTCGAAAAGCTCCTCGATACCTTGGGTGTTTTTGATACCAAAGCCTACAAACATATTGTTCGTAGCTTTACCGACATCGTTTGCACTCATAGCAAAGGCGCTCATCGCGGTGGTGGTAAGTCTGACGTATTTTATGAGCTCATCGCCGCTTAAATTTGCTTTGCCACCCTCTGAGGAGATAGAGGCAACGTCACTGAAGCTCTTACCGAAGCTTGCGCTCAGATTTCTAAGCTCGCCTTTAAGCCTTGCCATCTCCTCATCGGTGCCGTCTACATATTTTTTTACGTCAGCAAAGGCCGCTTCGTCGTCAATGGCAAATTTTATCGGTACGGCAAGGCTTGCGGTTTTTGCAAGAGTGCCCGCAAGATTTCCTATTTCATCCGAAATTGTTTGTTTGTAGCGAGCTATATCCTTGCTTACGCCCTTTAGCCCGCGCAAATTTTCGCTTATACTTTTTACGCTTACGCCGGCGTTTTTTGCACTACGCGCAAGCCCTTTTATCGCGGAATCAGCAGATTTGACGCTAGAAAGTCCTTTCAAAACCAGCCCTATACTTATTCCGAGCGTAGTTTGATTATCCATTTTACCTCCTTTCTTGCTGCAAATTTTAAAATTTATGTTAGAATACAGCTATGAACTATTCAAGATTAGTAGATATTTATAGCTGTTTCATAACGGCTGCCGTGCTTATCTTCAGCGTGATTTTCGGACTAGAGTTCAATCCTATTTTAGTGGTTTTTGTCGTAGTGCCGCTAGTCATGTTATTTTTGGATCCGCTTCACAAGGCATTTAAGCGCCTATTTAGGCTTTGAGCGTTCCGTTTTGCGCTTTTAAAATTTTAAGCGCAATAGAGACGAACTCGCTAAAATCCACGATATCCATCATTAAAATTTCGCTATAGCTAAAATGCAGCACGTAGCCTAGCAGCGCGATGTTTTCATTATCGGCTGCGCTCAAACGTCCAAAAAACCCTGTACCGCCTTTTGTAAAACGTTGAAGTCGGCGATATCGAGCTCCTCGATCTGCGCCGGAGTTTTGTTGGCGCAAGCAGCGCAGAGTTTTATGCTTTGCTCGATCTCGGTTTTTTCAGCCGAAACGGCTTTGAAGGTTTTTACGCTCGGCGCAAAAACCTCTATCTCTTCGCCGCAAATCGGCAAATTCACTTTGATATTTCTCATTTTTTACTCTCCTAAATTTGATCTTACTTTCGCCATATAATCCACCCCGCTGATAAGCAAGATCATATTCTCGCTATCTTTGAGCACCACTGGCACCTTGTCGATATTGATATCGACGAAATGCGCCTGCAATGTGATCGTAACTTCCATCTCGGCGCCGCTTTCAAAATCTGCAAATTCAATCTTTGTAATATCACCCGTAAAAGCTGCGCTAAACGGCTTCGGCTCGCCTGATGCTTGATAGATCGAGGCGGTGAAAAGAAACGGCACGCGCGAGCTAAAGGCATTCAGACCCATAGCAAGCCAAGTGTTTCTATCTGCAATGCGGATCGTGAAGCTTACCTCGGTCGCAGCCAAAATGCCGCTGCTATAATTTGCGCTAAGCGCACCTTTGGCCTCTATCGTCTCAAACTCCATAGTAGGAAGTTTGAGCGTTTTTGTAACGCCTAAATAGCCCTGACCGTTTACAAATACATTGCACTCCTGCACTGCTTGAGGAATAATTCTTTTCATATTTTTCTCCTTGTTTTAAAATTCTCCGTCTCTCTACCTACTGAGCGAATCCATTAGCACCTTGCCGTATGTATCTACGTAGATAAAATCTAACGTTAGTTGCTTTACGATCGGGTTATTTTGCATTCTGACGTCAAGATAAAATTTCCCTGCCGTAATGTTTGCAAGGGTATTTTTCGCGCTCCAGCTAAGTTCATACCCGAGCAGTACTCTAGCTCCTACGAGAGCCCGCAGTAGCTCATCTACGCTTCTTTTTGCGTGATAGAGTTGATCGGCTTTGCGATCTATCGCAAAAAACACCCCTTTTTGGCAAGCCTGCGAGATACGATCAAAAATCCTTCCCCTGGCAAGATCCTGCCAAATGCTATCGACGTCGCTAGTCTCTCCGCCCCAAGCCCGAAAGCCGCTTTCTCTGATGATCGTGCTGATATGCGCCGCGCGTAGTTCATCCGCCGTGCAGGTTTCGCCCAGCTCAAAGTCTACGTCTATCGCCGTGCCGACGATACCGCCCATCACTCGGTTAGAATAGCTATCGGAATATCCGAATTCGCTAAGGCCGTCTACATAGGCGATCATTCCGGCAATACGAGCCGATTGAGGCGTCATTGCATAATCGTTTGTTTCATCGTCCCAGGTCTTGACATAAGGATAGGCGGCAAGCAGGCGAGAGGTGCCGAAGCTTCCCATCTTTGTGATAGCTTCGCTTGCGCTTGAAGCTTTGAGATCAACGATACCGGTGGCTTTAAGCCTTGTAGCCATAGCTTCGAGTGCTGATTTGATTGCGTCCTCGCCGCTAAACTCGGGAGCGATTAGCAAATTTGGACGATAGCCGGTTGCGGACTTTGCATTTTTAAAGGCCTCGATTGCGGCCTTACAAGCCGTGATATCGTCGCTATCATCATTATTATCGGTACGAGTAAAAACCGATAAGATAATTTGCGTTTGCACCGCTTGATCAGCTATAGCTTTTAGCGCGCGATAGATTGAGCCTTTTTTAAATTGCTCGCTCGCCTTCTTTTTCGCCTCGTAAATTTCCTCGAGTGCGGTAATCGCCTTATCGGTCGTCATAAAAAAATGTAGGCCGTTTTGTAGCACCTCTTCATATCCTGCTATCCCGATAGGCGTAGTACTTTCTACACTTATCGGTCGCGCCGCCTCTGCCGAAACGGTTACGTTTACTCCAAATTTTGCAGCCATCTTTTCTCCTTTGTTTAAAATTTCGATATCAAATATATGGCGATAAACGCCAAATCCTGCATAGCCCCATAAAACACCTCTTGTCTGCCCCACGCATCGCTCGCCTCAAAAGCTCGAAATCGCAGCGTCCATTTCGTGCGATATCCTAGCTCACAAGCAAGCGGAAAGCCCGCCGCAAGAGCTACGGCAAAAAGCGGGGCGGTATAGACGCCCGCAAAGAGCAGCGGTACGAATACCGGCAGCCACCATAAAAGCCCGCGCAGAGATAGGCAAAGCCTGCAATACGCTAGCCAATGAGTTTTGGGCTCGAAAAGCCTAGCGGCGACGCGCTCTATGAGCCTATTTTCACGCTCATCTTTGAAGTCGCTATGCGTGATGAGCGCACCGACCCATACGCCCCAGCCTTTGGCCTCGCCCAGCAAATACCCAAGTCCGCAGATGATGGCTACGAAAAAATTGCCGTAAAAGGCAAATATTAGTAGCGCCACTACCAAAGCGTTCAGCTTGGCGAAATAGCTATACTGCCCGCGTAGTCTATTCAGTATCCAAAACATCATCGCTCCTTTGGACGGCTTTTGACTATATCTGCGAATTCATCGCCGAGCAGATACCAAAAAGGTCTTGAGCCGTCCTCATACTGAAATTTTGCGAAGTCGTCTGGATGCGTTGCAAGGTGTGCGATCACTCGAAAGATATTCATCATATTTGAGCGATCCCATTGATCGCACTTGCGCGCCCGCAAGAATATAACCAGCGGGCAGGCAAGAATTCCTAAAATAAAGCTCGTCAAAAAAAGTATAAAATATCCCATAAAATCCTCCTATACTTCTATTGTGTCTGCAAATTTGATAGCCTCAAGCGCCTTTGAGGTTTTTGCCTTCTCGATTGCGGTTTCATAGCCCCACTTCAGCACATGCAATTTCTGCCCGGCAATCTGAATGGCACGCTTGATCTTTTTGAGATCCTCTTGCCCGTTTATCTTTTTCATCGTATTGTCATACATCCTAAAGCCCCGCACCTCGAGGCTATCGAAGGTATCGATCATGCTTCCGATATTGAGCAGGTATTTATATCCGCCGTTGACGGCGCCAAAGTCTTTGATTTCAACCTTGCAGCTCTCGCCCATTGCGTTCACCCACGAAGCGAGCTCTGCGGTCTTTGCGGCTTTGAGCTCCTCAAGGCTCGGCTCAAGCATACTTTTTGCCTGCGCTTCTGTTATTTTTGTTAGACCCTCTTTGATCTGATCCTCGCTTACGTCATCGTCATAGGCATAGACTTCACCTTGTGAATTTTTGTAATACTTCATAATATCTCCTTACCTTAATTCCCACCATTCTAAGGGAGGATAATTTTTATATATTATTTTGTATGTCGCTCCTGCAGGTATAGGCGCAACAATGATGCAGCCGTCAGCATTGCTATATGTGATATTCCTAATGACCTTTTCTCCGTTAATTTCTAGTTCGCAAGTTTGCGAGCTAGAAGATTGCTGCTGTGAAACAAAAATGAAAATAGGCCTACCTGTAGTGTTTGTATAAATTTCGCCATTTCTTCTTTTGCTTTTGAGGTTTTGTAAAGTTTGCCCTATACCGATGCTGGCGTTTTTGTCCGCGTATTCTTTCGCGGCTTTCTCGCTTACGGCTGCATCGCTCAAGCTCCCAGTGATGGAATTCTTTAGTTTTACGATGCCGGCTTTTACCTCGGTAGCATACGGGGATTTATCTACATTCGTAACTTCAAAGACGTTTTTTACCTTGATGAGTATGATCACGCTCATATTGTATGGGCGATTTTCAGAGGCTACCGGCACTGCGCGCGAGGCATCAAAATTCAAGGTGTATGTACTGCAGAAATGAACCCTACGAGTTCCTTCATCCACCATACTGCCTGCGGCGGTTTGAAAAATCAGCTTGCCGTCGTGTCCGCCTTGGGATAAAATAGTTCCCATCACTCCGGTAATATTCCTGATAGCATCGTCTTGCGCTATCCCAAGGCTCGCCGCATTGCCGCCCGTGCCGCGGATAAATTTGCCGTCGTTGAATTTCGGCAGATTGAAGTGCTCGCCGCTTCCGCCATAAGTATAGCCGATGACGTCGAATAGCTCGATATATTCGGATTTCTGAAGTCTTCTGCCGTCTGCCGGAAGAAAGCCCGCCGGGGTAGTTCGATTGCTAGACCAAAGCAGATATGAGCCTATCTTCAGCCCGTCGCTAGCCTCGGATTTGAGGGCGTATTTATCGGCGGCAAGCCCGCCGAGTTTTGCGCTATCTGCGGCGGTTTCGGATTTACCGAGCTTTTCACCGATAGTCGTGCCTATGGCGGTGAGCTTTTCATCCACCTCGGTTTTTGAGTAGCTATCCTCAACGTCTCGTTTCTTTGCAAGGGCGGTATCTACGCTATTTTTATCATTCTCGAGCTGCTCTTTTAGATAGCTCGTGCGGTTTGCCAGCTGCTTAGCCTGTTTGTTACTTATGCCGTCTATTCCGCCCACTACGGGGTCGGTTACTTCGAGCTGATATATCCCTTCTTCCCAAATTTTATCTTCTTTCACATTAGCCATTGTATGCTCCATAGTTGAATTGATCATTATATTTTATCTGTCCATTGTGCTTGATCTGATTTGTTGAATGCTCGATCAGAGCTAGCACGCACCTTGCGGGCGCCGCCGCTTTTGCCGCGGTCGCTATCGCCGCCGCCTTGTTCTTTGAAAGAGGAATGCTACTTATGATGCTATATTCGGCCCAGTGTGAATTTGAGCCATAAAATCTGCTTCTATCATGTTTTATAGAGCCGTCATATTTCTGCCCTAAATTTCCCTCTACTATGATCGCTCCGCTATCGATCGCATTCACCGCCTTTTTGACTGCGTAAAAGGTGCCCGAATAGTAGTGAATTTTAAAGGCCTCTTTGACAAGCAGCCTTGCGACGGTCTCATTTAGCCCATCTATATTCACATCCAGGCTATCTGCCAAAATCCCAAGAAGCGAAGCGGGGCAACTATCCGCCAAGGTATTTATCGCGCCTATATCAAGACCTGCAAGGCTCAACCCAAAAAGATCGTCCAGCTTCTTGTCAAATTTTGGCTTTCCATTCGGCAAAATACTCATAATACGGCCTTTGCGAAGCTCAGCTCAAATTTGATTTTCACAAAGCTATCCACGTCCGCCTTTATATCGGCGGCGGGCTGTTTTAAATTTACTCGGTACACCCCCTCGCGGTGCAGAGTAGAATAGATATAGCTTAAATTTAGATCCTCGCCGAGGCTTAGACTGGTCCTGCCGGCTTCGATTTCGCTTTGAATTTGGGTCTGCAAAAGCATATCTTTTAGCTCGAGCTCGGCCTTAATGACGGCGTTTATAATCTTGGCATTCTCTACGACTACGGTATCGCAAAGCGGCCGCACCCGCTCGCCGCCTATATAGTTTTGCACGTCTGCTCTCGTCTCTTCGCTCATATCGGTAGTTTTTAGATAGAGCTTCACGATGCCTGGCCCTCCGTTTATCACGCTTACTTCCTCAACCTTAGCATTGGCGCTAAGGGCGTGATAGATATAGGCTTTCCTGCTTCCTGCCGTAGAAAATCGCTCCAGCGAAAGCACGGCGCGATCGCGTAGCCTCTCGTCGCTCTCTTCATCCGCACCGCCCTCAAAGCGCGATGTTTGACGCGCTTTAAGCACGAATGAAAAAGGCGTTTGGATGAGCTCGCATTTTAGATCGCTTTGCTTGACGAAGGTCTGCAATACGCTACGGCCTGTACCCTTTAGCTGCCCGGCAGCTATAACGATGTCATCTTTGATCGCGGCAAGCTCGCCGGAGCTTGCACACAAGATAGTGCCTTTCGGAATTAGTACGTCCGAATCGCGCGCCATACTCAAGGTGAATTCTACTTTCGCTACGGGTCTTTCGCCCTTTTTGCGTGCGATTCCGTACATCGCAACGATATTGTCAAGATCAGCTCCCTGCGCAAAAGGTAGCAGCATAGATTTTACGGCGCTATTTATGCGGGCTCGCAAAAGTAGCTCTCGATATGCAAGCGTTTCAAGCAGAGCCGAAAAGCGGTCGCTTTCAAGAAGCGAAATTTCATCGTCATTTAGATGCTTTTTAAAAAGCTCTTTAACAGCTTTTAAAATTTCATCGTAGCTAAGCTGTTCGATTACATTGGGATAAGGCAAATTTTTAAGAAAACTCATATCTCTACTCCGATCTCTTTGCCGTTTGTTAGCACAATTTTAAAACTCAGCTTGTGATCTTTGAAGCTTATGAGCTTCACTTCGTCGATCTGCACCCGCTTTTCCCAGCGCTGCACCGCTTCGATGACGAAATAGCTCAAATCGGCGCGAAACTCATCATTGACCCGCCTATCGATCAGCTCAAAAAGGCGGCTGCCATATTCGGGCAGCATCACGCGCGAGCCGATAGGAGTGCTTAGAATATCTTTTATGCTATCTTCTACGCTTATTAAGTATTTACCCATCTCAATCCCTCGCTACTCCGCCGTTGGTATGGCTCGAAAGCGAGCCCCTGCCATCGCTGATGTCGCCGCTTGCCTTGAGCGAGCCTATGATACTCAGATCTCCATTGATCGCAAAGCTTCCGCTTCCTCCGCCGCTTCCCGCGGTCGAGATTGATCCTTGAATGACCGTATTTCCCAAAAGCTTGATATTTCCGCTTTGCACGGTAGTATCGTCCGCTTTTACGCTCACCGATTTTGCGGTCAAGCTTGCGTTTTCGCAGGTGATATTGATCTGCTTCGGACTTGAAATTTCAAGGCTGGAGCTAGCCGTATCATACGAAAAGCTTACTCCATCCTCAAAACTTGCGTGGATCTTCTTATCGGTCGCGGCCGCCTTGTGAGCGGCCTGATAGATACCACGTAGGATCACGCCTGCATTGAGCTCGCCTCGTATCGGCAGCACAAGCACCTGCTCTCCAACGCGAATCGGCGCGAAGCCCGTGGCGAAAGAATTGGCAAAAGGCTGGAATACGGGTAAGAAGTCGGTGACCATATCGCCGATCGCAACCCGTGCGCGATCTCCGCCTACTTCGCTGATGATGCCGATCTCGTTTAGGTTATTGCTCATATTGTTCGTCCTTGTTTCTATCGTCTAGATCAAATTTATTTCTTATAAATCCGACTGCCAAATCCAAAATTCCGCTACCTTTAAAGGCGCCGATCCCGCAGATCGCAAGGCTCAGGCGCATATCTTTGAAGAAAAAGAAAGATATTTCATAAACGATGTATGCGCTAAAACAGCCGTCCAATACTCGTTTGATAAAATTGCCCGCGCCACGCTCGCCATGTTTCAAAAAAGCCGTTACGCTGCCCGCAACGCCCGCAGCTAGCACATAAAGCAGATACTCCATTGCTCATACTTTAAAGGTTCTATAGAGCGACGCAGGCGAAAAAAGAGCGCCCGTAACGCCTATACAAAGCGACCAAAGCAGGAGTACTAAATTTTCGCTTCGTATAAGATTGTCAAAGACTACGTAAAGCTCAAGATTAAATACCACTAAGACAAAAGCCCTCAGTAAATAAATCAAAGCTTTCATCGTTTCTCTCCCGTGCAGTCTTTGGCTATCTCCTCGCATCTCAAAAAGTACCTCACAAGCTCTTTATGCGCTTCAAAGCTGCCGTTTGCCGCAGGTTTAAGCGGCATTTTCAGATTACAGCGCACCGGCACATAGACTTGTTTTACCTGCGGCTCCTTTGCGCCGCAGCCGCATAAATAAAGTACGCTAAAAAGCGCTATCAAGAAGTTTTTTATATGCATCGAGTTGTGCCTCGCAACTTTTATCTTTGACGTAAATTTTTGAAACGTTTTTGATCTTATCCTCGTTACGGCGGCTTGCATTCACCTCAAGGGATTTGATCGCGGCGTTTTGCAGGCTTAGATTTAGCTCGCATTGCTGTAACTGCACCTTTAGCCCTGCATTTTCGGTGCTTAGCTGCGAAATATCGCTTTTTAGAAGCGCTATGCAAATTCCGCTTGCGACCAGCGTTGCCGCAAAGGCGATGCCTACAAATTTAAGATTTAGAAAGTAGTCCATTTAGCACCTTCTTTGCACGATTTGGAGTTTGCTGCGCCCAGAGGCTGCGAAGTCCGTTTGCGATAGCCTTTTCATATTCGCTAGTTCTTATGTAGTGAAGCGTCGTAACGAATTTTTTAACCTTGTTAACGTCCATCTGATAGCACATCTCTATCACTACGTCCTGCACGTTTTGCGGTTTGTCTTGAAGCCAGGCAAAGGCTTCAAATACCCTAGGCTTTAACTTTTTTAATTTCAGCTCTAAAATTTGATCCGCCGCCGCGCGGCCCATCGGCTCTATCTTTCCGCCGTTTAGTGCTAGCTCGTCTTTGCTTAGCGCCGAAACTAAAAAGCCGTAGCCGATAGTCTTGTAGCCCCTTGTGTCCTCATAAATTTCACCGCAAAAGCCCTCGTTTTCCTTGATGTTTGCGATTAGGCTCATTCTTCGCTCCTCGGTTTATCTAAAACTTTTGCGGCAATAAATCTCATTTTTTACCTTTGTTCTTTTTGGCGGCAGCCTCATCAGGCGCAGTCTTTTCCGCCTGCCCTGCCTGCGATTCGGACTCGGTAGGCTGCTGCCCCGTGACTTCAGACGAGGCCGTATCAATATCCGGTTGCAGCTCTTGCGCCGCTCCTTCCGCCTGAGGCTCGTCCGTTTGGGTTTTATCCAGCTCCAAAGACTCTGCCTGCCCTATCGCGCCCACGCTTAGATACTCCGCGGCAACCTCTCCCCCTAGCTCCACATATTCACCCTCGCGGACGAAATTTCCGCCCGCGCAGATATTTTTTAGTGCAAGATATTTCATATCGCATCCTTATGCAGCGGTCGCTAGGCTGACCCACCTTTTGATTACGATCTCATAATCGACATAAAGATCAAAGACATATTTTAATGCCCGCTCCTCCGCGTCATACCAGCGGTTGCGGCGCACGTCAAGCCCCATTCCCAGCACGAGGTTTTTAAGCGGAGTAGCCATATATACGCCTTTTGGCATTAGTGGGGTAATCTCCAAAGGTACGCCTAAAATTTTGTCCGCGCCTCCTTGGATCAAGTGGATCGGAGAATTTAGCGCGCTTAGCTCTTTATTATAAGCCTGTGCGTCGGCAGGGTTGATCAGCACCACGCTTTCGCCCAAGATGTCGGAATTAATGGAGCCTACGAGCGCACTTAGTCTATCCGATACCTTATCCGAGCTTGCGTAGGTTAGCTTCGTAGTATCGCTAGCGTCTTTGGCGACTTGGATCCAGCCTTTATGCAGCTTTTTAAAGGTGCCGTCGTAGGTGTCGCTCTCGCCTATGAAACCAAGTAGGGCAAGATCGTTGCCGAATGCTTTCGTAAAGGCGTTTAGGGTCTCGGTCTCGAAATTTGGATTATCAGCATTGTCCTCCAGCGCGTCTTGCAAAATCCTAGCAAATAGCTGCACGCCTTTGGCATCGAGCTTCGTACCTACCTTGCCGAGTGCCGCTCGTTGCGCCTCGGTAGGCTTTTCGCCGCTTGCTACGCGCACCAAGATCCCTTTGGCTACGTCCCATGCGTCGAGCTCCTTGGTAAGCCTTCCCATCTTTTCGGTATGGATCTTGCTTAAAAAGCCGTTGTTGTTTTTGATCGCATCTACGAAGTTGTGCGCTTGCGCCGGCGTTAGAGATCCGCTTAACGTAACGCTTTGCGCATTTATTGAACCTTTTAAAATTTCACTTAGATTATTCATAGTATCCCCTCGCTGCCTAAAGTTTTTTGTTTTGAGACGCTCTCGTCTTGAGCGGACTTATTGATCTGCTCCTGCAAAGCTCCAAGCTTCGCTCCTAAATCCTCTAGCGATTTTTCCAAGTTCGCCATCTTTTCGTCGCTCTCCGCCGTTTTGGCCTTGATTAGCTCGGTAATTTCCTCTTTGTTCATTTCCTCTCCTTTTTCGGTTTTATTAGAAACCACCCCTTGTGGGGTCGCTTCGCTCTCATCTTTCTTGCTAAAAAACTCTCTCAGGCCCTGCCTGACCGCCTCTAACATACCGCCTTCCTTGCCTGTGCCGCTACCCGATTTGATGACTCCGGAGCCGTACATCGATAAACCCGAAAGCTCACCGCTTTTTACGCGAGCGCGCAGATCCTCGTCCTCGAGCTTAATGCCTACGGCCCAAGCGCCCGTTTCACTGAAAAACGCATCCTTTTCCTTGACTATCCAGCTCTCGCAGATATAAGCAGGCGCAGGGCGCAAGTCGTGATTTACGTCGACGCAATAGCTAAGATCGGCTCTTTTCATAAAGTCGTATGCCGCCTTTTTAATCTCGGCGGCATTTGCAAACTCGCCTTGGCTATCCACCTCGTCGGGAGCATATACTATGCCGTATACGATCCCTTCCTCGCCCGCTACGTCCTTGCTGAAATTTACCCGCAAAAGCTCCTCGAAATTCTTATCTTTATAGATGACGGTTTTATTATTCGCCCCTGCATTTACGAGCGAGATTAGATGAATTTGTAGATCCGTGATCTCTTTTGCCACCTTAGTACCTCCTTTGTTTTAATTTCTCGCGATGGGTTATTGCCATAAGCTCAAAAAGTTGCGTTATTTTTACAAAAATGTGAAAAAATTAAAACCCATATAAGCGCTATACGCGCTATTTAGCTTAACTTTTATAAAATTTTTCTATACAATATCGCTAAAAATTTAAGGTGTAATATGGATAGGATTTTTAAAGCTGCCGCAGAAGCCAGCGCGCAAATAAAAGATGAAACTGTAGGTGCGGACGGTATTATAGAGCCGTTTTGCGCTCCGGAACACTTGCTTGGATTATTTTATGCCAATACCTATCACCGTAGAGCGATCCAGCTAAAGGCCTCTTTGCTTTCAAACGTGCAAGACGGTAAAGCATTAGAAGGTATGGCAGGCACGCCTAAGGATTTTTTATACGCCTTCATATTAAATTTAGAAATCTTCGGCAATGCTTATTTGGAGATCGCCGGGCGAAATCTTTATATCTTGCCCTCCGTAGAAGCGCGAGTGGACAAAAACAAAGAGGTTTTTCAGGTAAAAAACGGGCGTAAGATCGCGCTAAATGCAAAGCAGCTGGCGTATTATTCGCCTATGAGCAGATACTACGGCGAGCCAGATTATTTAGGCGCGCTTTTAGCCATAATGACTAATCAAAAAGCCGATAGCTTCAATAACGCTTTTTTTGAAAACTCAGCTAGAGCCGATACGGCGATCATATTTGAAAACTCCGAACCTGATGAAGCGCAGCTTAATGCTTTTAGAGATTTTTTTGGAGTAAATTTTAAAGGCCATCAGAAAGCCCATAAAACTTTGGTGCTTACGGCAAACGGCGAAAACGCTAAGGTACGCATAGAAGATCTCAGCAAAGTAGAAGATATAAGTTTTGAAAAACTTAAGAATTTAAATAGAGACGAGATTATTGCCGCTCATGGCATACCGCCTCGGATGATGGGCATAATAAACGCTTCTCAACTCGGCGGCGGCGGCGAGGTTGCCCAGCAGCTACATAGCTTTAATGAGCTTACTATTATACCTAAGCAGAAACAGATAGAGTGGTTTTTCGATTCTTTGGGTTTTAAGATCAAACTAAATCCGATAGATGTTAGCAGCTTTAAGGACGACGGCGAGCTAATGAGTTCTTTGGTTGCTAGCGGTATCTTATCGCTCGCCGAGGCACGTGGAATTTTAGGATACGACAAATAAAAGCGTTTAAGCCGTTTTATGTCTTAGGACGATAAAACATACAGGCAAAAGTTTTGCGGCAAAATTGAAAGCGTTTTGAAGCTTTTTGAAGGGGGTTTTAAATTATGAGTGCAGAGGATAAAAAACATGGATGAAATTTTAAACGAAATTCGCAGATATAACAAATTAAAGATGATAAGCGACGAAGAGATTATCCCATATATCGAGATGGCAGAATATGAGATAAAAAAATATGATATTAGCGGGCTAAACTTGATTAAGGCTAAAGCCTATATGAGCCTTGCTCTTTTGGGGCAAAAGCTTTGGCTAAAGATCCAGCAACGTGCGAACGAATACGACGAAAGCCTGGAGACCTTCAAGGACGTAAAGCAATGGGAGGAGTACTGGATGGATAAATTTTATAAGCTAACGACGAAAAAGAATACGAACGGCTACTTTTATGCCGCGGTTTAGGGAGTAAAAATGGATCTGGGCGAAAAAATCACTACCGAAAAAGCGCTTATTGCGCTTTGCGAGGAGCTTATTTTAAAACATGAGGACGATTATAAGGTTTTTGTATCCGAAAGATCGGCGCTAAATCTTACGCAATACCGCGCCAATCTTAGCGTAATAGTACCTATCGCGAGCGGAGAGGCGGTGTTAAAAGAGCTGATGCGGCTGACCCCTCTATTACGCTTTACGGGCTCTAGCGTAGATGCTACGGATGAGCGCGGCGTGGACATACTAAATTTCACCTTTACCCTAGATTTTTTGGCTACGGCTAGCCTGGATGAGTGATGTATAGCAAAAAGACTAAAGAGCTTATCCTAAATCTTTTGCACTCGGGTTATGCCGCCTCCGAGCTAGCTAAATCTTACGGAGTGAATGCCGCTACGATCGCGCGCTGGCGTAAGAGGGGCGCGGAAGATGGCGGCGCGATGACGATACGCAATCTAAAAGCTCAAATAGCTGCGCTTAGCAAGGGCAAAAGCAGCGACTCCAAGGCAAAGCAGATCGCTATGCTTACAGCTTCGCTTTCTAGGCTGCAGGGCGCCAAAGCAAAAGAGCAAAAGGTAAAAAATAAGAAAAAACCCATCGCGCTAATGAACGGAGCATATGAAAGCCTAAAAGAAATAGCGCTTAAAAGCGGCGAGCTATTCGATTATCAAAAGGATTTTTTAAACGACGCTTCGCAATTTCGCATCGTATTAAAATCCCGTCAGATAGGTTTTTCCTATGTTTCGAGCCTCGATGCGCTCCTTGGCGCCGTAGCGGGGCGAAATCAACTATTTTTAAGCGCCAGCGAGGAGCAGGCTAGAATTTTAATGAATTATTCGCAAATGTGGGCAAAAAAGCTAGGCGTATCTTTTGCCAAGGATAGCGAATATGAAAAAAGCCTTGATAATGGCGCTACCATCCGCGTTATGGCGCATAATTTCCGCACGGTGCAAGGCTTTACCGGCGATATTTGGATGGATGAGTTTGCCTGGTATCCTAATCAAAAGCGTATCTGGCACGCTTTTGTGCCCTCTATCGGCGCCGTAGCGGGTAGGCTTACCATCCTCTCCACCCCTTTTGAAGAAAATAGCTTTTTTGCCGAGCTGTTTGGCGACGAGCTTAAATTTTATATGTTTAGCCGCCACCGCGTAGATATTTACCGGGCTATGGCGGGGGGATTGAAATTTGATCTTGAGACGATGAGGGCATTATTTGATGCCGATACCTGGGCTAGCGCCTATGAATGTCAATTCGTAGATGATGAAAGCGCGCTTTTAGGTATTGAGCTTATCAAATCTTGTGTGAGTGATTTTACCCCTACATTGCCGCCGAAAAATATACCCGTGTTTTCAGGTTATGACGTAGGACGCACCAAGGACAGAAGCGTGCATATGGGGGTTTATGACGCCGGGGAGGGCATCAAAAGGCTCTGCCTTTACGATGTGATAGCAAAAGCAAGCTTTGAGGCGCAAGAAAATCTATTAACGGATTTTTTGAGACTAAATTTACTGGCTTGCCTTAAGATCGATAAAACCGGCATCGGTATGCCGGTAGCAGAGCGGCTTAAATCGCGCTTTACCTCTCGCGTGAGCGGAGTATATTTTACCGCTAGCGTCAAGGAGGCTTTGGCTCTGAATTTAAAGAAGCACTTCGAGGACAAAAGCATATCTATCCCTAACGATCCTTTGCTTATCGCAGACCTGCACGCTATAAAGCGTAAAGCGGGGCAAAAGAGCTTTTTATACGATAGCGATCGAAACGAGCACGGCCATGCCGATAGGTTTTGGGCGTTGGCTTTAGCGCTTAGCTACTTTGAAAAGGTACGCGAGAGGAGGAATAAGGCGTATATAATTTAAAATTTCAGGCACCGTAAACATAAAACTAGCTACCCGAGATAAGTAAGTTATCTTGCGGATGTTCTTTCGTGTATAGTTTGTAGCTGTTGCCGAATGGTTTTCTTATGATATCTCCGTATTCTGCTGCATAATAGAGTACGTATCGCATATCCTCAACAGAATAAACTCCGTCAGGACTTACGTCGTTGTATATCGTTGATTGTTTTATGCCTTGACTTTTAGAAACTATCTTTTGTACCTTTGACAATATATCTATATACATCGGATCGCGCTTTACGAAAAACATGCCTATCTTTTTTACGGCATCGCTTTGTGGCGTGCTAGCAAATTTATAGGCTAACTGGCTTATCAACATTCTTAACTCATCGAAGTTACCTATTTTAAAAAGTTCGATCATTTCATCAGTCGTTCCGACCGGATACTCGTCCGAGTCGATTACCTCTGCCTCTAAAACTTGCGGCAAAGCTTTAAAATTTTCATCAAACAGTTCTTTATATTTCCCGCGTATTGCATCTTGATCTGCGGCTAAATCTCCCATACCTTTTTCTAAATGCTCTTTTGCCATATCAAAATACTTGCCCTTGGCTTTTTGCGATTTTAATGTTTGGTATTTTTCATAATAGGCCTGTGCCACATTGATATATTTAGCCGTGTATGCTCTTCTTAAAAGGTCTTTATATTTATTTTCTATAGCTTTGGCAAAATAGCTATCATATTTTATAATTTTTTTAAATTTATCTTCGGCTACACCGATTCTGCTTTCTATCGTATCTAGTTTTTTACTATTTATGGCTATATGAAGGCTTTGATATACGATATCGGCACATCTATTGGCACAGATGTCGGTACTATAGATCGTCTGTTCATCACCCGGGTCTATGATCTCTATCTCGTCCACTAACCCTTCCGGTTCTTGTTCATACGCCGTAATTTCTATGGGTCTATTTTGCAACTCCTGCCGTTTTGTTTGAAACCTTAATTCTTGTTTTTTATCTTTTACAATGGCATCAATTGCCTTTTTATCAAGCATTTTTGAGTTAAATGCGTGTAAAATTTCGATTATTTTTTCTTGAGAATATTCGACAGCTCTAAGTTCAAGTATAATACTCATCTCGTCTAATGTAGGCTCGTAGCCTAAAATTTTGCTCCATTTTTTCTTATTAACAATTGAAATTAGCAGAAGAATCGCGAACAATCCTAATAAAATGATAAAAATTTGAAACACCAGCGCACCTTTAAATCTTTCTTTAAATTATAAATCGTTTAAAGTCTGATGTCAAATTCAACAATATATGAGAGTATGCAATTTTGAATTTTTATCGCGTTTTACGGCGCTGCTTTTTATAAGCTCGCCTTTATCTCTGTCACCAACTCGTGCCCGATCTCTTTCGTAAGCATCGCGGTAGCCCTCCGCAATCCTCTTATTTTATAGCCCTCCCAGGCCTTTAAAAGATAGGGGTTCGGTTTCTGCCCTTTTATGGATTTACGGTATCCGTATGGCGTCTTGAGCGCCTTATATTTTTTCGGCACGATTTTTTTCTTTTTGGCTCCGTAAAGCCCCGTACCGCCGTGTACGAACTTAGCATATTTCACCCCTGCAGTATTGCCTATCGTTACGCTTCTTGCATCCACTCTTACGACCATGATATCTCGCTTTAGCCTGCCCGTTTTAATAGGCGCGGTATGCTCTTTAGCTACGTTTACGGTCTCTGCACCCACGCGATAGAGAAATTTTTCTAAAATTTTATTTAAATTTTTCATTTAGCCGAATGCTCCTTTATATATTTAAGCGCGTCAATAAATGAGCCCTTAAAACTCTCTTTAAATTTATTATGAATGAGTACCCTGAAGTTGCAAACTTCCCTCATCATCTCATCGTTGCGCGCCGTTTTTATTACTTCGTCCGAGATAGATATATCGAAAAAGCCCATAATCAGGCCCTCTTTAACGCAAAGCGCGGCAAAGGGATATCTATCCGCGAGCTTTTTATCGTGATCCGCTGCTACCCAAAGGTCATAATCCTTTTGATATACGCCCCATTCGGGCTCATCGATATAAAGAATAAAATCTCTCATTTGTGCCACCACCTTTTAATGATCTCCTGCTTCGATGTTACGCTTTTTTCCTTAAAATACGCGAGTGCGCCTTTAGCGGGTTTAAAAGCCGTCACTATTCTGTCGCCGTCAAATACCATAAAATAGCCGTTGCTGCTTATAGCGTTGCTTAATTTTTCCTCGCCCTTTTGAGGGGCTATGGCGGTTATCGAATTGAGCGCTTTTATTATATCGCTTTTTAATTCGTCGTTTCGTTCTAATCTCTCTTTTAACCCGTGCCCGCCGTTCGCCGCCTTAGCGTCTAGGATACGCTCAACTCCGGTTTTATCGATATGGCGGATAAGTTCGTCCTCCCATAGCGGCTGTGTGTTTCGCATCATCACTCCGCCTTCCTCCTCTTCATCGATCCACACCGGCACGGCCTCGGTACGGCAACGAAAATGATATGGAGGCAGACCGAAGTTTTTAGGCAGGTTCTTGCCGAAAAAGGCCTGATCTCGCCAAGCGGCAGCGGCTTTTTTGTCGGCTAAGCTATGGGCGTTTAAAATTTTATCCGCCTGCGCACTTAGATGCTCGGCGGGTATTATGCGCCCGTGCATCGAGCGGCAAATTTGAGAGGTTTTTGCGTCCATTATCGCTAAAATTTTATAGTATTCTACCCCGTATTTTTGCCCCTGCGTGATCGTCGCGACATTTTGCGCCTGAAGTGCGATATGATCGGCTACTCCTTTAAAATAGCTCTCATCTGCGTTTATAATAGAGCCGAACTCCTCTTTCAGTGCGGAGCCCACCTCCTCGTTTGCAATCTCTGCTTTAAAAACCCGCTCGATAATATCTTTTAGCCTATTCTGCAGCCTTTCGTTGTATTCTTTGCCCATCCAATAAAAGCCCTTGCGCATAGCCTCGATCGCTTCGGCATCGACGGTGTCAAAGCTAAATTTAACGGCTTCTTTAATGTGCCCCACAGCCGCTACGGCAAGCTTTTTGCTCACCTTTTGCGCAAGGATGATATAGATGCTCTCTAAATCCTGCGGGCTAACCTCGATATTTGCACTTGCAGCCTTATCTAAGAGTAGCTTTTTTAACGTAGATGCGTCCGTTTCTTGCGTGCTAAGAGCTACGATTTCATCTAAGATCTGCTCCAGCCTCTGTCTTTGCATCTGTGAGTAGTTTTGTAGTAGGGCTTCTACCTCGCCCTTTGTTTTTAAAATTTTAAATCTTATTAAGGATCTAGCTAAATTTCTCATTTTTTACCTTTTAATTTTTCCAAACTGGGCGGATTTTGAACTTTTTATGCCTTTTTATCTATCTCATCGATATACTCTACATAATCCGCCAAGCTTTTATCCTTGAGCGGCTTTTCTTCCGTGATCCAGGTATAACCGCATTTTTCGCAGCGGCGCATACGGATATTTTTTAGCCCCTTTACGGTTTTTAACACGGCGGTTTTTTCGTGCGCGCACTTCGGACAAAACACTATCTGCTCTCCCTCATTTTCCTCAAAGCGGCTAAAACGCGTGAGGCTTGTCTTTTGCTTATTTTTGAGACATCGGCGCAAGGCTGCTTAATAATGCGCTTTATAAAAGCTAACAGCGCAGTTTCACTTACGTTTGCCGCTACGTTTTGCCACGCATTTCTTATAGCAAATACCTGCGGAGCGGTCGCAGCGTCTATAAATCTATGAGGAGCGGCCTTGCCGTCCATTACCGCTAGCACGTTTACGAGCTCTTTTATGTTTAGCTCGGCGCAGCTACCCACACCCCAGCTTTGCAAAAATACATCCCATGCCCCCTCTTGCGCAGCGTGCTTATAAAACGGGTGCAGATGGATCATCGCAAGAAGTTTTTTGCGGTAGATCTCTTGGGATTTGGTCATGATTTCGCTCCTGCGGTTTAAAGATGCTGCGATTGTAGCAAAAACGGGCGGAATTTTTAACAGGGGCGATCTCTCGCCCCGATGAAGTTATTTTATGCTTTGGCGGGCTGTAGCCCCTCGGCTTTCGCTCGAGCCATATCGTCGCTTGCGCTGTCGCAGGATCTGCTTAAAAGATAGAGCGCTTCTTTTAGCCCGCTCGGGCTTTCGTAATTCTCGCACACTAAGCCTAGCCCCTGCATTAGGATGCCTAGGCATAAAAGCATATCCCTTGCTCTATCCGCCGCATCGATATAGGCAATACTTACCTCCCTCATAGCGCGCCTCCGAAAAGTCCGTATTCGCTGCGACGAGCCCTGCGTAGATTTCTCGCTACAGTGCTTAGGTTGCGCCCTAAAGCCTGCGCTATCCGGGCGTTCGTAAGCCCCTGAGCCTTTAACTTTTGCGCGCGCTGCAACTCCGAGGGGCTAAATTTACGCCCCGTGCCGACTAAAACGGGTGCGTTAAGGGGCGTATCGCTTACGCGCGCGGAGCGTAAAAGCTCGTTTTCGCGCTCAAGTGCGGCGGTGTATTTGCGGCTAGCTTCGATCAGCTCGCCTGCAAGGGCAGAGTTTTTGGCTTGAAGCTTATCTATCTTTTCGTTTAGAGAGCCCATATTGTTGATAAGCGCGTCAAGATGAGAGTCACCGCGCCTCATCATCGCTTCCATCTTATTAAAGGCGGCGATAAACTCTATTTTCCATCGATAGGCTCGCTCACCGGTAAAGCCCATAACGAGCAAAGAAAAACCGTCGCGGGTTATTTTATACATTGGACGAAATTCGCCTTTTTGGTCTTGATATTTAACGAGCGAAAAATTCCGTTCGTTAAAATCATCAGTTGGAAATTCGGATATTTTCGCTATAATATCGGCATGGCGTTTCTCAAAAACTGCTGCAACACTTAATGAAGTGGTGAATATCCCATTATCCATCACTTCAAACTCTACGCTTTGGTCGTTAATGACTACTAAATTTTTCATCTTTTACTCCTTTGGCAAAATTTTAAACGATTGAAGTCTTTCGACAAACCTTAGACCATAAGCCACTAAATGACTTTTATGGCGTAATTATATACTAAAAAGGACTTAATGTCAAGTATTTAGGTTTTGTAAAGTAGTTTTAATGCGTAGAATAATACTTTAAAAGACTTTTAAGAGTTTAAAAAGTCTTTTAAATTTTTCTTAAAATCTTCACAAGTCTTGAGCTTTGCTTCCAAGTCTTGAATTTTGAAGTATTGAGAAATGGCAAAACTCATAGGTTCGCTTACGTTTCCGACGGCCGCATTTTTGACGGCGCTCTCGGAATACCCTATCAGCTCTCCCAGCTGCTTATAGGTAAGCCCCAGCCGCTTGCAGGTAGTTTTGATTAGATTATCGCTCATCTTACTATTCTCCGCCCATAACATCCAGAATAGCAACTTCCTTTATTTTGCCGTATTCTTTAACAGTGCGTATCTTCAGCTTCACATTATTGCCTCTTTCTATAGCAGTGGCCAGCTTTATGCGTTGATCTGCGTTTATAAGGTTCGCGCTAACCCATTTTATGCCGTTTACGTCTATTTTAAATTTTCTATCTCCGCTATTTGTCTTTTCGTATCCTAAAATAGTAAATTCTCCGATTTGATCATCCGTTGTCGTCGTGTCGGTTAACTCTTTAAACTCGAATTTTTTTACTTTTTCGTGAGTTATAGGCTCTTCTTCGTCGTTGAATACGGCACTTTCGTCGTCACGAAGCACGGTAGCTACGGTCTTTTTCGGCTCATTAACGGCATTTTGTAATTTTTTATCAGACTTTAGGTCTGCTATGATACGCCTATTTTCGCTTTCAGCGCTTATTTCAGCCAAATTTTCGATATGCGTTAAATACTCACTGTAGGAGTATCCGCCTAAAATCGCTAGCGTTATAAATACGATTACAATCACTTTGTATGGATCACTCATATTTTTTATACTCTCCAATAAAGTTGCAATTAAGTCTTTTAGCTCTATTTGTAGGCTACCACGTTCCAATTTAAACTTTAAAAGTTTAGTCTTGTCTATATTTTCAACATTATAATTTTTTTCCAAAGTGGAAACTATTTTATAAAAATTATTTTGATACGATAAAACTATTTCGGCTATATCGGCATCTATAAGGCCTATGTCAAAATTGTCGAATCTACCACCTTTTAGTTTGATAGTATATGATATTTGCCCTATTTTATCTACGATAACGCTTTCGCCACTTATGAGTTTTTTTTGTAAAGAGCATAAATCGCTTAAAGTATTTATAGAAAAACATGCTTTTTGCATAGTTTTTACTCCTTTTTAAATTTTAGTATTTTACCAAAATTTCGCTTCATAAAACCTTAATCAAAAGCCCTTAGATAGGGCTTTTTGTTAAAGTTTAAAAGCGCGGATTTTTAGACATTTGCGCTTTGCAAATTCTCTATCTTGGTCTCGATGCGGAAGTTGTCTTTCACCGTGCGCTTTAAGCCGAGTTTAACGAGGCTTGCGTCATCAAGCTCGCAGATCGCTTCTTTGTTTATAGTCTCCTCGTAGGATATGCAATCATCAAGCTTATAGCTCTTTAGCGCTTTGATAAGCTTTTCGACCTTTTCTTTGATGCGCGGCAAGCTTACGCTTTTACTGAGCTTATAGCCTATCTTACCGAAGGTGAAATCCTTACTGCGCTTTTCGGCGAACTCCGCCTTATTGCTCTCGCAAAATGCGGTAATTTGAGCTTCGATATATTTCTTTTCGCTATCGAGCTTTTCTACCTTAGCTTTTTGCGCGTCCTTGATCTTGTTGCACTTTAGCGTTATCTCTCCGTTTATATCGGTCAAAGCCACCTCAAGCTCACACACTCGCTTTAGCGCGTTATCGACGTCTGCGAAGTTTTTGATCTCCATAGTTTTTCTCCTAAAATTTTAAATTTTTTGGCTAGTCCGTATTTTATGACGTAGCCGTATCTTAGGCAGATCGGAAGGTTGTTTTTATTCTTCTTTACGATCCGCACCGCATGCCTCTCACTCATCGAAAAGACTAAATTTCAACTCCCTCACGCCGAGCTTTTTTGCAAGCTCTCGCTCGTATGCCATGCCCTTGCTCTCCTTGCTGTACTCGCACGGAAAGAAATAGTAGTAACTGCAAACGCTTAGAAGCTCCTCGCAGTTTTTCATTATTCGCTCGCGCTCCAGCTCGCTATACACCCCCATCCATGCAAGCACGGGCGAGATGGGCTCGTAGCCGTTGGCGCGCACGATGGCGCAGGCTTGCTCGGCAAGCTTGCGGGCATAGTAGTCGCGGTCTCGCTCATGCTTGCACGGGATGCTTGCATACGGCGAGCTTACGAAACAGAGCCTTGCCGTTCGTTTGTCCATTATCTTTTGCTCCTTTGTTTTAAAATTTAAGCTTTAGCGCTTATATAGGCTCTTGCAAAAAGAGCCCGATAAAAGCTACGCCTCTCTTAGATATCTTAAAATTTTCTCAATATAAGGATCTGCCGCCATCGTCTCATCGGCGCAGATGTGAAGCCTACCGAAGCTCGCAATTTCCGCGCAGGGCTTTTTAGAGCCATAACAGAAGCTCACGTAAAACGCCCAACCCTTTACAAGCTGCCCGCCCTTTATTTCGTCGCGACGCACCGAGCGAAGACCTACGCTTACCATATCAGGCACGGTGGCGCTCATCTTTGCGTGTAATTCGCGCAGAGCTGCGGCGCTGTAGTTTTCGGCGCTTAGGTTTATCAAATCCTTTAGCTTCAATTCTTCGTTCCTTTCAGGCTCCAGCCGCTACCGAGCCTTTGAGCTTCGCAGCGCTCAAGCTCTGCGATGGTTTCAAATATCTCCATCCACTTCTTGCGGTTTTTCGGGTGCCTAAGCTTCGCAAGCGCCGTGCGCTCTATCATCGCGACGCGCTCGACGCTGATGCCTAGCATCGCCGCAAGCTCGCGGTAAGCTACATCCGCATCACCCTTTAGCATCCTCACCCGCTCGGCGCATACCTTGTCCGTGCGGTAGCCCTGAATTCTTTGCATTTCACCCTTCCTTTTGCTTCCGCTTATTGCACCTACTTAGTGCGGGCGACATCTTTTTTCTCTTCAAACAGCACACGCTGCTTATGCTCGCCTACCTTGCCAATATTGAAGCTTTCTACCGGGCGCAAGTAGCCCATCACGCGAGTATAGACGATACACTTGGTGCGTTTGGCTTGCAGCTCTTTTGGAAATTTCATACTTCATCCTTTAAATTTGATTTTATAAGACGCCCGCACGGGGCGCCATGTAAAATCAAAGTCTTAGCTCCAAATAGTGCCGAATCCGCGGCGGAAGTGCGGGATCGGTACCGTTATGCTCTCGCGCTTTCTCATCTTTGCGATCCAGCCCCGCGGGGTGCGAAATAGAATGAATGAGTGGGCGATTATGATCTCATCTTTGCAAGCTTTTAGATCGCTCATTTTCATATTTATATCTTTTGAAATTTTCATTTTTTACCCCTTATCTTTTTCGTACGTGATAAACTAAATTAGCGGCTACCTTTTGCTCGTAGCCTAGGGCTAAATTTAGTGCCGTCTTTTCATATAACCTTGCGTTTTGCCCCTCGGCTAAAAACTCCGCCACTTCTGCATCAATACCTGCCAGCTTGCCGATTTTAATGAGCTCATCCCTGCTTAGCGTCATCTCCGGCGAGTAGGTAAGCCTACTTTGCAGATAGCCTCCTAGCCTATCGATACGCTTTTTAAGCACTCCGATACCTACGGCGATTACGGCTATGCCTAGGTTTTCGCGTTTACTAAACTCATAGATCTCGCGCAAAAGCTCAAATTTTCGCTCAAAAGTCAGATCGTTATCGCGCACGAAAAGATCGGCTTCGTCGATTACTATCAGACGTGTTTTTAAGTTTGCGATCGCCTCGCAAAACTGCTCGAATTTATCATCCGTATTGCCCTTAGGCTTTTCGCCCACGGCTCGCAGCAGTAAACTCATAAATGCGCTGGCGCTTAGGCTCTTTCTAGCCTTTACGTAGATACCGCCGAGATCCGCCGTAAGCTTTTGAAGCAGGTAGGTTTTCCCCATGCCGCTTTCGCCCAAAATGAGCTCAAAAAAGCTAAGCTTCGTCTGCTCCATCTTATAGATGCGCTCCTTGATCTTTTGCTGTGCCAGGCTTAACCAAACTCCGCCATTTTGTGCCTCTTTTTTGGGAGTATTAGCGGTAATTACCTTATCTAAAAACGCCTCGATCGCGGCGGCATATAGCTCGCTTTTAGAGGAGTCATATTTGCCGTTTAGCACGCCGCTAACGGTGCCTTCTCTCTTGCCGATCGCATCTGCGATCTTGCCTAGGGTTATGCCATAAGCTTTGCATAACTCAAATTTTTCTTTTAAACTCATCGCTCTTTCCTTTGCCCGTAGGCTAAATTTAAGCAAACGCTTATAAAATCCGCCCGCTAGCAGATTTTAAAAGCGCTTTACATCGCCGCCAAAAGTTCCTCGTTGCTCATAGCAATTTTGGAGTGCAGGCGCCTGCTGTTTTGTCTTTGCTTATCGACTTCAAACGCCGTACTCGCATAGGAGCTGATAGTATTAGGGCGTTTATAAAGGTTTGCGTAATAGCCAAACGCCTGCCTAACGGCGCTCACCACGGCCTCATTTTTAGCTAGCTGCGCGCTAAGCGCGGTATGATTGCGCGGATCTATACGATCTATCAAATGAGCCTCGCAAATAGGGCGATTATTTTTCATATCTACGACGAATACGCTTTCTACCTCGCCTCTGTTTATCCTTACCTCTACGTTTTGCCCTACGAATTTGCAAAGCGCAGGATGCGAATATGTCCGCCTCTGCCCCATTACCGATAGAGCTATGCAGCTATTTCTCACTTTGATAGATCTGCGTTCGCTAAAGATATACTCAAGCGTAGTTTCATCAAATACCGCCCTAGGCTTAGCCTCCAACTTATCTAAGAAGCTTTTTAAAGGATGAATTTTGCGAGAGGCGTTATAGTGTTCGTTCCACCACCTCACCGCCCGCTCGAAATATGAGATAAAATCGGTAAAATTAAGCGGATTTTGCTTTATATATTCAGCTACGATCTCGCTTTGTCTATCACCGTCCTTGTGATATCCCGCTCCGCCGCACTCAGCTATTACCATCTCGCCCATGCGGCGCTGGACGTGATTAAAGATATTTTCGATAGGTTTTGCGCGAGAATTCCTTACCTTTGCTTTTTTATGAAGCAGATTTGGCGCTAGATCGTCAAAATCTCTAAATTTAATCCCGCTTAGCTGAGACCTGACGCCTGCGATATACTCGCTTAGCTCGGGTTTTCCGTTATCGGTATAGATGGCATCTGGGATGCCAAAGCGCAAAGCCATCTTTAGGCTGTTGCCCACGCTTAAGCGGTTATATTTTCCAAGCACTATATCTATGCCTATTATCGCTCCGCTTCCCATATCGATCCAGACATAAGCGTTGGGGTTAACTACCTCTCCGCCGGGGCCTACCGCATCGAAATCAAATACTATCTGATCGCCGCAGATCATCTCCATACTTTCGTAACAGTTTAGATCGCGGATGATATGCATAGCCCACTCGTTTCGTACGCCCCTATCGCCGCAGCTTGCACGAAGTAGCATCGCTTTGATCTCTGGCGCCGCGGTTAGGCGGGCGAAGCTTTGGTATGAGCCGATTTTAAGGGCGTTGTCTTTCGCATAGGATTGCAGCTGCTCGTAAGCAAAGCTCTTGCTAGCTAGCGGATTGTGCAGCATAAAACCCACCGCCCACTCTAAAGCGCTCATCTCAAAGCTGGAGCTTTTAAACTTAGCTTTGAAATCAATGCTTAGCTCATCGTTTTTAACCTCTACTTCACTTTGCTTAAATAGCTTAGCCCACGCATATAGCGTCTTTAAACTCACCTCGTATTTCGCCGCTACTCCCTTGCCCCATAGCGTCTTACTCATTCCCGCAGGGCAGCTTTTTAACTCGTTTATTGCTTTTAGCTTATTCATATGCTCAATATCCTTAATCTTTAGGCTCAGAGCGTTTTGCTCCGCTTCGCTACGCTCGCAAGAAACGCCGCTTCGGCTTCGCCTTGCGTCGCTACGCTCGTTTTGCGGTGCGGAGGGCGCGGGCTCCAGGCATTTATCTTCGCTCCCCGCGCTATTTTTAATGGGAGCGGGCGCGCTTTGCTGTGAAATTTCGCCGTTTTCGCCGTTTATCAGATTATCATCAATCCAAATTTGAAGGGTTTTACCGCCGCGCCCGATGCCGTCAATATACTTATACGAAATATTTTTCGTATCAACAATTAAATTTTTTTGCAGCTCGTCTTGAGCTTTAACTACTGTCCTTTGTAGTTTTCTCAAATTTACGCCCAAAATTTCAGCCGCACACTTGGAATTTACCCACATATCTCTAAGCCTTAGGCCACCCTACTTACCGCTATACCGTCTTTTTCGAGTATCTCTTTGCTCTTTTTGCTAATAAAGCCCTTATAAAGGCTCGTAACACTAAGCCCTCTTATCTCGCAGTAAGCCTTTAGATCATACTTTGTTTTAGCCTTTATCTGTCTTGCTAAGCTCTCTTTTCTTTTCGCTTTCAAAGCCACTCCTTTTTAAAATTTTATTGCTAAACCTAAAGATAACGTATTCCTGGGTTTAACGATAAAATTTCAAATAACTTTTAGAATTTTTTAACCTTTTTTGGCTAATATACTTCTAAATATGTTTGGAATTATACGAAAATATTTTCGTTTTGTCAAGGGGTAGAAGTGAATTTAGGAAAGAAAATTCGTATAGCCAGGGAAGATCTAGGCTTAAACCAAATAGAGTTGGCGGACAAACTTGATATTACAAGCCGAACTTTACAAAATTATGAATATGGTACAAGTGTTCCTGACATAAAAACCGTACAAAAAATGGCTAAAATTTTTAAAGTTAAAATTGATTATTTTTTGGATGAAAATTTTGACGTAAGTATTGACGTTAGTGATGACGCAAGTGTTGATAAAAATGACGTTAGTCTCTCAGACCTTAAAGAAGTCGGTATTGATAACGACGAGGATAGTAATATCATAGCCATACCTTATTACGAGGATACTTATGCAAGCGCCGGATACGGCGTCATAAACTACGACGAGGCGCCTGCTACACTAAAGCTTACGAAGAGCTTTCTGCGTGAATTTTTAAATATCAGCGGCGACCTATCGCAGATCCATGCACTAAATTCTCGCGGCGATAGCATGGAGCCTACGATCACCGGCGGCGAGTTGCTTTTTGTAAGAGCTATACAAAGTGAGCCCAGCATCGTCAGCGGCTACGTATACACCCTAAACTACGATGGAGATACCTTTGTCAAACGCCTAGAAAAGAACCCTGTGACAAAAACCATAACTCTGTTCTCGGATAATGAGAAATACGAGCCTGTCGTTATAAAAGGGCAAAATTTGAAAAGCTGCAATATAGTAGGGCGCGTAGTGGCGCATATCAAAAAAGGCGTAATTTAGAGCTTTTTGAATATTTTGAAGGATTTTTGAAGGTCTTTGAAAGTTTTTAAGGGCAGTGCTTCAAAAAATTCAAAAAATGCATAAATTTTGCAAATTTCGCATTTTAAGTTCTCATTTTTTACCCTAACCCTATATGCTTATGAATATCGCCCACATCGCTATTCGCACCGCATTTTTTATCAATCTAACTTTTTTACCTTTTATATGAGATTTATCATTTGGTTTAACTTCGCTTTTTCTCATTGCTTAGCCTTTATTGTTTAGATTATCTTTGCAAAGATTGGGCGAATTATGGCGTAAAACAAAATTTTAATCTAGCGCAAAAACGCCGTTAGAATCGATGTTAAAAATAAAATTATCGTGTTTAAAAAATGAGTAAAAATTAAAAATTTGAAGTAGAAAAAATAATAAATAAATTCTCTTAAAAAATAATAGAGAATTTATTTTTTCTGTGTTATCTAAAACTATAATCTGCTAAATCTCTAATTTTAGCGCGTAAATTTTCAATAGATTTATTTAAGTTCGTTTCACTAATGCCCTGTTTTTTTACTCGATTACAAAGCTTTAAAATACTATTTGAAAATTTATTATTCGCGCTACTTATTGTCACTTTGCTAATTTTATCTTGATATTGGGCTTCTTTGTCCAAAATATTTAAAAGCTCGTCTAACTTTTCTAAAATATCGGATTGGTTTTTATCGCTTTTTTTAACCGCCTTTAAAAAATCATACGGGCTTCTAGCGTGTGCCATTTGTGCTTGGTATGCGCTTATTGCTTGCATTTCTAAAAATAGCTTTTTGGTTTTATTGGCTTGGTTGATAACGTTTTTAAACGCCTTATTCTTTATTTCAATATCCAATGGAGCTTTATCGTCTAAAACTCTACTATTATCGCGCTTGTAAATAAATTTTAAAAAAATTACGTATTCGCGTATCGCTTCGCAAAATGCCCTCGCAAAGGTTTCATTGTAGACTATGCTATCATCTCGCTCTATTATTCTTATTCTCTCAAAAATAGGCGCGTAAAGCGCAAATGCCTTATTTTTAGTAATTTTTGGGATTTCGCAAAAATCCGGTATTCGTGAGCAAAATTTTAATTTTAAAAATCTGTCCTCATCTGTCTGAACCGTATCTGTAATAATATGTGTTAATTTAATGGTTTCTTTTTTACCACTATCCTTATTTAATATCTTAATTTTTAAAAAATCTCGCTCGCTAAAACTGTCGCAACTCGCTACACTAACGCCTTTTGTTACAGCGTGTTTAAAGCCGTAAGTATTTAAATTGTCGGTAAAGTCAAGTGCGCTTTTTAAGTCGTATATTTGATTTTCATCTAAATCCTGAAAAATAAAATTTTCCTTGTTAAATTCAAGATACCCAGCCTCTAAATATTTTAAATTATCAAAAATAATTTCAGACAATTTTAATTTTCTTGTTTCTTTTATTATTGTTTACCTCTCCTAGTTATCTTTTATTTCGAGTATGTAGCCGCTCCACCAGTCCAGCAAGATTTTAAGCTCGTCCAAAAAATCGGCTTTTTCGGAATAGCTTAAATCCACTTTATCGCCGTGTAGGTGGTCTAGCGCCTTTTTGATAGCCTCTTTGCTTACTCCGTGCTTTTGCATATTATTAAACGCCTGCGTCATAAATATGCCCCGTAGGCTATGCAGGGTTACGACGCGTCCCGTCTGTCTGTCTCTAAAGTCAAAGCCCTTAATCGCGTTCGTGGCGGTGTCTTTGTGGATATGCCCCGTAAAGTGCGAGTTAATAAAAATATACTCGTATGCCCTGCTTAATTTCGCCTGGTCCTCAAGTATCCGCATAACCTCATCGCTAAGCGGCAATTTGAAATCGCCTATCTCGCTGCGCTTGATTTTCTGCTCGGCACGCGGAATTGTTAAAAGCCTTCTATTAAAATCTACGTAATCCCATTTTAGGCGCGACAGCGGCGCGGCTCTTAGCGGTAGGTGTAGGCATAGCTTCATCGCGTTTTTAATCGTCTCAAAATGAGGATAATCATAAATGGCGTTAAAAAATGCCTTTAAGTCCTGGCGCTCGGTTAGCTTGGCGTAATGCTCGACTTTGGTTTTAGGGATTAGGCTTTTGGCGTCGATATTAGCCATAATATTAACTTCGGCGTAGCCGCTCGATACGGCGAATAAAAAGACGCGGTTTAAAATTTGATTGATTATCTCGGCGGTTTGCGGCGTAGTCTTTGACGTTTCTTTAAGGATGTCCGCTATCTCGCCGTGAGTAATGCTTTTTATGCCCCTATCTTTTAGTATCGGCATTACGTGGTTTTCAATGCGCCCGCGCTTGGTCTTTAGCGTTTGGGGCAGTATGCTTTTAGCTTCAAGCTCTAGCCACTCGTTAAAGACCTTTTCAAAACTGAGATTATGCTCGCTTATTCTTTGAGCTTTGGCGCGCTTCTTTTCCGTGATAGGGTCGATACCTCTCATCACTAGCTTTTTAAGCTCGGTTCGCTTCTCTCGCGCTTCGGCTAGCGATAAAACGGGGTAGTTGCCTAGCCCCGTGTTATTCAGCTTGCCAGTATCGGGGCTAATGAAAGCGAATACCCAGCGCTTGCGCCCGCTCTTGCTTACTATCAGCCCTAAGCCGTCGCCGTCCGTGAGCTTGTAGTCTTTGGCTTTCGGCTTTGCCTCTTTGATTTGCTTATCGCTAAGCGGTTTGACTATCCTAGCCATTACGTTTTAACTCCCTTAAATGCGTTATTTGAGACGATTTAAAAATATTTTTTCGGTTTTTAGCTCAAAATCCCGCGCAAAAATATTTTTAAAATCGCCGCCTTTTTGCTCTCTGCGTGCCTAAAATTGGGGATTTGATGAGGTTTAAAATATTTTTTGCCTCGAGGGCGTTTTTTTAAGCTTCATAAAACCCTATTTTAGGCGTTTCAAGCGTTTTAAAACATTTTTTGGAGTGCTTTGCAAGCCCGTTAAATAGGGCATTTGGTAAGTTTTAAAAATATTTTTTCGCTTGACTTTTGGAATTTTGCCAAAAATATTTTTAAAATGTTTTTAAATTGCTAGCTTTGCTTGATTATTTTAGACTGCTTTAGAGGGCTAAAATCGCTTGAAGTCCGTATTTTAGGGATTTTGTTAAATTGTATTAGATTGTAAAAAATAGGCAATGGTGGTTAGAGGCAGAATCGAACTGCCGACACGCAGATTTTCAGTCTGCTGCTC
>ERZ772917.281-NODE-281-length-36611-cov-4.891372_pt1 | contig 36611 bp, 26 predicted proteins | sample MGYA00511187_ERZ772917 | MGnify/ENA primary metagenome ERZ772917 (study PRJEB29015, sample SAMEA2737925) | human oral metagenome | biome: human oral; feature: human-associated habitat; material: dental | place: China | collected 2012 ...
TGTGGGTCGCCTCACCGACCTACCGTAGGTCGCAAGGACGACCCACAGTAGGTTTCATTTGAGGGCTCTCGGGGGTACGAGACCAAGTGCTCTGATCAGACCCATCAGATAGGGGGATGAGCACCCAAGAAAGCTAAGCATATGGAGTAGTGCTACCGCCTTGTCTAGCCCTCTTCTGTCGTTCGTCTGGAATGCAGGTAGGATGATCGGTATGCTACTTCTTGAGGCATCAGGGCTAAGGAGAGCGAAGCTTATTCCTCCCTAGTACCTAAAAATATGTATTTTTGCACCCGCAAATCATTCATTTTATCAACAATTCAATACAGTAATGAAGAAATTTCTTATTCTTTTTACCCTTCTGTTCTCCGTAGGCCATGTAGGAGCGCAGACCGAAGCAACTCCTCAGGAGGAAGCTCCCAAGGCTTGGAAGTTCTCTGGAGTCTCTGGTCTCAACCTTGCTCAGACCTCACTGACCAACTGGGCTGCTGGGGGTGAAAACTCCGTCGCTTGGAATCTCTACCTCAATGCTTCGGCTAACTATAAGAAGGATGGCTGGAGCTGGGACAATGCCCTTGTCACCGACTTCGGGAAGACCTACACCTCGACCAACAAGTGGCTCAAGAGCGTCGATAAGCTCAACTTCAGCACCAAGGTAGGTCGCTTAGTGAGCAAGCACTGGAGCATCTCGGCCCTCGGTGACTTCCTCTCGCAGTTCGATCGTGGCTACGAAGCCTCTACCAATCCCAATATCCCAGGGAACAAGGACAAGTACATCTCTACGCTCTTCGCTCCAGGCTACCTGACGCTGGCTATCGGGGCAGACTACAAGCCCAACGATGACTTCTCCCTCCTGCTCTCTCCCGCGACGGGGAAGATGACCTTCGTCCTTGACAAGAAGCTCTCCGACGCTGGCTCCTTCGGTGTCACCCCAGGCAAGAAGGTCCTCGCTGAGCTCGGTGCGCTGGCTGTGGCCAACTACAAGCGCAAGCTCGCTGAGAACATCAACCTCGTCAGCAAGCTCACCCTCTTCACCTCGTATGACAAGAACTTCGGTAACATCGACGTGAACTGGGATATGATGATCGCTTTCAAGATCAACAAGTTCCTCTCCACGACGCTCACGACGAACCTCGTCTACGATGACAATGTCAAGACCGTCGATGATCTGGGCAATGTCCGTGGAGCTAAGGTCCAGTTCCGCGAAGTCCTCGGGCTCGGTCTCGCCTACTCGTTCTAATAGGCCTTCATAGACGGGCTACTAAGCCGCTCATACCAAGGGCTATCTCATTCGTTGAGATAGCCCTTGTTCTTTATCCCTACAAGCTTTGTGGATGGGGATGCAGTCTAATCGCTGAAAATTCACTTTCTTTACAGTTAAATATGCGGTATATATATATCCATATACATATCACGCAAAAACAGATTATAAACATAGGGTACACTCCATTACCCATACACTTAGCATCCATATACCTATGCTTGGACAGGAAATCTCCGACTTCGGACACATCATCAGCAACGACCAGCTCTCAGTCGTACACGTAGACCTCCCCAAGGGGAAGAAGATCGCTCCGCATGACCATAAGGGACAAGACATCTTCTTCAGCGTCGTCAAAGGGCAAGTGAAAGCTACCCTCAACGGCAGCGAAGAGCACACGCTCAGCCCAGGGACACTCCTCCGCTTCGACGGCGAGGTATTCATCGGCATCGAAGCCCTCGTAGATAGCGAGTTTTTCGTCTATCTCATCAACCTCTAATTCCCCCGATTCTCCACCATGGAACAAATGAAAGACAACCTCCCTGAGGTAGACATGGAGAAGCTCCGCGTCGTCCTAGATGTCAAGGAAAGATACCTCAGCGGCGCGCTCCCCCTCGACGAGGCACGTGCTATCCTTAGGGAACGAGTGAAGACCTTGCGCCCCTATGAGATCGCTCTCGCCGAACAAGAGATCAAGACCATCGAAGACGACGAGTGTCGCAAGGAAGATATCCAGCAGATGATGGTCCTCTTCCAGGATGTCCTCGATAGAAGTCGTCCCGACCTTCCCGAAGATCACCCCATCATGTGCTACATCCGTGAGAATGATGCCATGCGAGGACTTCTCAAGCAGGTCGAGGAGCTGGCGCAGTACCCAGTGATCAAGAACCAATGGCTTGAGCTCTACGACGAGCTCCATAAGCACCGCCTTCACCTCTCCCGCAAGCAGAACCAGCTCTATTCGATCCTAGAGCGCAAGGGCTTCGATCGTCCCACCACGACGATGTGGCTCCTCGATGACTTCATCCGTGATGAAGTACGGGATGCTCGTAGGCTACTCGAGGAAGACCGGGAGGAGGAGTTCATCGCCATGCAGCCTGTGATCGTCGCTGACATCCTTGACCTGATGGAGAAGGAAGAGACCGTCCTCTACCCCACCTCGCTGGCGATGATCCGCCCCGAGGAGTTCGAGGAGATGAAGGCTGGAGACCGTGAGATCGGCTTTGCATGGATCAAGGTAGGTGCGGGGCAAAAGGCTGAGGAACCCAAGAAGCCCCTCCCCGCTACCGAAGCTGCGGGCTTTGCAAGTGATCTCGCAGCACTCCTCGGTAAGTACGGCTTCTCGGGAGGCTCTACCCCTGGACAGCTCCTCGAGGTAGCTACGGGGCAGATGACCCTTGAGCAGATCAACCTCGTCTACAAGCATATGCCCGTGGACTTCTCCTATGTCGATGAGCATGAGATCGTCCGCTTCTATACGGACACCGACCACCGAGTCTTCCCAAGAAGTAAGAATGTGATCGGGAGAGACGTGAAGAACTGCCATCCACGCACGAGCGTGCATCTCGTCGAAGAGATCATCGACAAGTTCCGTCGGGGTGAGCAGGATGAAGTAGACTTCTGGATCAATAAGCCAGGGCTCTTCATCTACATCTACTACGTCGCGGTACGTGATGAAGAAGGGCGCTTCCGTGGCATCCTCGAGATGATGCAGGACTGTACCCGCATCCGCAGCCTTGAGGGTTCGCGTACCCTCCTCTCTTGGGACAAGAGCAACAAGGCAGCCTCGAAGCACGGAGAAGCCCCAAGAACAGCATCTGCTCCTTCGCCTACGCCCGAAGCACCAGCAGCCCCCCAAGAGCAAGCCGAGGAAGAGAGCGAGTATGTCTCCTGCTCCTGCATGAAGGGCGCTAGCCATGCTCCCAAGGCTCCAGAGGCTACCTACGACGAAGCCCCCGCTCCAGTCTCATCCGTGCAGAAGTCAGAGATCGAGATCACGGGAGCGACTCGCCTCAAGGAGCTCCTCGAGCTACACCCTTGGCTCAAGGGCAAGCTCCCCGAGATCAACTCGGCCTTCAAGATGCTCTCCTCTCCACTTGCCCGCATCATGATCCCCAAGGCTACGGTATCGATGATGAGCGAACGTAGTGGCATGCCCCTCCCCGAGCTCATCAGTCAGCTACAGCGACTCATCGCTGAGCACAAGGGCTAATTACTCCCTCATCCTTCCACAAAGAAGCGAGGCTCACCCGACACATTGGTCGGGTGAGCCTCGCTTTTATTGCTTAGGAGATCTGCTCTCCTCTAGCTTCTACTAGAACTGATACCCCAGCGTGATGTAGCCGGTCATGAAGCGTGGCGTATCAGTCGATACGTAGTAGGGAGCACCAAGGCTCTTGGCTACGGTCTTCGTCAAGCTAGCATCGATACCACCACGGAGCGAGAACTGCTTGTACTGATACATCAGACTAGCACCCAGACCCACTTCAAAGCGGTTGAAGGCCTTCTCAGCATACAGATCAAGGCTCGTGCCACGCTTAGGGCGAGCTGCATCTACGTTCTTGCCGTCATTGGTGAGCTTGGCAGAGAGACCGTAAGCGAGGTAAGGAGCAACCGAGAAGAAGAAACCATGATCATCCCCAATCGTAAGGAACTTCATAGAGACCTCTAGGGGCAGCTGGAGGGCATAGTTCTCGATCTTAACATTCTTGTACTCGGGCTCGATCACGATCTTCTGACCTTCCCCACGGCCGATGACGAAGAGACCTGGGTTAAACGAGAAGATCGTATGCTCGAAGGGCAGGATGACACTAGCCCCGACACGGAAGCTCGTAGCCATCACCCCTGCGTCGCCATCATGGTTCACACCGAGTGAAGAGATACGAGATAGAGTCAGACCAGCCTCTGCACGATAGCCGATCTTACCAAGCTCCTGAGCGGAGAGGCTAGTACCTAGAGCCAGCAGGGCGCAGGCTGAGAAAAAAACATTCTTGAATAGCTTCATTTTTTGTACTGCTTTAATACATTGATTACTTGAGCCACGCATCCCCAGAGACCCTAAGAGAAATAACCTCAATACAACTGATCCTGCTAGTTTGGATCGCTTTGAGAGGGCTCGATGGGGCGAGCTACGAATGACACGCAAATATACGTAAAACCCCTCAGACCCCTTCTCCCTTTTTTCTTACTCTAAAGTCCCCCGTCGCTTGAAGGAAGCCCTCTCATTACCCGCCAAGGCAACTTACACAACCTACAATGAGCATCATCATTACCGGTAATAGTGACGAATACTACAGGGAAGAATCTCCTCCAGGACAAACGCTGAACACCTCCCTCTGTACAAAACAGGGAGAAGACCTGAAGAATATACGACTTGCGTAACCCTACCATTATTGTTACTCGTCTTGATATTCTCTAACTTCGCAGAAACTAACTAGGCTCTCACATAGAATAACAACTGATCTATACACAAATGAACAAGAAACTACTGGCACTGATAGCCATGATATCTGTATCGTCCTGCTCCAGAAGCCTAGAGAGCAAGTTCGGAAAGATCATCAAAGAAGACCTGAACAAGACTATAGCCGATTTCTATCGCTATGAGCCACTCGAAACAAAAGTCTTAGATAGTGTCTTTGACTCTCCTTATATAGATGCTGAGATCCTCCAGCTTGCAGAGGAAGCGCTCGAAAAAGCGACTGAGGCCGAATCTATAAAGAAAGAGCTTGACATATACCGTGATGTATATGATGAGTACTTCCAACCAAGGATCGATCGTAAGCAACAGGAGTTTGACAAGGCGAAAGATCATATTGAATATCTTCTAGAAAAGATAAGGAATAGGAGCAGTATGATCGTCCCCAAATTCCGAGGACATGAAGTGAAGCACACGTTTCGGCATACCGACTCTAGGGGGAGGAAAGAGATCATCACCCTCTACTATGTAATCGATGAAGATAAAGAAGAGGTCGTATTTCGCTCCCCTAACAATAAAAAGTCAGCACAAATCAACGAAGTCATCGAGTACGCTCTATCCAAAGAGAAGTAGGGGGAGGGATTGCTCACCTATACATTCTATTGCATAGCACTATTCCTGCTGACAGGATAAGAGCAATAGAGTGCTCTCGATATCCGCCGTCGCATAGCATATGTATAGCAATGGAGGGATTCATTGCTGGCTCTCAAAGTAATCTTGTCAGCTAATAAGGTGTCACGCCTCTTGAATACCGACACCATCCCCTCGATGAAAGGGAGGTTAGCCACGTGTGCTGACCTCCCCGAACTCTTTATATTCCATGTGAGCTCCTAGCACTCACAGCCGACCTACAACGGGAAAATCAAGGGGTATACACTTCGATAAGCCTCATACGCGATGTCAATCAAGGCGAGGTAGTTTACAGTTTCTGTACATTTGTTCAGATTCTAACGCCTAAAGAGGCCGAAGTTCACCTCCCCTCTGAAGGACAATACTCCTCCCATCACAAACTAACCGCCATGAATCGATTCATTCTACGCCTACTCCTTTGCTTCATTAGTGTTAGCTATAGCGTGTCAGCCAGAGCTCAGCAGAAGGTCGCGGGGCGGATACTCGACGAACATCGAGGAGCGATGGACGGCGCAGTCGTCCTACTCATCACGATACCTCAGGGTGTCCTGGTCGAATCCACTCTTACCGATGACACGGGAGCCTTCTCCCTCCTTCCCCGTGAAGGGGACTTCCTTCTATGTATCCGTTCGCTCGGATATAAGGAGGTTAAGCAAAGGATCTCCTGCACTCCAGGCCTGCGCCTCCCTGATATCCAGCTCGAGCCAGAGGAAGTTTCGCTCAAGGATGTCGTAGTCACCGCCCGCAAGTCTCGGCCGATGACCAGTGCATCCCATGGCAAGATACAGATTCACGTTGCCCAATCCTATCTCACCGACATCGGGAATGCGCTAGATGTGCTGAAGCATTCCCCTGGGATCTCGGTCAGTAGCAAAGGCGACATATCCTTGGCCTCGATCGGTGGGACAGCCCTCTATGTCAATGGGAGGAAGCTGATGCTCCAAGGCGAGGAACTCGCAGCCTACCTACGCTCCCTCTCGTCATCGAAGATCGCTCGTATAGAGACTTCCCCCAGCCCTAATGCAAGCTTCGGGGCGGATGGAGCCGGTGGCATCATCAACATTGTACTGAAAGCCTCGGAGCACTCCGGCTTCTTCCTCACGACTTCGCACAGCGCCGCCTATTGGGAGAACCTACGTCAGAACTCCGACCTCGCCTTGTCCTACAACACGAGCAAATGGCAGCTGGGGCTCAACTACAACCATGCGATCGGACATCATGCCATGGACTATGGCTATGAGAAGATCCAGAATGGTGATAGAAGTTCGTCAATAACGATCGACACAGACAAGCGAAACACCTATTCGGCAGGGATTGACTTCTCGTGGCAAGTGACACCCAAGAGCAAGCTATTTGCCAACAGCACAGTGAACCTCCTCGCAGGGCCTGGCAAGACTCAGACAACGACGCACATCTACAAAGGCTTGACTTCTCTGGAGGGCATACTCCGAGCACGCAACGACTATGTCGAGCAGAAGACCCTTCGGTACAGCAACAGCTTGAACTACCTGTACCAAGCGTCCGAAAATCAACAGCTATCCATCACCGCAGACTGGACACGCTTTGATGGCAAGGCCCGCTGCGAGCAACCTAATCATTATTACTCAGCGACGAATAGGCTTTTCCGCTCGGACTTCTTCTACTCACAACCAGAGAAAGACATCGATATCTATGCCCTCCTCGTAGACTATAAGCACCGTCCCAATACCCAGAGCGAATGGCTTGCAGGCATCAAGACCTCTTCAATCAAGAGCGACAATAGCTTCCTCTTCAAGAAGAATGGGGTCATTGATCCTCAGCGCTCCAACAGCTTCCGCTACAATGAGCAGAACATCGAGGCATACACGCAGTACACCCACTCGTGGGACAAACTAGAGCTCAGTGCTGGACTACGGATGGAGTACATGCACACGCACAACAAGCTAAGTACACATACCCATCAAAACGCCGAGGAGAACAAAGGTAACCAGCTACGTCTCTTCCCCAATCTGAGCCTATCCTACACGATCAACGACAAGAATAAGATAGCCCTGCTGTATAGTCGCCGTCAGGATAAACCTAGATACGAAGACTTGAATCCCTTCGAGTACTTGCTCGACGAACTATCCTACTGGAAGGGGAATCCCTTCCTGAGACCTCAGACAAGCCACAAGTTCATCCTAAACTATATCTGGAGTAGTCTATCCTTGAACCTATATTACACCAAGCTCGACGACTACTTCACTTCGATCACGGATGCCTTCGAGAGCAACAAGACCATCATGACCACGAAGAACATAGGGACACAGCAGCAAGTCGGACTAGAAGCCGTCTTCTCTAAGCGCCTTGCTCCATGGTGGGACTTCAGCACCAACCTAGGCTTCTACTACTTCGTGAACCGCCTAGACTACGAGACATACAAGCAGGAGTACAAACGCCCCTCTTGCTCTCTGTCCGCAAGCAACAGCATCCTACTGCCCTTCGGCTTCAACCTCGAACTCTCTGGGCGCTACCATTCCAAGCGCCAGGGTGGAAGCTACGAAGTCAGCAAGCCTACGGGGGGCATTGATCTGGGGCTCAATCGCAGCTGCTTAGACGGTCGTATGCGCCTATCTCTTCTGATGACCGATGTGCTGCATACCGAGCGCTGGGATAGCTATGGGGTGAAAGATGCACTGAACCTATCCTCTTGGGGTCATGGGGAAAGTCGTAAGGTCATACTCCGCCTCAGCTACAGCTTCGGACGGCAGAAGTTCAACAAGGTAGAGCGGGATCTCGATGAAGTAAATAGGCTATAGCACAAGCATAGGGATGAGAATTAGCTATCTTTGAAGTAGCTCTGTAAGATGAGGATCAACCTACTTCACGGTGCAATTGACAGCAATTCGCCCTATGGACACGATACACTATTCCTTCCGCTACTCGAAGTTGGTGTGGATCATCTCCACCTTGGGCCTCGTGGCTCTTAGCTATCTCCTCTATTTCCTCCTCACCTCCAAAGAGCAGCTTATCTATGAGCTCATCGGATGGTCTGCGGTGCTGGTACTCGTCTATCCCATCATATCTATGCCACTGAGCCTGAGCTATGACGGGGAGACACTTGTCCTAAGACGATTACTTTGGTCGAAGGTCTATAGCCGTGCCGACTATTCGATCCAGAAGGTCGAAGGCCTGAGCCTCCAGGGAAGTCTTCGGGTCTTTGGTTCGGGTGGATACTTTGGCTTCTTAGGCCTGTTTTGGAAACCCAAGGTAGGACTCTTCAAGCTCATTCAGACAGAGTCCTCCAGCAGCTATCTTCAGATAACAAAGAAGGGTGGCTCACGCACGCTGTACATCGCCTACTGCTAGTTCCCCGATAATTCCTCCACACACCAAGGCAAAACCCAATGTCGAAGACGATCAATCCCGTACACTCGTTCTTTCATTCCAATCCAGTCCTAGCGAATATCCTAGGAGTCGCCTTCCTACTCTGTGCCCTATCGACCAACTTCATCGCTATCCAAAGGAGCATCTCTACCCTACCCCACTTGGTATATAAGACGGGCATCGTCGAGAGCTGGAAGAGCACAGGACGAAGGCACCACGATGCCTATCTCAAGATCGTAGGAGAGAAGAAGATCTATACCACCGAGTACTTTGGCGGATGGTTCAGTCTCCAGCACAAAGGGAAGAGCGGGGAGGAGGTAGCGTTCTACACCCTTCCCGAAGCAAGCGATATACGCTCTGGTGAAACGCACTACGTTGGTCTAAGCAGAGTGGGACATCCCCGTCTACGCTTTTGGCTTTTCTTCGAGCTCCTACACTTTCAGTACGGCAGTCTGATCATTCCTTGGGCATTGAGCTTCTTCGGTCTTCCACTATTCAACCTGAGCATGGTCCAAAATCGGGGGTTACGAGTAGTCTCTACCTGCGTTGTTCTCCTATCGATGCTTCTTTTCTTCTTCGTCATCTTCGCCTAAGTTCGTCCCCCCTCGGCCGATCTAACCCAAGGTTATTCTCGCTGTACCATCACCGGAAGCGACCGCCATCCCCATCTGGTGGCTTGCATGGCTTTTAGCTTCTCCTGCTATACCATCACTTGCAGCGACCGCCATCCCCATCCCATGAGTATGCACTAGCAATAACGAAGAAGCCCACCATATTCCCTGAAGCCCCCAAACACGCTCCTTGTCTACCTTTCCCCACGAGCCATCAGCCCAATATCCATAGCTATCTGAGGGGGCGATGGAGAGACCTATGATAGGTCGCCTCGATGACCCACTATGGGTTCCTCTTGCGACCCATCATAGGTATTTCTGAAGCCCCTACAATCTCCCCCTAGAACGACCATGGAAGACACATCCTTCTTTTCGGAGCTATCGCATTGAGGGGACTGACAGCCTGCAGAGCTTCGAGCTACTGCTATCGGTCGTCATGTGAGAGCTCAGCTGCGATTAGCTCTCCAATTCAGCACTTTCGATATAGCTAATACAGCCTGAGCGATCGGGATAAGGGCTTCACCGAGTTGTGATTAGCTTTCAAATTCAGTACTTTCGATATAGCTAATACAGCCAATGATGTCATCCTCGGCGACTGCTCTGCGTTGTAATTAGCTTTCAAATTCAGTACTTTCGATATAGCTAATACAGCTGATAATTGGTTGGATGTCAACACTACCAAGTTGTAATTAGCTTTCAAATTCAGTACTTTCGATATAGCTAATACAGCCATTTTACTTCTATTTAATTGGTGTTTTTAGTTGTAATTAGCTTTCAAATTCAGTACTTTCGATATAGCTAATACAGCTCGAGGCGTCCGCACTCGACGAAGCTAAGAGTTGTAATTAGCTTTCAAATTCAGTACTTTCGATATAGCTAATACAGCCGACCCCTCCTCTAAGGAGCGCTTCAGTGCGTTGTAATTAGCTTTCAAATTCAGTACTTTCGATATAGCTAATACAGCCCTTGGCGGATCTCATTGAGTTCACGCGTCGTTGTAATTAGCTTTCAAATTCAGTACTTTCGATATAGCTAATACAGCCGACCATATATAGTCAACTGTGCATTAGCCACTTATCGAAGGATTTAGAAACAAAAAAGCCGATGGGTATCCATCGGCTTTTTGTCTTCTAATACCAGAAAAAGACTTAGACTCTAGAACATATCAAAGAGCAGAGGAGTAGTAGGGCCCTCTTTGGGTATATGCGATGAGAAGTGCTCCATCATCCCAAACTGCTTATCCGTGATCGTCATGATGATCACCTCTCCTTCGTCTGGTAGCATCTCCTTGACACGACGGACATGCGTCTCAGCATGCTCCATACTCGGACAATGACGCATATAGATCGAGTACTGAAGCATCGTGAAACCATCCTGTATCAATCCCTGGCGGAAGCCAGAGGCTGCCTTTCGCTCCAGAGTGGTATAGGTAGGGAGATCAAAGAAGACTAAGACCCACATAACTCGGTATTCACTTAGGCGATGAGCTAGCATGAGAAGAGAGGATAAGAGAGGCGACGGCTCTCCCCCGTAAAGCAGCGCAGGAGAGAGGTCGCTGTCTGAGAGGCTGCAAGCATCAGAGGTCGTCGCTGTCCTTCGATCTCCACATCTAGGGCAGAGATCGAAAGTAGGCGAGCCTTGATCTCCTTGCTCAATACAGAGGGAAACCCTTCGTCCTCACATATCTCCACGACGAGCTGATCGACATAAGGGCGATAGGGCTCCATGATGTCGTCAGCAAGACAATAGGCATTGTACTTATTATGATGGTGAATACCTAGTGTAGGCAGGAGACCTGCAGCGACCAGAGCTCGGGCAATGATCGCTCTCAGGAGGGCATACCCATAGTTGAGTAGTGAGTTAGGGGCTGTCTCCTCTCGCTCTCGCACAAAGTCTGGGAGGGAGACAAAGAGGTTACGCCAATAGAACGCCGCTGCTCTAGCCTCCAGATTCTCAGTGTCTCCACTCTTCACTTGCCGAGACCAAGCGAGCATATTCTTAGCTGGTTCACCAAGGACCGCCTGAAGTACAGCTGCTTGATTCTGTATCTTGGCTTGGATCGTCTGCTGCCAGAGTCGCTTGCGTAGCGGTACCGAAGCATCAAGCTGGGCACGGAAGCGCTCATTCTGAAGGCTATGTGCATCCAAAGGAAGGAGAAGCCCTGAGGGGAGATGATTCATAGAGCAGGTTACGACAGCGCAATTGTAACTGAGGAGCGTATCAAGAAGCCTATGTGTAATCGTGATCTGCGGATGATCAAGGAGGACGACCCCGATATCCTCTATCGGGATCGTCCGTATGCTCGGAGCTCCGCCTTCACCTGCAGACTGACGGATCTCCAGCTGTCTCTGACTCAAGGCCAGGTAGGCAGGGCTACCAAAGTATAGTGTTCGCTTGATCATAAGTCTTAAGCTTATTCGGGAAGAGACATCTCGCCAAGGAGATTGACTTTGACCCTACGTGGATTTTCCTTCTCATAGGATTTAGCCCCCCGTAAGCGGTAGAACTTAGGGATAATTCCCGTCTTATTCTTGATATCCTCGACTTCGGTCTCAAGGTGGTACCGGAACACATAGTCCTCCGATGACAGCTTTTGAACACGATAGAGGTGATTGCTTAGGGTCAGCAGATCAGACTGCTCCAGTGCTGTCTGGATCTCTTCGTCCGTTAGCCCAATGAGGAACATCTCATTAGCCTGCAGGTGCTCAACGAACTCCCAGTCAGAGTCAGGGAGACTCGCTAGTAGAGCCTCTGGGACATCTTTCTTTTGGAGTACTTGATCAAGGACTTCACGAGGCTTCCTGATGATCATAGGTATGCCATAGCGAACACGATCCACAGCCTGCCAAAAGGTGACACACGATTCAACAAGCTCACCCTCCGGCGTTCGGTAGATAGCTACATGGTGATTGTTACCGGGTTTGACAAAGGTGATCGCCTCACCCGAATCATTGTAGTACAAAGGGATGATGCTATTCTTTCCATTCTCGACGGCAACCCGTACGCTACGCACTTGCTGGGTCCCTGCTGCATCAGAGTAGAGCGGGGTGGCTGTGATCAATTTCAGATCAGGCTTTGCTGCATCACCAGATTGATTGACACGAGCCATCACTTCACGGCGAAGCTTAGGATCTACGATCTGCTCTATCTGAGGTGCGGTGAGACTTGCTAGAGCGACCTTCTTGACGTATGTGGGCTCACCATTCCTCAAGATCCGTCCATAGAGGCTCTCTTCTGACAATGGCCCTCGGGGGATGAGCACACCAGCCTGAGTCTCGTTCTTTCCTGAGCGGTGGTAGGTATTGCGCCCCGTGGAGACCGTGCGCTTACCTGGGCGGAAGGACACAAGGATCTCTGCTACCTTGGCTCGTACTGTCTGATGAGAGAAGTGAGGCTGTAGGATGAGCCAGTTTTCTAGGAGACTATGCTTCTCCGCAGTGGTACGCCACTGTCCCTGCACTTCCTGAAGCATCTGCTCGCTATCCTCCTCAGAGTTCAGTCTATTGAGTCTCTGAATATGGCTCTGCCGCGTGCAAGCCACGACGAGCGCATCGATCGCATGATGTCGATGATCCTTACGCTTCGACCAGTCCTTGATCTTTTCGGTCTCAGTGATCGAGCCATCCTTCTCCTCTTGGCGAACAAGCTCTGTCTCACCCATAGATTGGTAGCGCTCAAAGTTGAGTTCGTGCAGGATCCGATCATAGCCCCAGAGATGACGAAGTTTAGCAGTCACACTCCCCTCAGAAGCGTAGACACGACGAACCCCTTGACGAAGGATCTCCTGCGCCTGTCGAGCGATGTACTGAGTCAGACGAAGCTGACGCTCGATGAAGTCTGAGGGGATATCCTCCTTCCTCCACAAGAGGCGACGACGCTTGCTATAAGAGATCTTACCATCATGGAAGAGGCTCTCTAGGCGATCTCTATACTCTGCCTCCTGCCCCTTAGCAAGGATATATTCATAGGCCGTCCTATTGTCTTTTTCCTTATTGCATCGGCTACATGCGCAGGTTTTATTCGCAGACGAATCATCGTAGAGGATGGACTTCGGGATGATGTGCTCGATCTCGACCCCATCACCTCGAAGGAACTGCACGACATCGATCGACTTACCACAGTAGAGACATTGCTCTCCCGCCTCCTGCCAGAGACGATACTTCTGGATACGAGACTTCGTCGGATAGAGTCCATACTCCTTGATACGCTCTGCGATCTCTTTGTTCTCCTTCTCCCTAGACCGGATCCTCTTAGAGGTATCTTCACGCTCCTCTCGACTCATCTTCAGCTCTCGTGCCAGCTCCACTCGCACCTCATCAATCGATCCGTGCTTCTGGCGGAGGGCATTGACCAGGTTGATCATCTGGTTGAGGATCTTCTCCACAATGGGCTGTCGAAGTGCATTGCGCTGGAGCAAGGGGATGTGCTCTAGGAGTGGACGCTCCTCCAGCTCCTCCTTAGTCAGACTACTAGCAGAATGGCGCTTCCCTGCTCGCTCGCAGGCCTCACTATAGCCGTACCCCTCCTGCAGATGGGGCAGAAGCTTACAGATGAACTTCGCCGACTTATTGCTGTAGCCCTGCTTGACGAAGTCGATCTGATAGAGCTTATCAAGCAGCCCCTCATCTAGATCCTCTTCTTGGAAGCCCAACTGATCGATGAGCGCCCCACGCATCGCCTCTCGCTCCTCTATGGAGTAAAGGATATGCCACAGCCGATAGAGAGGTTCACTGAGGTAGCTCTCATCAACAATGGAGCGGATAAGCCCAGTTTCTGGATCAGCTACTTGGGCATCTCGGAGCTTCAGATCCAGGCGAAGAAGCCCTTCATACTTCTTATATCCTGCTAGAGCTTTGCGCAGGATGAGTCGTGTCGTATCTCCCTTGACTCCTCCCTTGAGGAGCTTATCACACCAGAGCCCCTCCCTATCTGAGATCTTAATAGCCTTCTTAAGGGCGGTGAAGGTCAGCTTGTCATGCGTCTGTAGATAGGCTAAGAGCTTCTTCTTCTCCTCAAGCGTGATCGGTCTCTCCTTCCCATCGGGATAGTAGATACGTATGTTATGGATGGACTCCCAGAGCTTGCAGAGCTGGGCTATCGGAGAGCTCTTAGGCGCAACCTTGGGGCCAATCGTGATCTTCCGCTCTTGGAGCTCTTCCTTACCCTCCCTATTGATCTGCTTAAGCTTGACGACACGCTCTTGCTTCTCAAACTCACAGAAGGATACTAGCCCCTTGCAGGACTTCAGTGGACGCTGGAAGAAGATGACCTGATCCCTTAGCTCTTGGATGAATGCTGGAGTCAAGACCTCGGGATAAAAATTCGCCTGCACCTCCATGATACGATCATACTCCTCGATATAGGCTTCCCGAGGATATACCTGATCCTTGATGCGGTAGTTATAGAAGAATCCACCCGAAAGACTCTCCTGCCTATGCTTTTTGAGCTTGAGAGCAAAGTGCTGTCCGACGGTAGTCCCCTCCTGCTGAAGCTCCGCATAGCGTCCCTTCACAGCAGCTACATAGCCCGTCTCTTTACCCCGCTTAGCTGCTTCTTCAGCTTCGTCGGACTTTGCATGCTTGTAGCCTCTTTTCTGGTTGATATGGTAGAGTACACGCCCGATCTCTGGGAGCGTGAGTTGCTCTCCTGGTGATGCAGCTCGTGCACGAAGCTCCCAAAGATCTAGGACAGGAAGACGCATCAGAGCTTCATCGGGGAGCATTCCATGATCCCCGAGCTTTTTGCTAAGCACTTTGCGTCGCAATTGATAGCGATCTATCCCTTTTCGGATGGTGCGCTGAGTGGTGCGCTTTTGATTTTTGGAGATGGCTTTCCCTTGGGAGAACTCATTCAGATCATCTGCTGTCAGAGGCACGATCCGACTTCCCATCCCTAAAATCTCAGCAGGATGCTCCTGCTCATCAAGGGCGATGAGACACCACCCTATGGATCCGACCCCGAGGTCGAGACCGAGTACATGCTTACTCATAAGCTATTATGTTGTGTAGGTTAAATCTTTAAGCTACCTTTGTAGTACTGAATTTGAAAGCTAATCACAATAAGGATTATTCCGTTGTGAAAACATCTAAGGCGGGCCTCCCTCGGAGAGCTCGTCTTCTTTTTGCTCCAGCATCAGACATCTAGCATAAGTAGCTCACCACACGAAATTAACGACTTCTACGAAGAGAAACAACCTAATGCAACTCTTCTTCCTGCATTTTATTCTCAAGCACGAATATTTCGTAGAAGAGATACATCCTTAGAGATACCGATGAGCGAGCTAAGACCCAGCCTAGGCTACCCATCCACGAAGCACGCCCCTACTATCCCTCCCTCTGAGGGCACATCAACACCTCCATTTCCCAAGGCTGCATGAGATCTGACGTATCATGACACAACTCCCAGATAACCAGTCGTCATCTTAATAGGGCTAAGTAGGAGAGCAGACAAAGCAGAAGGATCACCGCCCATAGCGTGCCCCTCTCCAATTATCACACGTCAGTCCTAGCCCCAAAATCAGAGCTAGAGCGACAAGCAAACAAAACCTACTGTAGGTCGCCTCGACGACCTACAGTGGGTCGTCAAGGCGACCCACTATGGATCCCACTTGCGACCCATCATAGGTCACTCTACCGAGCTATTTCAAAGTACATCCCCTTCCTATTCTCCTCCTCAGCAGAGCCTACTAGCAACAGAGCGATGCAATCATCAAGCATCCCCTCTTCACGGGCATAACTCAAGAGGGCTTACAGGTGATGAGGAGCCGCCCTCACCTTAGCCAGTACACAAAAGCAATAGATAGACTAAGTTGGCATCTAGGGATCCCAACTCTCTCTGGAGGATAAAGCAAGAGAAGGCTTCGATTCATGCCCGAACTCGGAGACTACACCTCGACTCTGCTGTGCACTACTGCACCTAGGAGCAGAGGTGCTCTCAAAGAAATTTTCCAGAAGATTTGGTCAATTCAAAAAGTCATCGTAACTTTGCAACGCAAAAGAGAAAGGCAAACCTCTCTAAAAGCAAATTGACATGCGGAAGTAGCTCAGTTGGTAGAGCATAACCTTGCCAAGGTTAGGGTCGCGGGTTCGAGTCCCGTCTTCCGCTCCAATAGGTTTCCATAGTTTTGATGTGTATTTGTTTGATGAGGCATTCTAAGATTCACTAAGGTGATCTTGGGATGTTTCTCTCTTTTATGGCGGTCGCTTACGCATACGATCCTACTTCCACAGCAAGCAAAGAGAGGAAGGGGACACAGCCCAGCTGATAGCCCACTCCCGTTGACAGAAGAGACTGGCAGATACTGATAGCAGAGAAAACGATTGAGGCCCTTGAACCAGATTGGTTCAAGGGCCTCAATCGTTTTCTATCTATGGGAGGCTTCCCCTAGACTTCTTCTTAGAAGTCCATCGGAGGTGGGGATGAGTCTGGAGTATCACTCGGCTCACCTTCGAAGATCTCAACCGCTTCGTCATCTCCTCCTCCCGCATCGTAGCAGGGAGAGAAGCCTTGCGGCATCTGGAAGGGAATACCTACCAGATAGCCCAGCGTACGGTCTGCATAAACCTTCTTCATGAACTTACCGAAGATCGGGAGAGCAGCTGCTGCCCCTTGCCCGAAGGCCATGGAGTTGAAGCGGATACTTCGCTCTTCACCGCCGACCCAACAGCCAGCAACTAGATCGGGAGAGAAGCCCATGAACCACGCATCACTATTATTCTGCGTCGTCCCCGTCTTACCGCCTAGAGGCATCTGAAGACCGAAGGACGAACGAAGACGGCCCCCTGTACCTCCATTGATGACATGCTGGAGCATGTAGAGCATCTTGTGCGCTGCATCTGCGGTGAGGACCTCGGTCATCTTAGGAGCAAAGGTCGCTACGATATTGCCGTGCATATCTTCGATCTGCGTGACCATGATAGGATCAACACGCACCCCGTCATTGACAAAGGTCGTATAACCCGAGACCATCTCCCCAACCGTAGCTTCTGGTGTACCAAGGGACATCGCCATCGTCGCTTCGATAGGTCCACGAAGGCCATAGCTTTCGAGGAGACGCTTGAAAGTGATAGGAGAGGTACGACTCATCAGTTCGGCCGTCACCCAGTTATCCGAATTCTGCAGCCCCCATTGGATCGACACCATCTCACCGATGCGGCGGTGGTTGGCATTACGTGGGGTCCAAGTCTGACCATTATCTAGACGGTAGGTACGCTGCACATGAAGCACCTGATCGCAGGGAGAAGCCCCATCAATCATGGCTAGCGAATAGAGATAAGGCTTGATGATCGACCCCGTCTGACGACGACCATCCGAGACCATGTCGTACTGGAACTGGGAGAAGCTGATATCCCCGACATAGGCCAGCACATAGCCATTGTGTGGATTCATCGCCATGAAGCCTGAGCGCAGGATCCCCTTCATATAGCGGATGGAGTCAAGAGGTGTCATGATCGTATCACGTCTCCCCTGCCAAGACCACACCTGCATCTTCGTCTTGCGATGGAACTGAGAGCGGATCTCTTCATCCGAGAGACCATCCTCCTTGCTCAAACGCCAGCGTTCAGACTGACGCATCGCACGGTCAAGGATCTTCTTACGCTGCTCTGCCGAAAGAGAAGAACTGAAGGGATCTCCACCTCGAGCCTTACGCTCTCTGTCGAAGGCAGGCTGGAGATGCCCTGCCATATGCTCCTGCACTGCCTCCTCGGCATAGCGCTGCATGACGGGGTTGATCGTCGTATAGATCTTCAACCCATCGGTGTATATATTGTAGGGGGAACCATCCGACTTGCGGTTCTTATTGCACCAGCCGTAGAGCGGATTTGTCTCCCACTGGATGCTGTCATCTCTGAACTTCGCATACTGCCACGAAGCGTAATCACTACGGTTGGGCTTCTCGGCCATCATGATCTTGCGCAGATGCTCACGGAAGTAGGGAGCGATGCCCTGCTTGTGGTCCGTACGATTGAAGGAGACCTTAATGGGCAAGCGAGACAGAGAGTCGACTTCACGAGAAGTAAGGTAACCAGCCTTCTCCATCTGCTGGAAGACGACATTGCGTCGCTCCATCGGTAGCGGGCTATTAGCTCGGAGGACGGGATTATAGGTCGATGGATTCTTACACATCCCGACGAGCATCGCTGCTTCCTGGATATTCAGCTCAGCGGGGGTCTTACCGAAGTAGGTGAAAGCCGCCGACTTGATCCCCACAGCATTGTAGAGGAAATCGAACTGATTGAGGTACATCGCTAGGATCTCCTCCTTGGTGTAGAAGCGCTCGAGCTTGGCTGCGATAACCCATTCGACCGGCTTCTTCATCATACGAGTGAAGAAGTTAGAGCTGGGAGGCGAATAGAGCATCTTAGCGAGCTGCTGGGTCAACGTACTCCCCCCACCGGCACTCTTCTGCTGAAGGATCCCCGTCTTGAAGACAGCACGAGCCAGCGAACGGAAGTCAATCCCCGAGTGATTCTCGAAGCGCACATCCTCGGTCGCAATAAGCGCCTTGACCAGATTAGGCGAAAGATCCTTATAGTCTACAAGGACACGGTTCGATCCTCCGTGGGCAAATGACCCGATCACTTCCCCATCGGAAGCCAATATCTGGGAGGCATACTTGTCAATTGGATTCTGGAGCTGTTCGATGGGAGGAAGATAGCCTATCCAACCCATTGAGATGGCGAAGATACCGCCTAAGATGCCCAGCCAGACGAGCGAGAAAGCGAGCCAAAGCCAGGGCTTGATCTTATGTTTCATCTATAATCTTTGTCGTATTCTGTCCCAAGCTCACTCCCCCAGATAAGGATATTAGGGAGGCCAAGATGGGACACACAGATTGTCTCTTTTTCAGTCAGAGCGAACAAGTGACGCTCGGTACAAAGGTAGCTACTTTTCGTTATTATGCTGACGGGCGGTCCCCAGCAGAAGGGAGGAGCTCCGCACACCCGACATCCACCCAAAGAAATACCCCCTCTGTACAGTGCTGATGTACAGAGGGGGTGTCATCTTGACGAGCTCTTCTAGTAAACTATCATAAATAGACTATATCAGCTCGATCTTTATCTTTTAGGGAGACAACATGCTAGTCCTTCCCGTTGAGGCGCTTGACCTCTAGGTCAAAGTCAGAGACGAAATCCAAGTCTTGTCTCTTTCGGAAAGTCTCATACTCCCGCTCAGCCTTGAGCTTAGCTTCTAGAGCAGAGATACTCCCAGCCCCTTCTAACACAGGGCGTCCCGCAATACTAAGGAAGTCATCAAGAAGCTTGCTCCAGTCTTGCATTCTCATAGGGATCTCACGCAGGGCTCTATCCTCGGCTAGATCAAGATATGCAGATACCAAGCGATTGATACCACTCATCTGCGTATGGCTAAGGTAGTTCTTAGCAATACCTATATCTGACTTCATCACTTTACCCTGAGGGGCTCGTCTCCAAGTCATCAGCCCCATGTGAGGTAGCGCTGCATTTGCTCCATGGTAGATGATCTCTGCCGCTGTCTGTCCCGATATAGCCCAATGAAGTTTATTTTGCACCGACGCAAAGAAACGCTTAGTTTCTTGAGCTTGGCTATCGTAATCGATCGAGAGTGCATAGATATCGGTGATCTTTTGATAGAAGCGACGTTCACTAGCACGGATCTCACGTATATCTTCAAGTAACTCTTGGAAATAATCATGCCCGAAGCTCTCCCCTTGTTTGAGACGATTCTTGTCGAGAACATACCCCTTTGTAATAAAGGCATTAAGTGTAGTTGTCGCCCACTGACGGAAGAGGGTAGCCTCTACAGAATTGACTCTGTAGCCCACTGCAATGATTGCCTCTAGGGGATAAAAGGACATATCTCGCTCGACCTCTCGTGTACCTTCGGTTTGAACTATCCGGATCTTCCGGATAGTTCCCTCTTCGAGGAGTTCACCCGACGCAAAGATATTCTTCAGATGCTCGTTGATCGTCCGCACATTCACCCCGAAGAGATCCGCCATCCGCTTTTGCGTGAGCCAGAAGCTCCCATCCTCGTAGCGAACTTGTACGTTCACATCCCCAGCATCTGTGGTGTATAAGATGATCTTGCTATCCATAATATAAGTGGGATTATTGAGGCTAGAATCTCCATCTAGTGAAAATGATTTTACTCTGCTTACCTCATTAAGAAGAGCCCCTAGTGACTTCCACTTGAAGCTACACTAGGGGCTAGGTCATAACAGCATCTATTTTATTCTTGTACCCCCGAGCAGAATCGAACTGCTATCTAAAATTTAGGAAATTCTTGTTCTATCCGTTGAACTACGAGGGCCTCAGTCAAGGAGCTTCAGAGCGCTCCAGACGGGGGCAAAGATAGCGAAATTCTGCATTGCCCCTTGCCCTTATCCCCGAAGCTTAGAGACGGAAGAAGTAGTTGAGCGTGGCCCCGAAGCGCATCTCTGAGGACTGGACATAGGCCGATCCTCGGCGGGTACTCCAGATATTGCCCAGCCCGTAGACGAAGCGTCCTTCGAGCTCGATCCGCTGTCTTGAGCCAAGAGCGACACTGACCCCAGGGCCTCCGCCCAGCCCCCAGAAGAGGCGGTCGGTGACCACCATCTTGTGCCGAGCAAGATCACGCTCGCTCATATTCGCCTCGCCTGAGACCTCTGAGGATTCGCTGAGGTGATACCCGACGAAAGGCCCTAGATTGAGGAAGAGACGTATACCACCCGAGCGGAAGTAAAGATGCGAAAGGAACGGGAGCTCCAGATAATCAAGGTGTCGGGCATAGCTCGTCGAACGCAAGTCATACTTCTCTAGCCATCCGCCCCGCAGATAGTTAAGTTCCACCTGCAGAGAAGCACCCCGCTCAATGTCGTAGCGCAGAGCGAGCCCTCCGACATAACCCACGTGGATGCGCTGGCGCACCGAGGGCACGAAGGTGAAGCGGCTAGCCGTGATCCCTCCGTGTGCTCCGATGGAGAGCGATTGAGAGAAGGACTGCTTCGCTTCCCCCTGCGCCCAAAGCGGACTGGCAAGGAGCAGAGGCAGAAGCAACGCTAAGAGGAGCTGACGACTAATGTGCTTCACGGAGGATAGCGCCTGAAGAAGGATAGTAGACGAAGAAGAAGCGATCGTTGGTGTAGACATTCCCCTCACCTCGCTGGAGATGGAAGTCTAGCTGAAGCCCGTCGGAGGGGACAGAGGACATGTTGTTCACAAAGCCCTGCCCATACATCGAGTAGGCACGGATGAAGTAGCGTGCCAGATCATAGCCTAGGACGCTGTACTTGGGATAGGAGTTGCTCACCTTGTGGCTGAACCAGCCCGTGAACTGGCTGAGGAAGTCCTTCGACTCAGGGAGTGTTGGGTCGAAGAAGAAGCTCGTATAGATCGTCGTATTGTAGCGACGTAGGTTCTGCTGGAACTGCGTGCCATAGGCCTGCCACTGGGGATAGCCGAAGAGGCTAACACCCGCTGTCTGACTACCGATAGCAGCCATGGTCGCTTGGGCAAGATTGCGATCGGGCGAGATGGGCACGACCACGGCATTGCTTCCGAAGCTGACAGCGCCTCGGCCAAGCTCTAGAGAGCGGCTGGAGATACCTGCTCGACCCAGAGCTGAACGAAGCTGGGTCACGAAGCCATCCTCCGTATCTCCCAAGCGATGGGTGAAGATCACTTCCTTCCCTCGGTAGCGCTGCAGGAAGGCTGGGATCACCCGATCAAGGATCGTAGAGGTATGTGCATTCGCTAGGACGACACGACCATCCCCCGTCTCTAGGGCACCTGCCTTGCTAAAGGGGATGATGTAGTAGCTATACCCCGAAGCGGCTGCGATAGCTCGTATCTGCCCCTCCGTGACACCGCCGACGACCAGATCCTTCCCTCGGAGCTTGCCCTCTTCGATGTAGGCATTGAGTGCCGCATCGCTGGGGACATCGAGCGTGGTCAGCTGCATGGAGATCCCAGCCTTCTTCAGCTGGTACATCCCGAGAAGGAAGCCTTCGTAGAACTCCACATAGTGCTTATCCTGCTTGAGTGGGAGAAGCACAAGGATGCGGGTCTGGGAAGTAGCCACGGGCGAAGGAGTGGTAGGCTCCTGCGGGGCGGGAGCAGGCTCATTGATCACGGGGCTATCAGCCTTCCCCGTAGGGATGATGAGCTCCATGCCCACCTGGACATTAGAAGAGGTAACCCCTGGGTTGGCTCTGAGGAGATCCACCAGATCCACCCCATAGTTGCGGCTGATGCCGTAGAGGGTTTCTCCAGACTCTACTTTGTGCTTCCGTCCCTTCTGCGAAGTAGTCGTCTGAGGTGTAGCCGCCGAGGCGGAAGGGATGAGGAGCTTATCCCCGACCTTGATCTGCTGACGAGCCCAAGGATTGAGTTCGTAGATCTTATCGATGGGGACATTATACTTGCGGGCTATGCTGTAGACGGTCTCTTCACGCTGCACCTCGTGCTCACGTATGCGTCGGTTTCCCTGCGCACTTCCCCCCACATAGATGAAGAGTAGGGCCATCGAGAGGAGTAGAAGGCGACGATAGGGATGCGAAAGTGTCATCGGTCTCTGTGCTTACTTATTAGTATGAAATATGAGACAAAGGTACAGAATCAGGAGCAATACCCGAGGTGCCAGCGGGACGGACACGTCATAGCTGAGCAACGCTCCCCTAAAGAGAGCAGCCGTGCGCCCTATTCGGCTTGGCTACTTGAGCTCATTCTGTAGCTCCGAAGAAGGAAGCCTAACCCCAAGGCTGCCACCTCGTCATCTACTAACCTTTCTTCGAGTAAAAACCCCGTCCTAGGCATGGGGCTACTACAGCGCTTCGGAGCGTGCTCTTCAAATGCTCAAAAAGGGACCTACGGTAGGTCGCCGAAAAAACCTACTGTGGGTCGGTCAACCGACCTACCGTGGGTCGTCTCGGCGACCCACAGTAGGTTTCTGAGAAGGGGGTAAATAAAAAGCTTCCATACCCAGAGGTGATCCGCTCAAGGACCAGCCTCTCGGCATGGAAGCTTCGTCAGCTACCGCCTAAGTCAGCGGAGCTAGTGGAATGCGTCCTAATGGATCACGATCTCATCACAGAAGATGAAGTTCCCCTTGGGGCGAGCATTCGAGGCCTTGAGACGCACGTAGCGAGCACGCTCCTTCATCGGGAAGGAGAAGGTCTCGAAGACAGGCTGGTAGATCTCTTCACTCGTGCGGGTAGCTTGCTTAGCGACGCTACGGAAGTTCTGTCCATCACTGCTCAGGAGGATCTCCACATCCCCAGGCATGTAGACCCACTGGATGCGCTCCTGCATGAACTTGGCGAAGATATGACTCAGCTCCTCTTCCTTACCCAGATCGATCGTCACATCCAGAGGTGAGGTGAAGCCCTGCCAGCGCCCATCGAGATAGGTAGGCGTACCACGTACACCATCGAGCAGAGCTCGCTCACCACCGGCGGGATACTTCTCGTTCCACGAGCAATCGTTGTAGGTGATCTTCTTCCCGATCCCCTTATGGTAGTCGGAGCGGAAGCGCAGCTCGGGCACATCAAGAGCCTTTGACCCATCGAAGAGTCGAGCGACGAGGAGGATCGAGTCACAAGAGGTAATGGGCTGACCCGTATAGACGGGTGAGGAGGCAGTAGGCTCAGTGCCGTCTACCGTATAGCGAATCTGTGCAGCTGGGCGCTCGCTCGTGAGGCGAACGGAGACTTCATGACGAGTAGTATCGACTTCGTTCAGCGCAGCGATGTGGCGGAGCGGATAGGCATTGACCCCTCGCTTGATGAGGGCAGGCACATGGTAGTTCGTACGGCGAAGGAAGCTGGTATAGTCACGCTCGGACTGTGGGGTCCAAGCAACTTCGGCCAGCGCCAGCACACGGGGGAAGAGCATGTACTCGGCATGGGGTTCGTCGAGGACGTACTCTGTCCAGAGGTTGGCCTGCACACCGAGGATGTACTTAGCTTCACTAGGTGTAAGTTCCTTCGGCATGGGGTTGTAGGAATAGACCTTCTCCAGCGTAGTGAAGCCTCCGTTAGCACGTGGCTCGCCGTCAGCTTCTCTCTGATAGAAGTCTAGGTAGACATGACTCCCCGGGGTGAGGACGACATCATGCCCTTCTTTAGCCGCCTTGATGCCCCCTTCTTCACCACGCCAGCTCATGACCGTAGCATCAGGCGCAAGACCACCCATGAGGATCTCGTCCCAGCCGATGAGCTTGCGTCCCTTACTGTTGAGGTACTTCTCGATGCGGCGGATCATGTAGCTCTGGAGCTCGTGATCGTCCTTCAGACCTTCGACACGCTTACGCTCGGTACACTTAGCACATTCGCCCCAGTGCCTCATCGTAGCTTCGTCTCCTCCGATATGGATGTACTTGGAGGGGAAGAGCGCCATGACTTCATCGAGGATATCCTCAAAGAAGGTGAAGGTCTTCTCGTTGCCAATACATACATCGGAGTTCTCGAAGGCCCACTTATTGAGGCAGCTTAGCTCGGGGTAAGCGGAGAAGAGTTCGTTGCTGTGCCCTGGGAGTTCGATCTCAGGGATCACCGTGATCCCAAGCTGCTCGGCATGACGCACGACACGCAGGATCTCTTCCTTCGTGTAGTAGCCCCCGTAAGCACCTGGGGTACCTTCGTCGACAAAGCGGCGATCCTTCTGCCACCACTTATCCCAGTCCGTCTCGGTACGGAAGGCCGCCTTCTTCGTCAGCAGAGGATACTTCTCCGAGGGGAAGCGCCACCCTCCCCCATCGACGAGGTGCCAGTGGAAGCGATTGAGCTTGTAGCGAGCCATCTCATCGAGGAGACGGATGATCATATCCGTCTTCATGAAGTGGCGAGAGACATCGAGCATCACCCCTCGATAAGCAAGACGTGCCGAGTCAACGATCGAGAGCTGAGGGAGGCGAGAGCCATACTGCCCGATGATCTGCAGGAGACTCTGTGCCCCCTGACGAAGCCCAGCTTCATCACGAGCGACGAGATCAATACCCCGAGCCCCGATCGTGAGGCGATAGCCTTCTCTCCCCTGAACCGTAGGATCAAGGCGAGAGCGAATAAAGCTCAAGGAGCGACCCTTAACCTGAGACGTTGCAAGCGAAAGCCCCGTGAGTCCCTCACGGAGTACTCGTGGAGTTTGGCCAGAGAGCTTTAGGAGCTTGGGCAGAGTCAGCGACCCCGAAGCATAGGTGACCGAGACAGGTCGAGGGATGAGCTGAAGGCTATCAAGAGCCACTGCCCCCTGAGCGGAGAAGATCCCCGCCAGCGAGAGTGCGACAGCTCCGAATAGCTTACGCAGACGAGCGTAGTTCGTTCGCATAGTAAATCGTATTTGTAGCTAAGAATGAATGATTTCTGCGCACAAAGATAGGCCATCCCCTTAGACCTGCCCTATTTCTATGGGGAAGAACATGCCCCAGACCCTCCTAGAGCAGGAGAATCTGGGGCAAAGACTAGGGGCGCATCGCTACGCCACAAGGGGAAATAAGAGGATGGGCCTGCGCAACTAAATAGCAGCCTCTACAGACCAAACAAAGGCACGCAACCCCTGGTCTGGGGTCGCATCATCAAGGGCCTTCAGCCCCTCAAGGAGCGCAGGAACTCGAGTAGCAGGAGCTACGACAAGCATCGCCGAATTCATCGTAGGCCAAGCATGGCTCCCGATATGAGGTTCACCCGTAGTCGTCCCTCGCCCTTGGGCACGCTCCCAAGAGGTATAGCCTCGAAGACCTTGGCGAGAGAGCAAGCGTAGGATCAGCTCGTGATAAGCCTGATTGTAGGCGATGAAGACAGTCTTAAGCGGTTCGGCTGGAGCGAAGCGATTATTCTCGTTCATAGGATAGTGCAGGAGAATTAGTGAGACGAAGAGCTAGAGGAGAGCGTATGGCGACGGGCGATCTTCTTCTCGAGCTTACGCCGTGCTCTCTTGACACGTCGGCCCTCAAGCGCAGCATAGAGCGTCGGGATGAGTACCAGTGTCACGAGCGTAGAGATACTGAGCCCCCAAGCTACCGTGATCCCCATGGACTGCCACATCTCTGAGCCTTCTCCGATACCGATAGCCATAGGCACCATCCCAAGGACCGTCGTCATGGTGGTCATAAGTACAGGGCGAAGACGTGAGCGACCCGACGTAGTGACGGCCAGCGAGATCCCCATGCCTCGCTCCCGACACAGACGGATGTAGTCAATGAGTACGATCCCGTTCTTCACCACGATACCGATGAGCATGATCATCCCGATGAAGGACATCGTATCTAGCGGGATCTGCGTCACAAGGAGCCCAAAGAAGACACCTGAGAAGGCAAAGGGCACGGAGAACATGATGACAAATGGATCCACCAAGCTCTCAAACTGTGCCGCCATCACGATGAAGACGAGCATCACGATCAGAAGCATGAGCGTCGTGAGATCACCGAAGGTCTCCTGCTGACTCTCATAAGCCCCCGTGATCTTGTACGAGACAGCCGACGAGGGGACAGGATGCGCAGCCAATGTCTTCTGCACCTGACCTACCAGATCACTCAGCTGCACCCCTGGCGTAGGTGTGAGCGTCAGAGAGACTACACGGGAGCGGTTCTTACGCTCGATCGTAGGAGGAGTGAAAGCTTCATCTATATGACCAAGATCTGACAGACGGAGCTGCTTGCCCTGCGGTGTGTAGACGATCAGATTAGAGATATCCTGAAGTGACTGGCGACGGCTGGGATCGAGGCTGACACGGATATCATACTCATTACCATCCTCACGGAAGTGCGAAGCGACAGTACCATTGACCGCACTGCGCAGGTACATCGCTGCCGTAGAGAGATTGAGTCCGTTCTCTGCTAGGCGCTGTCTATCGAAGACAAAGCGCACCTCAGGGATATAGTCCTTACGGCTAAGCGTAACCCCAGAAGCAACCTTCGACTGGCGTAGCTCATCACGAAGGAGTCGGGCATAGGCATCGGTCTCATCGAAGTCCTGCCCGTAGATCTCCAGTGTCACGCCCGTGGAGCCACCTCCACCTTCTCCCGTCTTGACATCATAGCTTGTGACCTCGGGATAAGAGGCAATGATCTTGCGAATAGCATCTGATGCCTCCTCCTGTGTCTGCGTGCGCTCTGCTCGAGGGTACATACCGACATACATCGTGATACCATTCGTTCCATTAGCTTGCACCATAGACCAAGAGTCCCCATCCGAAGCCTGACCAAGATTCATTGACACCGTCTGGATCGATGGAATCTCTTGGCGCATTCTCTTCTCTAGATCAAGTCCGAGTCGGCGTGTCTCCTCGACACGGGTACCGACAGGTAGCTCTAGAGATACATTGATGAAGCCAATATCCTGCTGGGGCATGAAGGAAGTCTTGATGAAGGTGAGGCTCCCAAGACTGAGGAGGAAGATCCCCAAAGCAGAGAATACCGTAGTCCGACGATGACGCACAGCCCATCCCAGCAGGCGGGCATAGGCTCCATCAAGGGAATTAAGTGCACGCTCAATGGGGCGGAAGAGCTTATCTGATAGTTTGCTTCGCCCAGTCTCACGCTTAAGGAGCTGTGAGCAAAGCATAGGAGTTAGCGAGAGGGCAGCTGTCGTGGAGACGATCATCACGATACTGATACTCCAGCCCAACTGACGGAACATCAACCCCGCTTGTCCTGGGGTCATCGTCAGCGGGAGGAAGACGGCTAGCATCGTCAGCGTCGAAGCGATGACGGAGATCCCCACCTCGTTCGTGGCATGTACAGCAGCTTGCTTCGGATAGCTCCCTCGCTCGATATGCGTCGTGATATTCTCTAGGACGACGATCGCATCATCCACGACCATCCCGATGGCGATGGAGAGCGAAGAGAGGGAGATGATGTTGAGCGAATTACCCGAGACAAGGAGGTAGACGAACGAGGCCACCAGCGAGATTGGGATCGTCAAGATGATGATGAACGTAGCTCTCCAGCGACCGAGGAAGAAGAGCACCACCAGCACGACGATGAAGAAGGTGATGAAGATCGTCTCCTCAAGCGAACCAATCGTATTGACGATGAAGCTCGAAGTGTCGATCAAGTAGCTGATCTTCACATCCGAGGGGAGGTTCTCTTGGATCTTGGGCAGGAGATCTTGTATCTGACGAGCGATCTCGACGGAGTTCGAGCCTTCTTGCTTATTGATGATGATGATCGCCCCGCTCTTACCATTGACATAGCTCTCCTGCTGGCGCTCACCGATCGTATCCTTGATCGTAGCGACATCACGCAGGTAGATATCCTTGCCTGCGACGCTGGAGACGACGATCGAGCCAAGAGCCAGCGGATCGACGAACTCGCCCTGAACACGTATCGAGCTCGTACGTGAACCTAGATCGATCTGTCCCGCTGGGATATTCGTATTCTCTGCTGCGATAAGCTGGGAGATCTGAGTCAGAGTAAGTCGGTAGGCCTCGAGCTTAGCAGGATCGCAATAGACTTGGATAACCCGCTTGGCTGCCCCTACGGCATTGATGGTACCGACCCCATCGACACGCTGCAAGGGATTGCTGACCTTGTCCTCGAGGATCTTAGCTAAGCCTCGGGCACTCTCTTCGGACTCAACCGAGAGTATGGCCACGGGGATATTGCTCGTATCGAACTTGAAGATCGCAGGCTTCTTGACCCCTGATGGGAGGAAGTCCGTGATCGCATCCAGCTTGTCACGGATATCATTCATCGCATCAGCGATGGGTGTACCAGCATAGAACTCCAGCGTGACGATCGAGGCATTGTCCTGACTCTTCGTGCTGATATGCTTGAGCTTGTCGATACCGTTGAGGCTATTCTCCAGAGGCTTGGAGACGTTCGTCTCGATATCAGCCGCACTCGCTCCAGGGTAAGAGGTGACGACCATGACCCGTGTCGTATCCGTCTTGGGCATCAGCTCGATGGCCAGACGCGACAGCGAGAAGAGTCCGAGCACAGCTATCGCCACGTAGATCAATGCCGTGGTGATCGGTTTGCGGACGGAAGTTTCGTAGATGCTCATAGCGAGAGAAGGCGTTTACTTACGGGTCTTCACGGGAAGGCCATTCTTCAGATTAGAGGGAGCCGAGGTGATGACCTCGTCGCCGACCTCGAGCCCACTGACGATCTCGTAGCGATCGCCCTGTTGTGCTCCGAGTTCGACAGCCCGATAGACGGCCTTACCTCCAGAGTAGAGGAAGACATAGCGTGCACCGCTACCTGGCTGGCGGACGACCGCCTTATCGGGGATCGTCAGCACTTCCTTTGCTCCGAAGTCGATGTGCACACGGGCATACATCCCTGGGCGGAGCTTGAGATCCTTGTTCGCCACTTCTATCTCTGCCGAGACGGTATGGGTGATGGGATCAAGGGTAGGATAGATATTAGCGATCTGCCCTGTGAAGGTCTCAGCACCGAGGGCATCGACGGTGAGGGATACCTTGGTACCCTTCTTCAGGAGCGAATAGTATTGCTCAGAGACACCGATCATCGCCTTGACAGGAGCGATCTGCTGGATGACAACGACGGGGAGCTGAGGCGAAGTCATATCCCCATTGTCGTAGTTCTTAGCCGTGACGAAGCCACTAATCGGGCTACGCAGGGTAGTATTCTCCGTCGCGTGGTTATAGGCAAGCTTCGCCTGCTCGACGGCGCTCTTTGCCTGCTCCCACTGAGCCTTGGACACCCCACCTATTTTGTAGAGTTCATCCATACGACCGAAGTTCGTCTTAGCATCAGCGAGCTGGATCTGTGCCTGCGAAGCTTGGGTAGCCTCTAGGTTTGCTACAGCTTGACCAGCAGCGACCCGGTCGCCGACCTTGACCAAGAGTTGCTTGAGGCGGCCACCCGCCTGAGCGGTGATATTGTTCAGCACCTTAGCTTCGAGCTGAGCGGTGAAGTCCTGAGAGATCTCAAGGCTACGCATCTCAGCAGGAGCCGTCTCCACGAGGCGAAGGCTATCTGTGGGTGCTGCTTCCGTCATCTTAGAGCTGGAGGAAGAGCAGCTAGAGAAGAGGCCCAGCCCCACAAGTGCGAGGGAGAGAAGGAGGTTCGACTTCTGGTGTATCATCGTTTATCTTAGTTCTTTGGGGTGATCATATACATTACGGGAAGCGACAGAGGTCGGATCTACTGAGCGTCTTCGAGGGTAGCACCTCGGAGCGCATCAAGGGAGAAGACGGCTACCATATAGTTGTACACCGCCTGACTGTAATTGAGTCGTGCTTGTAGGAGTGCCATCTCGGCATCGTTGAGCTCAAGGACGGTGCTCGCGCCAGTCTTGTAGCGCACTTCGGCGATCTTGTGACCACGTTCGGCAGTGGCGACGGCATCTCGGGCAGAGGAGAACTGCTCCAGAGCCTTACGCTGCTCGCTGAGGCTGCTCATCACCCCGAGGCGAAGTTGATTCTCTGCTGCCATACGCTGAGCTACGAGTTGACGGATCTGCGTCTCGGTGCTCCGCACGTCATAGTAGCGCTTCCCGCCCGTATAGACGGGAATATCCAGAGCAAGACCGATCGTGGAGAAGGGACTCCACCTCTTGTTGTCGTTTAGACGGAAGCGATCGGAGGCAAAGCTGTACTGATAGGTGAAGCTCATCGAGAGGGTTGGGAGGAAGGCCATCCGCTTGACCTTGAGAGCAGCATCCAGCTGACGACGCTGCAGGCTCAACTGGCGCAGTTGGCTATTCGCCTCAAGGGAGATATGCTCACTCTGCTCGGGGAGGTTCTGATAGACTCGATCAGTGTAGTCCGAGAGCTGCTCTGTGATCTCGATCGGAGTATCTAGATCCAGCCCCATGACGACCTTGAGTTTAGCCTCTGAGAGACGCACAGCGGTCTGCGCCGAGACGACATTGGGCAGGATGTTCTTCACCTGCGTCTCCATGCGGATCTTGTCGTACTCTGCTACCAGCCCATGCTCATACTTCGCAGCAGTCTGGGCATAATTGGTCTGCGCATTGGCATAGTTCGCTTCAAGCACTCGAAGCGATTCACGAGCTAGAAGGACGGCCATATATGCCTTGCGCACCTCAGCCTCTAGATCGACCCGAGAGCCACGAGCACGCTCCTCGGCAAGAGCTACGGCCTCCTTGTCCAGCTGCAGGCTTGCCCAAAGCTGTGGTGCTATAAGGGGAAGGCCAGCCGACACACCGCCCTGCAAGCTATGAGTCTGCCCCATCTCAATCCCTTCGGAGGGGAAGAACTGCCCCATGGGCGATGAAGCCATATCATCCGAGCCGAAGTACACCCTTTGCTTCTTCAGCATGTGCGTGTAGGCTCCAGTCAATTTGATTGTTGGGAAGAGCGCCCCCTTATTCTTGCGCTGGTCGTACTTGGCACCTGCAACACCAAAGGCAGAAGCCTGAAGCGTCGGACTCATCTTCAGAGAGAGACGCACAGCTTCCTCTAGGTTCAGAGCGATCGGACGCTGAGGCTCAAGGCTCTTCGTCTGAGACACCTCTTGGGCGAGTAGACCTACGGGCAAGGCTAAGCATCCACAAGCCCAAGCAAGGCAAACGGATACAGCAGCTCTTAGAGTTATCTTACTCATATATGAATGTTCTAAGTTGATGGTGGTGTCTTCCCGGGCAAACGAAGACACCTTTATTAGGAACAAAGTTACAGAAAAATGCCACGGAGCACTCGCCCTTAGGGCGAAGCTAACGAAAGAGATGGCAAGGGGGCCAACACACATAAATCAGAAGGCTCCGACAAAGGCTCCCGCCAGTAGTCCATGCTCTTCTTTTCCGCTCACCAGCCAGCCATCCCTCTTCATGCTGAGAGGCTTATTTTCCGAAGAAAGAACCCGAACACCACCACCCCTCAGAGAACGACGCATACGCTCTCAATATCAAGCAAATACCACCCGCCTCAAAGCGTCCCCGCCGAGGGGCGAAAAAACGACCTACGGTAGGTCGTCAAAAAAACCTACAGTAGGTCGTCCCACCGACCTACCGTAGGTCGCATCAGCGACCCACAGTAGGTTTTATTTGCCCCCCTACAGAAGGCTCCTCTCTCTTCTCCTCAGAAGAGCATCGGCTCCCGCTCGGAAGGCCATCGACTTCATCCCAGCAGCCCCCGCTTCTCCTCGGGATCCTCTCCTCATGCCCCACCGCTAGTAGCCCCTCTTTACCGAGCTTACTTGTGCTTCGACTTAGTCTTCATTCGTACCTCGACTATGCTCTAATTTGTGCCCTAGAGTAGCCTTCGCTTCTTCCGTATCGTCATCTGCATCCCTTCCCCCAAAAGACAGCCCCCTTACCCTCTTGCGACAATACTTTTCCCCGATGAAGGCAGGACCTCAGCCGAAGTACTAGCCGAAGAGCGACCTGAAAACGATCCTCTTTTTGTCCCGAAAGACAGTAGGCTTTACCCGCTAAATAGAGGAGACTTTGTCCCCTAGAGCAGGCATCACATGCGTCCCTACTTGCATATTCCCCGAGAAGCACTATCTTTGCAGTCACTAAGGGTTCGCTGGTTATCGCAAGGCTCCAGTGACATCGACCCTAGGAGAGATGGCAGAGTGGTCGATTGCGGCGGTCTTGAAAACCGTTGAACTGAGAGGTTCCGGGGGTTCGAATCCCTCTCTCTCCGCAATAAAGGGTGTAAATCAGCGAGTTACGCGATTTACACCCTTTTCTACACCCAGAAATATCGATAGCCCATAAGACGATAAACGAGCCCTTGGAGCTTCTTGATGGAGCCCAAAGGGCTCAGCTTGTTTTCCCACATTCTCCTAATACATCCTCCCCTTTCCTTGGCTATTCGGGCGGGCTCATTTCGCCTATACATTTGCAGTGTCAGAGCTATTCAAGACCATGCTTGAAGACTCTCGAAGACTCATAAAGATACATTCAAGTCGATTGACACCGCAACGTATAAGCAACTATGACACTACACGAACTCCTCGAAAAGCCCGTATGGCAGATGACGGGTGAAGAACTACTCTTCCTCGCTCAGCAGGGATCAACGCAACGAGAAGGAGACCCACAAGACAAGAGTCCCGCCAAAGAAGAAAGACACTTCGTTTATGGGCTCTCTGGGCTTGCCCGGCTTTTTGGGTGTAGCCTCCCCACATCCAATCGCATCAAGCAGAGTGGAAAGATCGATCGGGCTATCACTCAAGTCGGACGAAAGATCATCGTCGATGCAGACCTTGCCCTTGAGCTAGCAGGACGCAAATCAGGAGGACGCAGATGAACGCTTGCACCCATTCCTGCGATCCATCACCCGATATGGAGGAAGTATGGAAACGCTCGCTCATCCGAGTTACTGACGAATTCACCCTCCCTCCCGTAGTGCTCCGTGTGGAGGATGCAATCATTGGCACGCTAGGGAACTTCAGCGTCTCTACAGGAAAAGCCAAGGCTAAGAAGACCTTCAACGTCTGTGCGCTGGTGGCGGCAGCCCTCATCAATGGCCAGGTGCTAGAATATCGAGCGAGCTTTCCTGAGACCAAGCGCAACATCCTCTACTTCGACACCGAACAAAGCCCATATCATTGCCAGCTCGTCATGCAGCGCATCTTACACTTGGCTGGACTTCCTCTTGACCGTGAACCCCAGCATTTACACTTCAGCCACTTGAGAGCCATCGCTGAGCCCGAGATCCGTAGGGCCATCATTCGCTACGCCATCTATCACACCCCTGATGTAGGACTCATAGTCATTGATGGTATCCGTGACCTCATGCATGACATCAACAGCTCCACTGAAGCTACCAAGCTCGTCGGAGACCTAATGCAATGGACAGGCGAGCAGAACATCCATATCCAGACGGTCCTTCATCTCAACAAAGGCGACGACAATGCACGTGGGCACATTGGCACTGAGCTAAACAACAAAGCCGAAAGCGTGCTACTTATTGCAAGAGATAATGCTGACGCTGATAGAAGCATCGTATCCCCTGCGATCATTCGCTCGAAGGCTTTTCAGCCATTCGCTTTCAGGCTATCAGAAGACGAAGGCATCTGCTTACCAAAGCTGGACAGCGACTATACCGTCCTACACCAACAAGTTGTCGCTTACCAAGAACTCACCTATGAGGAGCACAGCAAAGCCTTACGAGAGGTGTTCGGTCTGGATACTGAATTAGGATATGTCGATCTACTTGCTCGACTTAGCTCTGCCTACGCTGCTACGACTGGTCATACCTACCGCCAGACGAAGCTCAAAGAGCTCCTTCGCTTTCTCCTCCACAAAGGAATGATTGTCAAAGAGGCGAGAGGACGCTATCGCTTCAACTCTGACCGGCACCACTAAGTCCCAGGATTGGTCGGTCGGACGCAGGCTATATATACCTGACCATCCGACCAACCATAAATATAGAATGGTCGGACGGAAGGGGTGCCTATAGTAAACGTTCGACCGACCAAAGAAGAACCGCCAAAGAAAAAACAGCATGGATCTATACGACATCAAGCAAATACCCATCGTAGCGTACTTAGCACAAGCTGGCTTTGAAGCAAAGCTTATCAAGGGTGTGAACTATTGGTACTGCTCCCCTCTACCCTCAGAGCTCACGCCTTCGTTTAAAGTCAATGCAGAGCGCAACCAATGGTATGACTTCGCCACAGGAGACCACGGAGACATCATTGACCTCGTTTGCGCTCTCCAGCACTGCTCCACAGCAGAAGCTATGAGACGACTATCTGCACTGAAGGGAGTACGGCTAGCACCGTCTTTTTCTTTTGGAGGAACAACTCCCGTAAGGTCACAAACGCCCTCAATGGAACTCATCGGCGTACAAGCCGTGAAGCATCCCAAGCTCTTACTGTATCTCTCGGAGCGAGGGCTACAGCCCTCTGATGTCTCTCCCTCCCTATCAGAAGTCTATTACAGGATCTCCGAGAAGTGTTTCTTTGCCCTGGGATTCCCAAATGATGCTGGAGGATGGGAGCTACGTAATCCCTACTTCAAGGGCTGTTTTGCACCCAAGGCCATAACGACAATCAAAGGGACTGATAGTCACAAGCTACAGCTCTTCGAGGGCTTCATGGACTTTCTCTCTTGGCGGAAACTTCACCCCGAGGTGCAAGCTGACAGTATCATGCTTAATTCGCTCACCCTGCTTCCGAAACGCATACCCTCGCTTCATCCATACGCTATAATCAAGAGCTTTCTTGATCATGATGAAGCCAGAGATCGAGCTACGAGATAGCGCCCTAATCACCTCCGAGATAAAAGCTATATAGATTTCGGAGTATTCCTATATAGGATTGAGCTGATTACTATATAGCTTTCACCCCATTACTATATAGCTTTCATGTGATTACTATATAGCTTTTCAAGCATTACTATATAGCTTTAGGTAGATTACTATATAGCATTCGAAGTGGAACTGATTTATGACTGCCTGAGATCGTCTTTCCAAGTGGGGACTTCGTCGATAAATTAATGTTCTCAGTACCGCAATCATCCTAGGCAAATGTCGAGATCTCGATTAATTAATTTCTCGAGATCTCGACGTCTCGAGCTTAAGCTCGCTCGAGCACTAAAGAAATAGCGTGATCGGCAGAGGCTATGAAGCATTCCTTCTTGATACTGGCAAGGTGTGTCTTTGTACCACAAATTGCCATTTGTACCACAAAGACCCTTGCCCCAAAAGGGGGATCAATCACTCCGAAGTCGTGATAATGAATCCAGATAAAAAATGAAACAGAACAAGCCTGACAGCAGATGCGCCACCTGCCCACGATGGGACAGATGGCACATCAGAATACCCAACCCCAAAGACCAGCAGAAGATCCTCGAGCTATATCGTAGGTCGGGGGCAAAGACAAAATCAGACTTCCTCCGAGCTCGACTCCTAGGCGAGAGCTTTAAGGTCATCACCGAGGATGAATCTACAGAGGAGTACTATCGTAAACTCTCCAGCATCACAGCGCAGATGCATAAGATCGCCATCCTCTACAACCAAACAGTGAGGGCTATCAACAGCTACCACTCGGTCAAGGCTGCACAGGGAATGCTTCAACGGTTAGAGCAGTTCTCCCAGCAAATTATCATCCTTGAGCAACAGGCTATTGAGCTAACCTTAGATTATCAGAAGCGATAAACGCTAAGCACCCGTGTATGATGAAGCGTCAACATGGCCTAGGAGCTACCAAGCTATCTCTGTCATTGCAGAGATCCTTAACAAAGCTGGCTTCGATAGTCTCAGCGAGACCATCGAAGCCAGCTCTAAGCGTGAAGCAGGAAACCCTAAGCCTTGTCGCAAGAGAGATAGAGCGGATTAAGAATGATGCCAAGCTAAAGGGACTGATTCAAGAGTAGAGGACTTCTAAAACTCAGCATGCTCGGAGTATATATATCTATCCAAGATACCTAAGGTATCGGACTCTCGAATAT
>ERZ772917.283-NODE-283-length-36510-cov-4.769469_pt1 | contig 36510 bp, 31 predicted proteins | sample MGYA00511187_ERZ772917 | MGnify/ENA primary metagenome ERZ772917 (study PRJEB29015, sample SAMEA2737925) | human oral metagenome | biome: human oral; feature: human-associated habitat; material: dental | place: China | collected 2012 ...
GGTCTGCTCGGAAGGCTCTAAGGTGATTCTTCACCGCAGCAAACTTCTCGTAGGTAGCGTGCGTCCAGTCGTTCTGCCGACCACAGACCCGAACAAACTCATCGAAGGCCTTATAAAAGTCATTTGAAGGATCGGGCTTATCGGAGGTCCGTTCCAGCTGTACATCGTCAGATCTATGGCGGGCATTGAAGGCGCTCTTAACATCCGCTGGACTTGGCATAATTTCCGCCACTTCAAAGCGCTTGAATACCTCTTGCAGCTCGGTGTAGTATCCCAAGAGCGCAGCGTTGATCTCTGAGGCAGATTGCTTAAGCTTGTTTGTACATCTGTTCTTTACTCGTTGCTTGTCTGCATCCCATTTAGCCACATCGATACGATAGCCCGTAGTGAACTCTATCCGCTGGGAAGCAAAGTTCACTCGCATACGGATAGGGACGTTCTCAACGATCAGGATACCGTCCTTCTTACGGCTCTCCAGAGCAAAGATGATATTGCGCTTGATATTCATAATTCTCGGGTGTATAGTTTACACACCCAAAGATACACCCAAATAAGGATATCGCAAAGGAGATCCTATGATACTCTACTTTAAGACACCCACCCACATATACACTGATAAACAGCACTTTGACACCAAACAAGCATCTATGATAGTTCAAGAGAAAGAGCCTCTCTCTCCGCAAAGAGGCTTCAAAGTGACTGCAAAATGGTCGTCAGAGAAGCCTTCAAAATAAAAGAGAAAGCGTTGTAAGACATGGTCTTACAACGCTTTCTCTTTATACGCAGTCCATAGACTTGACGGCTCACCCCTAGGGGCTAATCGTCATCAATCCGTCAAATTCTGCTACAGAAACTGCTACACAAATCGGGGCGTAGCCATCAGTGTAGCAGTGACGGCTAAATGAAAGGTTGCATCAGTTGCTTAAACTTATGAATTACTCGTCCTCGTCTAGGTCCAAGACATGGATGTCACTATAATCAAGCTCGGTCTGAATCTCCACGTAGAGCTTCCCTTCGTGTACGCCTATACTCGCTATTTGGTTAAAATCTCCTGGCGTAAAATCAACTTTTACCTCATCCAGCATTTCATGAGTGCGTAAGTCTATCGCTCCGACATAGGCATTATGCTTCTCTGCCCCATAGAACAGGTAGTCCTTGTAGATAGTCGTAACAAATACATTAGCATTATAGCCTAGATACCTACGAGTATAGACCTCGCCAGTACGAACATCCAGCTCTGCGTATAAGTCTCTATGATCATTGCCGTCCTTCCAATAATGAACATAGAAGTGTACCAGCTTATCATCTCCGTACTTTTGGTACTCTCTTGCAGTATCATTCTCCCACAATACCTTCCCTGACGGTACCTCCACGCACAGCACCCGATTTGTACTCTTACTCCCGATCTCCCGAAACCATACAATAACTACCTTATCCTCGTAGGGGTAAACTTTGCCGACACGAGTGCCTGGGCGGTCTAATTCCCAAAGCACAGCTCCAGTAGCGAGCTCGATGAGCTGACAACCACCTTCCTTCGGTCCTCCTAAGGTACCCCATAGGAGAGCATAGTTCCCAAACTGCTCGATGAGTCTGTAGGGATATAATCTAGTCCATAATACCTCCCCATTTTGAATATATCTGTAGATGTAGCCACCTTTCTCTTTATCTCGTTTATTCATAACATAGAAATGGGGGAGTTCACCTATCTTCGGATATCCTACAGCTTCATCTACTTGTATTTGTAGCTTAATCCCATTGGAAGTCATCTCGTAGACGTCCCCATTAGGACTCATAGCCGCAAATACCCCTCCTCGCAAGCCTGCCTCAAGGAAAAGCTCCCTACTCGAAACTGCAACTCCATTCAGTTCTGTGCTTTCACCGCGAAACCACATAATGCCCAGAGGGCTATTCCGTATGTATCCAGCTCCTCTTATGATCTCTCGTACTTCTTTAATCTTCATAATCTAGTTTATCATAAATACCTTATCAAACAAAACTTCAATCTGTGTTGTCGGAGGCGACCCCAAGGAGAGGACAGCCCTCAATCCACCAAAGTGCAAGCAGCGACACCTAACCAAAAACTATCCCTCGCCCCGTTTATAAAGACAAGGACGAGGGAGAGGGAAGGGGTGAGGAAGAGGTATGAAGTCTAGATCTTGACCTTGACTATGAGCTTGCGAATCTTCCCTTCCCCAATAAGAGGGGCATGGGCATCTTCGGGCCAGACGATAGCGAATTGACCGGGGAAAAGCTTGATCGGAGTAAAGCTTGCATCTCCATAAAGCGCATAGTCCTCAGACTCTGAGTATTCTTTTCGCTCATCTTTGGCATCGCAAAGAGGCTTCCACCCGATGATCTCTTCACCCTCCAGCAAGATGTGGATATCAATATACTGACGATGGACCTCTAACACCGGCTGGTCGATGGCGACACATTCAGGATCGACGTTGTTGATAAACAAATCGTCGCCCTCCAGCTCGATCCGCCCGCATGGGGTGTTCAGCAGGTCATGGGTCTTCACATAATCGAATGCTCTCTTAAAAAGAGGGTGCAGCATCTCGATTCGCTCACTATACTTGAGATCAGATAGTATCATGTTCTTCTTATGTTATTGGTTGATATTACTCCTTGTCATCGGTCTGAGGACGCAGGCTGTAGAGCTGGATCACAACGGCGACAGCAACGACAGCAGCAAGAAGAGCAAAGCCCATCCCGAGATTGCCGTCATCACTCCAAGACCCTAATGCGGAGGTAATCATTGCCCCCGCAAAGACCCCCACCATATTCATCACACCATAGGCTGTGGCACGCTGACGCACGCTCACGAACTGGCATAGGATGGGCATATTATTCGCATCAAACATCCCAAAGCCAATCCCAAACAAGACCCCAGCACTGACCACCTCGAAGATACTATCACCAAAGCCTAAGAGCAGCAGCGAGGGTATGGTCAGAGATAAACCAATGGCACCTGTATAGATACGACCCTTGATGTTCTTACGAACCCACCTATCTGAGAGAATCCCCCCAAACACTACCCCGACAAAAGAGGAGAATGCTATCGTGATGGTAGCCATGGGACCAGCCTGTGCCATGGGTAGCCCTAAACTCTCAGCAAAGAGGGTGGGAAGCCAGTTCTTGGTTGCCCAGCCAGGTAGACTAGGAATAGCAAAGTAGAGGAGGATCACCCAAAACGCAGGATTCGTAAATAGTGACTTGAGGCTAAGCCAGACATTAGCTTGGGGCTTTTTCTGAGTACTCCCCTTCGCTTCTTCAAGGGCTACTCGCTTCTTATCCTTGAGGAATACCGCTAGGACAAACGCATAGACGATGCCGATGATACCAAACCAATGGAAGGTCGCATGCCAAGAATAGGCTGCAGCCAGCGTAGCTCCAAATCCTCCGATGGCTTGCCCTAGGTAGAGCCCTGTCATGTGAATACCAACGGCCAGCGACCTAGAGCCGCCCGTATGATAATCAGCAATAAGAGACAGCCCGGCAGGAAGGTAAAGAGCCTCACTAAGCCCCATCAGGGCACGTAGCCAAAAGACTTGATCATACGTCGTGGCTAAGCCCATGAAGTAGGTGACAGAAGACCACACCAATAGGCTACCCACAATAAGCTTCTTTCGGCTGAGATTGTCTGCGATAATGCCAGAGATAGGACTCATCAAGCCATAGATCCAGAGGAATATGGCCATCAGTCTACCAAAGTTCGTCGCAGACTGCAAGTCTGTGATATCCACTTGCATGGAGTCTTTCATCGTACTTAGCATCTGGCGATCCATATAGTTGAGCAACGCCACACCGCCCAATAGTGCGACTACAACCCATGGATAGTACTTACTATTAGTAAGGCTTTTCATATATCTGATTAGGAGTAAAAGTCCCCTATTCACAACAAGCGCAGGAATAAGGGACTTTTACGAGAATGGTTAGTATCTAGTAGTATTCTTAAACTCAAGGTCGATGACTAGGACTTCATCATGTCTCTACAGAGCATGGATCCCTTAATCATCATTCGGGGGATATGGAAGGGGCCCTTGAAGATGTTACCCTTCGCAGGCTGAGCTACGCTACCATCACGGTGTAGGTAACCATACCACTCGCCATACTCCGCATCGGGGAAGTGAGCATAGGTCCAATCGCTGATCTGCTGGTGCATGCGCAGGAAGCGCTCTTCACCAGTAGCTTCATAGGCGTAAAGCGTCGCGATGATCGCTTCGGTCTGTGGCCACCAGAACTTCATATCCTGCGAATAGTCCTGCACGGGCAGCCCCTTGCAGTCACGGAAGTTGATGAGTCCACCATATTCCTTATCCCAGCCCCAGTTCCATGACCAGTCAAGGATCTTGACCGCCACTTCCGTCAGCTGGGCATCACCACCACGATACTTGGCTTCTTCTAATAAGAACCAGGCGGTCTCGATGCAGTGACCAGGATTGATGGTGCGTCCGACAATCGTATCGATGAACTCACCATTAGGCCCTACAGTCTCTAGGAGAGCCTCGAATTCGGGATGAATAAAATAGCGCTGGAGGGTTTCGATAGACAAGCTGATCTGCTCATCCAGTTCGACAGCAGGTATAGCCTCACGAATGCGTGCAGCGGTATTGATCAGGATCATCGTGATCGAATGCCCTTGCATCTCTACCCCTTCGCAATACTTGGGCGCAAGGATTCCCTTCGTATTGATGAAGTGTAGAATCTGGTTGAACAGCGCCAAGGCCTTCTCAGCATAGCTCTTGTCGCCCGATGCGATCGCATACTCTGACATTGCGATCGCAGCAAAGCACTCAGAGAAGACATAACGTCTTTTGCGAACAGGCTGACCCGAGGCTGTCACCTCAAAGTACATGCGCCCATCGGTATCAAAGCAGTGCTGCTCGATGAAGTCGATACAGCTCTTGGAAGCCTTGAGCCATTCCTCGTTCGCTTCGATGTTGTTATATGCGTAGGCACAGATGAAGCCGAAGCGTCCTTGGAACCATACCGATTTGGTAGAGTCTATCAGCGTGCCATCGCGATCAACGCATGTGTACACACCGCCATGGACTCTATCCAAACCATGCTTCAGCCAGAAGGGGAGTATATTCTCCTTGAGATCGTCTTGGTAGCGGTCTGCCCAGTACGCAAGATACTTCTTTACATCCATCAGTTCTGGTATTTATGAGAATATTAGAAGATGTTGCAGCGACTGAAGAAGTTGATCTCTTCCAGCTCTTGCTTCATGCGAGCTTCTTCTTCATCCGTCATATTGTTGAAGGGCGTTCTGTTCTTCCCAAGGTCCAAGCCGATGAGCTTCATGATACGCTTACCCCCAACGATGTTTCCACGGAAGTGACAGATCACATTGATCACCTCTTGGGCAAAGTCCTGCAGCTCACGAGCCTCCTCAATGTCACCACGCTTCCAAGCATCGAGAATCCCGACGAGGCAACGACCATTATAGTTAGTTGTACCTCCGATCCCGCCTTGTGCGCCTCCCATAGCCAAGCAAGGAAGGATGGTTTCGTCTTGACCGTGCAGCAGGTCGAATTTGCCATTCGCATACAAGCGGCACTGGTTGTATTCGTACAAGCTTTCATAGGTGTACTTGATACCTGCGAAGTTAGGGATGCGTCCGTCTACCGCCTTCAAGAAGTCCAGCATGGGAAGGTAAGCTCCATTGAAAGCTGGGATATGGTAGTAGTAGAAGGGCAGCTTAGGGGCACCGGCAGCGATCTCTTCACAGTACTTGACCAGCTCTTCGACTCTACCGATCTTGGGGAAGGGAGGAGCCATCGCTCCGATACCAAAGGCACCGATCTCCTGAGCGTGAGCAGCCAAACGCTGGCTTGACTTCACGCAGGTGCTGCCCACATGGACAATGACCTTAAAGCCTTCGGGAGCGACTTCGACCCAGCGCTCAGCTAGGCGCATTCGCTCCTCCTCGGTCAGCATGTAGCCTTCACCAGAAGATCCATTGACAAAAACTCCCTTGAGCCCGTTCTTTGCCAGCATATGGGCATAGCGTTCTATGGGTTCGAGATTGACCTCCCCATTTTCGTAGAATGGGGTAAACGGTGCATCGATCAAGCCTGTAAGCTTCTCCATCGTATCTACTCTTTAGATTAGTTGTTTAGCGAAGGCATGGCTTACCGCCACCCTTTCACAATCAAAGATAAACTGAAATTCTTAATAAACACCCCCATAAAACCAAGCTGCCCGCAAAGCACACCCCACCTCTTCGGAAACTGCACCCACCTTGCCCCCTCACACTATTTCCTTTAGCTAACCTCAATCCTCCAAGCGTACCTACTGAGCCTCCAGACTCCCCTACTCCTCCGCACGTTTGAGCTTTCCATTTACTCATCTTGGAAGAACAGCAACTGCCCCTAAAGGATCGGCCATGACTTGGTCTCCTGATAGTTTCCTTGTGCATCCTGCCTAAGGACACCTTGCTCTTTCATGTAGACAATACTCTTCTTAGCCGTGCGATCTTTGATCTCGACTTCACCCTCCAAGACCTCGCAGTATTGTTGGCAAGAAAGACGATCCGATATATATCCATACAAAGAAGAGACACAAGCAATTAGATGATGAAGAAGCTTGGTTGCTTAGCTTGTAAAACAAGGGGCTCTAAAAGGTAAGAAATGAAGCCTACGGTAGGTCGTCGATGCGACCTACCGTGGGTCGGTGAGACGACCTACAGTAGGTTTTTCCGACGACCTACCGTAGGGTTATTTTGGGGGTGCGTGTAGAGCGGGTGAAAAAGGAGGGAAGAAGCAAGCTCCCCTGGACGGCTAAAAGGCTTCATTCAACAGCTTGGATCAGATGCAGGAAACCCCTACCACAAAGGGAGAGGAACAACGGGGAGAAGTGCAGACACAGAGTTATTTAAAAAGCGCCTCCTCAAGCACTTGGATTTTAAAATATAAGTGCATACCTTTGCCAAACAAGCTAGCACCACCAAACGATCAAGCTGGCCTCACCAAACGAAATAGTTGAACCCCAATGAGGTTGAAGAATGACTAGATAGATCATGACTAAGTAGGATACTTCAGACATGTCTAGCGAGATTGAAGGCTAAATTCCCAGTTCTTAATCACACATAATTCAGAGTTACTATGGAAAAGATCATCAGCACGGCACCATCATCGGTAGCCACCAGCGCTCTAAGAGCGATCCCCTTCGAGAACATCATCGGAGGCCCTCTTGAGGCGTGTGTCAAAGCTCAACGCATAGCAGCCCAGACCACTGTCGACTTCATCCGTGAGGTGGGGTTAGAAGATGTACCTGCACGGAAGCCTGACGGAACCATTGTGACAGCTCCTCGCTTGGATCGCTATGGCAACCCCGTCAAGGATAGCAAGGGCAATGTCATTGAGGATCCTGTGATGGAGAAAAAAGCAGTCTATGTCTGCTTCCAGTTCATCCAAGGGGGGCGCTTGGTTCGTCTCAATGTCCCTATGCTGAGCATTGTCCCTATCCCTTACATTGCGATCAACACGATTGACATTAACTTCAAGGCCAATATCAAGGCCCAAGCTAGTGCGACAGATCAAGATGCCATCACAGAGACAGATGAGCATAAAGGCTCGAACTATAGCAGTCACTACGATAGAGACACCAGCCGTAGCTACTCGCGCTCTGGCCATTGGTGGAACAAGAGCAGAAGTGGAGTCAACAGCTCTAGCTACTCGAGCAACTACTCCAACAACTCTATGCAGGCCTCTATCTCGAGTAAAAAAGACTCCGTAGGGACTCGTGAATCAAAGTATAGCGTAGAGTACACCATGGATGTGGCAGTACATGCCTCCCAAGATAGTATGCCTGCAGGTATGGCAAAGGTCTTGGAGCTCATCGGCAATGCCATGGATGTCTGCAACCCAGAGGGCGAATTCTTGATCAGCAACAACATCTTGATAGTACCTAATAACACAGCTAAGGCTTCCTTTGAGGCTGCCTATAAGACTCCTGAAGGGCTACTCTCCACGCGCAAGGAAGATTTCTGGCTCAAGAAGCTAGATGGGGATAAGCCTTCTGGCGAAGACCTACTCAAGACTCGCAACAAGAACAGAGCGATGACAGAAGATCTCACGGCTGGAAACTATCTGCTATCCAATGCCGATGGCACACTCACAGAAACCATTCAGGTCGTCGTAGTCGCAGATAATTCCACCGGAGGAGGAAAGTCACCAGAGAGCAAATAACAGTGGGTTAGGTAGCTCTCCAAGAAGAGAATGAGTTTAACCAAGTAACGGAAGCAAGCTCCATAGGATCTAGAGCCCCATAGGGGATGCAACAAGCTCATCTGGGCTCATCTAGGGATCAATATGGAGACCTAGCATGATGGTTTAACTTTATAGACGTAAACGCTATGGCTAATATAGATACTACGCCCTCTCAAGTTGCGACCTCAGCCCTGCAGGCCATCCCCTTTGGATCGATCATCGGGGGGCCACTCACAGCTTGTATTGATGCCCAAGCCCAAGCCGCTCAAACGACGTGGGAATTCATCAAGCAGGTAGGGTTGCAGACAGACAAAGAGGGCAATACTAGGGCTATCACCGTCATATTTGAGTATGTACAAGGTGGTCGCCGGATGATGCTCATCGTCCCGTTGCTGACCATTGTCCCCATCCCTTATATTGCAATCAACGAGATTGAAATCAACTTCAAGGCACAGATCTCTGCCTCGGCCTCCAACTCGAACGAGGTCAAGAGATCTAGGGCTGTTGATGCTGGTGTCAAAGCCTCGGGAGGTTACCGAGGTCTATTTGCCAAGGCCTCTCTAGAGATGCATGCTAACTTCTCCAGCAAAAAAGACTCCAAGGCTACGCAAGAGTCTAAGTACAGTGTCGAGTACACTATGGATGTGCACGTGCATGCTGGTCAAGATAGTATGCCTGCTGGCATGGCGAAAGTGCTAGAGATCCTCAATAGTGCTGTAGACACGGTCAATGCTAAGGGTGAACTAACGGTCAGTGACCAAATGGTTGCAGTCAATCAGTCCATCATCATCTCCTACCGAAATAATGAAGGTGTTTGGTCGCCCAAAGAAGTCATGTGGCGCAAAGCTACAGACCCCGCAGATAAGTGGCAGGGACAAGATGGCGGCGGGGCATTCGACCAAACTCCCCTCAAAGTATCGAGCAACGGGGAGAGCGTGATTGCGACTTTTACCCAAGAAGGAGAGTATTACGTCAAGGGTGGTGAATGCCAAGCCTTGATCGTAGTCACTTCATAACCCCAGTAAAGAATAGGAGATACGAACATGGCTGACAAAATCGATAAGGAGCAGGATTCTAGCAGCTCCATTGACTATGCTGCCTTGCGTAAAGCTGCGCTGGGAGGGGTGACTGATATCCCTTTTACCCACCTGATCAGCGAGCCTCTTAGGGCATGCGTTGCCGCACAAAACGAAAGTCATCAGACGACAATCACGGCTCTTCGAGAGATGGGGATCTTCTCCGATAAGGAGAATAACCAAGTCGCCGCTGCCGTAGGCTTTGAATTCATCAAAGATGGCAAGAGGCAGAAGATCATGGTGCCACTCATCACGCTCGTGCCGATCAACTTCTTCCAGATCAATGCTGTCAGTATCAGCTTCAAAGCCACGATCAAGTCTTCGTCCTCGTGGGGGACAGGTCCTGATATTACCCTAGAGCTAAACAAGGGTAAAAAGGAGGGGAAGGAAGAGGAAGAGAAGAAGCAAGAAGGTGATAAGAAAACAGAGCAGAGCACTGAACAGAAAAAAGAAGGGGAAGAGACTTCGGCAAAGGCCTCGAAGAAGAGCGCAGATGACAAATCCGAAGAGAAGAAGGACACCCCCGCTTGGTGGCGTGAGGTGATAAAATATGGGGGACAGGCTTTGGATTTCTACAAGGAATACAAAAAGTCTAAAGACTCCAAGGACTCCGAAAGTAAAGCCGAATACTCCAACAAGAAGGATTCCAAAGTCACTCAAGAGTCCAAGTATTGTATCGAGACGACGGTCGACTTTCAGGTCCAAGCAGGGCCTGCGGATATGCCTGGTGGCTTAGCCAAGATCATCGAGACGCTCAACAATACCATCACGACCTTCGACCCTTCAGGAGAACTGCAAGTTAGACCCGAGCCTAACTCTGGCGGACGTAAACTTTTCGTTAGATACCTCAACGAGGACGGCATCTTGGATCCAAGCGCAATCAAGTGCACCCCAAGCGATGGGGTTGAATCTCAAGAGGCAGATTCAGGAGTGATCCTAACATTCTCGAAAGCAGGCGACTACAAAATAGAAGCCGGTGAGAAGACCCAAAGCATTACAGTCGCCGAGTAATAGACACTCGGATTATTCCGCATACATCTTATGACAAACCTCAAGCAAGTAATAGCATCGGTGCTGCGAGACGTAATACAAGCGCAGCACGAAGTGGCCAAGTATGCCCGCGAGCTTGCTCTCTCAGACCATCCAAACGCGGGGGGGGCACCTGTCCCCCCTGCCGTAGGGGTGGGAGAGCTAACCCTAAACCTACGGTATGCCATCCAAGACGGAGAGGATATCACGGAGGTGAAGGTGCTCAATGCAACCGAGAGTGACCGCCTACTCAGCAATATCTCGGAGCAGCTCGCCAAACTAGTAATTCGCAAGTTAGTTCACCAAACTCAGGTATCTGGAGTACCATACGCACCCAATGGGTTCTCCTATATAGATGATCTAGGAGATAACCGTCGACTCATCGACTACATCGCTCACCGAATGCTCTCCAAGCTCAAAGCCAATATCGACAAGTTGTACAACGAACGGCATGAGTTCGAGATCGAGGCTATTGCAGATCAGGTGCTGGCAGTAGGCGAGGAGGACCTCTTCCGACATAGCGATATTGAAGGTCTCTTCGCTCTACCTGGAGGCCCTGAGCTACTGGCAGAGACTCGACGCATATTAGACGATGAAGTAAGCGAGGAGATCCGCAAGATCATAGACGAAGAGCAGGGAGCTCAGCTGTTCTCGTGTCGTACCGAGCGTTCGCTACGCATCGAGATCGATGCCGAGCGACTCAAGGAATACCCAGCTGAGACAATCCAATCCATTACCCTAAAGGTGGTACCTCAGCTGTCAAATACGACTAATGTTTAATCCTCTGTGCCTCCACATCGGAAGGGATATCTATACATCAGTACAACAATGAGTAATATACCAACCAATATGAACATAGGGCTTGCAGAGCTGATCAAAGAGGCACATATCTCTACGCTTAAAGCCGAGCAGATGGGGTTAGAGGAATACCTGCGCATATTGGGTGAGCTACGCAATATGCCCCCAGTCTCCTTCGGCTACAGCGATGAGCAGGGGCGTAGAATGCTCCTGCAGATCCCAGTGATCACGTTGATCCCTTTGTCCCTGCTGCGCATCGAGGAGGCAGAATTCTCTTGTTCATGCCATTTAGAACTTAAGACTCAATGGGAAGCGCCCAAAGTGGATCCCCCCAGTATCTCCTCCCCAGAGAAGAGCATAAACCCATCTACAGCACTAACAGAATACTACGACAAACAGCAGAACAAGCGAGTTTATGCTCAAGAGATCCACATCTATAAGTCTTTGATCAATACAAGTAAGCTCATCTTCATGATTATAAATGAGGCTGGCGAGAGATCATACTATAGAAGCGATCCGACCAAAGGTCTCAAAGACAAGCAATGTGTCCTACTCTCCATGGGTAGGCCCTACATTACGCTATGGAAGGAGAAACTAACTGAAAAGCAAATCAGCGAGTTTGCGTGGAGCAATCGCCCCCTAGTCAAACTCTTTGGCGATGGGTCTTTTTGGTACCAAGGCAATACCTATCGGCGTACCGATAATGCGACCAAAGAGATCCACATCGAGTTCCCATTGGATGGAGCACGCTACGACTATGCACACAAGCATATCGCTTGGCGATTTTTGCTTCGCACTATGGCCGGAGAGTTGGAACGCCAAGACGAATCCAAGACTCAGATGCAAATACTCAATCCAGACAAGCAAACCGAGCAGAGTAATTTTACCTTTAGAGTGAAGCTAAAGCAGTCGCCCCTACCTCCTGGGTTTGCTGATATATTTAGAGTTATAGGAAATAGCACAAGGTTATCAGAAGAGTACTAACCTATTAAAATACTAGAGAACAATATGAACCAGCAAAGAACACCAGGGCTCAACTGCCCTAAGTGCAACCACTTCATCGAGACCACAATCACCGAGCTTATATCGGCTTCATATATCGAGTGCAAGCACTGTCGCCTCAGACTCGAGATCAATAAACAAGAATCCAAGCGGGCTCTTGAGATCCTGGGTGATGTAGAGCGTGCCAAGCAGCGCGTACAGGAGGCAAGCACCTTCCACAGATAACCCATTCGCCGTAGCTATCGTAGTCGGTCATACTACAAAATAATAACAGAAGGTATGAGTAGTGTAAACGAACTGATGGAAGGAATTCCCTTTCATCATCTGATCGGTGGTCCGCTCAAGGCGTGCATTCTCGCTCAAGAGCAGTCCTCGATGAGCACTTGGCACTATATCAGAGAGGTGGGTCTAGAGAACGGCAAGGAAGCTGTCGTAGTATCCTTTTCATTCGTCAACAATGGCACCAAGGCATACCTACGCATTCCATTGCTTACACTGGTTCCCGTACCTTACTTCTCTATAGATACGCTAGAGATCTCGTTCAAGGCTAGAGTCACTGGGGTCAACGAAAAGGCATCGAAAGACGAGTGCATGATTGCGGCAACCTATGCAACTACCTCCAGTGACACCATGACCACCAAACTGGAGAACACGATAGACGTAGCAGTGCGTGCCACACAAGACCACATACCCTCTGGACTCAGCAAAGTGCTGGGTTTCATGGAGCAGTCAGTGGCAGCAGAGAGCATCTATCTATCACTCAAAGATCCAGAGATTGCCAGATCCATCGCTCGTGGTTGCGTCAAATCAGTTCCACAGAAGATAGCCATAGACTATTCATTTGGGAGTAAATCTGAGACAGAGATCCCGATCAAACTACCTAAGAGGGATCATATAGAGCGCAATGATATCCCCAAGATCAAAGCTCTCAATATACCACACGATCAGTTCCCGTTCATCAGCATAGATGATTTGGGGGCCTTCCATAGTCTGAAGGCCTTCAGGTGTACTCGACTCAATCTAGCTGCTGTGCAGTCGTTTGCTATGAGTCGCCTAGCCGATTTGCTCTATCTAGAGCTATGGGGTACGGGGCAGGATTTGATACAGGGACAGCACAGAGCTATTATGGACTTTGGGTGGCTTGAGCAAATCTACACCTTGGTACTCTCCAAGTGGGGAAAGGGTTTCATCCCCCAGGTCGTCTTATCCTCTGCGATCCATCTTGAAAGACTTGACATTAAGAACTGTGCACATGATGTCGTGGATATATCATACTGCTATGCCCTCAAGCAGCTAAACATCAAGGATAGCAGTATCGGACGGCTCATCGTACCGAAGGGGTTTGAGGAAAAATGCAAAAAGTATGGGTATGTTATTCCCGATGGCATTGAGATTATTAGTCGGAAGTAGCTATGAAGAATCAAGATTCACCCCAATCAGCATTGGCTAAACTCCCTTTTAGCCAAATGCTCGGAGATCCGGTGAGGGCTTGCGTACGAGCACAGGTAGAAGCAGCGCAAGTAACGAAGCGCTACTTGAACTCTGTTACCCTAAGGCAAAATGAGGCAGGGCATCAGGAGGCTGTGATGGTATCATTCAGATACCAGAACGGTGAGCGGATGTTAGAGCTATCCATTCCTCTGATGACCCTAGTCCCCATCCCTCACTTCTCAGTTGATCGGCTAGATATCGAGTTCAATGCGCTGGTCGAGAGTTTTGATGAGAAGCATCTGACATGCTCCTTTGCAGGAACAGATACACAACACGATGGTGAAGAGCAGCAGACGATCACGAGCAATCATCATCTCAAAGTCAAGCTCCAAGCCACGCAGGATCATATGCCCATAGGGCTATCCAAACTATTGGGCCTTTTGGATGAAGCCATTGTTCTAGACCAGCCCATACGGCCGAGTGCTAAAGCTGATCTAAGACTCAACGCCGAGAAGATTGAGATTTTCACCCAAAGGGAATATCAACTGTATCCCAGTGAGCCAATTGTCCCAGAAGCTCTGGCGTGGAGCTCTAGCAATCCCCTCGTTGCGACTGTCGATGAGCGAGGACTTGTAAGGGCTCATCAAGAGGGAGAGGCCTACATCTTCGTTGAGACTTACGAGGCACGAGGACGATGTCGTGTGATCGTTGAGTCTGACCAAAGAAAACTCGGGCAAATCCTCTCGTCTATCAAGGAGTATAGCCAGAGACGCGAGGCATCCCAAGCTACTCAAGAGAGTTCGTCCTATGTAGGTAGCTACAAAGGTGGAATTTCCTCCAATACCAAGGAGGGATACCTCGATGGAAGCTATGGGATGAAGCTGATAAGTCGGGCAAATGAGACGGAGGAGACTCGCCCCTTAGATCCAAGAGCCTTACGAACCCAAGTAATAACTGCCCGAATCAAAGCAAAGCAGACGAAGATACCAGCTTTTCATGTTACACATACAGCCCCTGCTAGAGCAAGAGGTCAAGAACCCCATATAGATGACTTTGAGCTTCTGACCACGATTATGTCTGCCCTACAGTGGCGCAGGCACAATGGCCCAATCAAGCTGTACACTGACTCCGAGGGCAAGAGGATCTACGAGAAGCAGAATATGACGTTTATCTGGGACGGTGGCATTGACACCATGGTACTAGATAAGATACAAGACCGAGTTGATTTCTCTATCTTCTGGGCAGGAGGTAAGCTCTATGCGCTACGAGATATGCAGTGTCCGTGCGTCATGCTTGATACGGATATGGTTGTTTGGAAGAGCTTGGATGAAAAGATCAATCCGAAAAAAGATGCGGTAGCTTGTGTTCACAGAGAATGTCTATCGGAAGTCTATCCAAGCATAGATAAGCTCAAGACAGCCAAGGGCTATCGCTTCGAGGAGTCTTGGAGCTGGTCGGCAGAGCCGTTCAATACAGCTTTGCTCTATATCGCAGATCCAAAATTCAAGGAGCTCTATACCTCTCATGCGATCGAGTTTATGCGAGATAATCTTGAGCGGGCCAACGATGACATAAGCCAGATGGTCTTCGCTGAGCAGCGTCTACTAGGCATCTGCTCCGAGAATACGAATACTCCCGTCAGAACACTGCTGGAGCTGGAGCAACTACACGAACAAGATATGATCACACATATCTGGGGAGGCAAGGCGAGCTTACGTCAATCGCCCGAACTAGCAGAGACTTTTTGCCGTGAGATGGTCGCTAAACTACTCGAGATATTTGATGAGCTATCTGTAGAGCTGCTTAACATCCCCGTAGTAAAACAGTATCAGCCCCTTGCGATATAAAATAATTCACAGGATGCTAGGTTATATCATTTTTAATACATACATTTGTAGTAGAGAATAAGACAAGAGTATCAACAAACAACTGTAGCGGTTAGGTGCTGAAGCGCACGGGCTTGCATAAAACATTACTATGTATGGTCAGACTGTAACGTTGCAGTTTCTTTTAGTGATACTCTCCTTTAGAGAGGCTATGTATGGTTGACTTTAGTCACCTCGCATAGCCTCTCTCTTTGTTTCCTCGTCACGCTGCACTCTCCTCGGTTACATCTGATCTCTGCCATACGCCCTCCTTCATAGTACACATCGACGATATCGCCCTTGCGAACCTCAACATATACACCCTTCATCTGGATCAGATCCGTCCACCATTGAGGCTACTCGGCAAGGATACTATACACCTTAGCATTAGGATTAAGCGAAGCTTTTAGCATCGCAATGTTATTCATGAGTTTACGTATTTAGGTCGCGACTACCTAGGGATGGTTGCCAAGGCCAGCGCACCACAGACGAAGAGGAAGAGGTGCATACTTCGGTATCGCTTGGAGCATCTACTCATTGTCCTTTATTGCACATATCTTGCTCCATCCATGAGTATCGATGCTTGATAAAGGTATCAATTCTCAAGGAAGCCCCCTCAAGCCTTCGACTCATGGAAGAGGGATGATACATGCCATCCTTCTTAGGATGCCCTTAGAGAACATGAGTCTAAATGCAAGATGCAGAAGGAAGGATCGGTAGAGCAACCGGAATAGAGGACTTTGGAAACCTATGGTAGGTCGTCGATGCGACCTACCGTGGGTCGGTGCGACGACCTACCGTGGTTTTTTCCGACGATCTACCGTAGGGTGCGTTTGAGGATGGGTGTAGAGGGGACGAAAGGGCGGAATGGAGGCGGGGCTAAAAGCGGTGACCTTCGCTGCTGGTCTTCTTGTTGCGGTAGGCTGCCTTGACGGAATGGATGCGGTAGGAGACATTCAAGCCGGCGCCCGAGAAGTCCCGCGCTTCGATCTCCTGCGCAAAGATGCCTGCCATCCTGCGCGTCCTGTACTGCTTGTTGTCAAGGAAGAGGTTCTGCAGGCTGAGGTCAAAGGTGAAGTTCCCTATCTCCTTGGATAGCATCAGGCTGTAGCTCCACTTAGCAGAGTACTCACTGAAGAGGCTATGACTTCTACTTGAGTAGCTGGCGTCAGCGTTCACACTCCAGCCCTTCCCCAGCTCTACATAATGGCTTGTCGAGAGCTCCAGCATCGGGCGATCGAAGGTCAAGCCACTGTACTTGAGGAGCTGCTTTTGGAATCCCACCTCGATTGATGGAGAGTACGGACCGAATGAATCACTCCAATTCAGCCCCAGCGAGAGCGTCGAATAGCTGGGGATATTTATCCTACGCTTGAGCAGCACGTCGGCCTTCGTCTCGTGGCGGGCTAGCGCTGTGGTCGCCGTATTCCGAATGTAGTTATAGCTGGCGCTGAAGGACAGCGTCTTGTACGTGCCGAGGAGCTGTAGGGCATCATTGGTCTCGTTGAGTAAGAAGGGACTACCCTGCTGGTAGACGTACTGATTCTCGAGGAGTGTGAAGTTGTTCAAGGACGAGTACGCTGGGCGGTGGAGGCTCTTACGATAAGACAGCGTAGCTTGGAGATCTTCGCCCGAATAAGACAGCGAGAAACTGGGGCTTAGGAAGTGAGGGGAGGGCTTCTGACGGGTGACACGCGTACCATTCTGCGTATAGGAAGAGGCTTCATACTCATATCGCAAGCCTGCATACCACGACAGCCCCAGCCACTGAGCCCTCACATCAACGAAGGTACCCAGTAGCGTTTGGCCATTCTTCACCGTGGAGCTAATGACGTCAGTCACGATGCCTTGCTCCGTCTGCTGCAGCTCATTCTTATTGAAGCTCAAGGCCAGCTCAGCACCGTAGCCCAGCTTCACCCCCTTGACAGGTGTCTGGAAGGACAGCATCAGGGAGTTCATGCCATAGCGCTGAGCCCCCTTGGTCTGCGCGTGTGCCGAAGTGCCCGCCTCGTCGTATATGGAGGTATTGGTGCCACTCCCCAAGAGGATCTCATCGGTGACGTTCACACTCGTGGCACCTATCTTCCCATTGTAATAGAGGCTCGATGTGGATTTGTAGGGACGTGAATCTATTTGCGAAGTATAGGGAGTATTCAGGCGTACGATCCCGCTCTCCTTGTGGATCAGCCCCTCAGAAGCGTAATCGATCGTCACAGCAACCACCTTGAGGTTGGAGACAAAGCCGATGTTCGTCTCCTTAGCTGGGGATATATTCAGCCCTAAGCCGCCCATGAAGATGTCACTTCGATTCGTCATATCTGAGGAACTGAAGGTCTCCAATAGGTCACCACTCCCATTCAGCATACCGTAGTAATCGCTATTCCCACTCACCGTCGCTGCGCGGCTATAGCCCGCATTGAAGCTCCAATAAGCCCGAGCATTGCTGTGAGCGACGTTGACACCAGTATAGGTGCTGAGGCGATTCTGCAGGAGAGCATATTGCGAAGCAGAGAGGCTGGTCATATTCTGCTTCTTGATCGTGTGGATCTTGATCACCGAATTCGTGGAGGCCTTATACTGGGCGCCGGGGGTATTGATGACCTCGACACTCGCGATATCTTGGGAGCGGAGGTGCTGGAGGATACTCGCATCCTGCACCCGCTGGCCATCCAGGTAGAGGGTCGCTTCACCACCCGTACCCAGCACAGAGAAGGATCCGCCTGATCCCTGCACGAAGGGGATGCGGTTCAGTAGGTTGTCGATCGAGCCGCTATTCCTGAGTGAAGGCACCGCCGCGACGTTGGCGACGAAGGCACCATCCTTCAGCTTGAAGGCTTTGCGCTTCGCTCGGATCGTCACATCCTGTAGCTGATTGGTCTGTACCTCTAAGATGAGCTCCGCACCTTCCCGAGGGTAGCGGCTAATCGGTCGCAGTAGATCCTCATAGCCGATGCAGGTCGCTCGTATCCACTGCGGGACTTTCCCTTGCTCCGTCGTGATCGAATAACGCCCGAGCTCGTCAGTGACCCCACCAGCGAGGAAGGAGGAGTCTTGCGCTAGGAGGATGACATTGGCCAAGGGTATCGGCACCTTATCTTCGGACGAGATGACCCGCCCCGAGTATATGACCTGCGAGAGCAACGTGATCTGAGCACAGAGGCAGCAGAGGACGATGATGAATAGCTTCTTCATGGCTTAGTGGATTTACTTTACATACCTCCCAGTCGCTACGGCATGGCTCTTGGGATCGAACTCCCTCTGAATATAGTACGCTGTCGAAATCATAGCGGAGATGTCGGCTGGTCGCCAAGCGGAGGTGTGGCTGAAAGGAGCTTTGCGATCTCGTCCTTGTAGGACATAGACGATGGCAATATCCCCGAAAGAATCCTTGACGATCACGCGATTCCTCCGCTTGATCACATAGATCCTCCGTAGAAATCCACACACTCCATCCATCGTCGGTGCACTCTCCGTTGCGGCATCAAGACCTATGCAGACCCAGCGCCATGACTCGAAGTTAAGCTGATAGCTATACATGTAGCCGACATCTCGCTTACTATGAGTGCCCGTGCTCTTCACGAGGATGAAGCTCGGCGAAGCGGCGATGATGGTGTCTTGGGTCGAATGGCATTCCTTTAGAATGGAGGCGATATACGCTGCCTGCTCCTTCGGTAGCGCTTCCTTGTTCAGCGCAAGCTGCACATCCTTGAGATTCAATGCTGAGGTAGAGACCTTGAAGACGGGCTGATCAGCGACCTTGATCGTGTTGGTGCTTGCATCGAGGGCGGTATGTTGGGCAAAGTGGAGTTCCTGCTGGATACCGCATGAGGCGAGGGCGCTCACGCAGAGGCAGGCGAATAGGATATGAAGGGCACTCTTCTTCATAATGGGATGGCGAGTGATGGTAAGACGTTTGCGGTGTAGACTCTATGTCTTCAGATTCATTTGTCTACAGCAAACTTAGCAAAAAGCCAGCACGATGAAAAGGAGGAGATATGCAAACCCATACGAGTCACTTCGATGACTTGTATGGGTTACTTTTTGCCTTCGGAAGGGGGGCTACTTCATGGATGAGGAAGGGGGGCTACTTCATGGATGAGGAAGGGGGGCGGAAGGGCAGCCCTACCCTTCCTCGCTGAGGAGGGTAAGGACTTCGGCAAGGGTGTAGTGCTGAGCCGTGGCTTGGAGCGTTCGGTAGCGGCGAATAAGCCTACGGAAGGGGTGCCACAGCGAACTAAAGCCACACACACTGCGCATGCTGACTTCGCCCGTTTCGCTTACCAGCGTGCAGCGATTGCTCCCAGAGAGCGGGCTACCTGCCACACGCGTCACGAAGTGCTTTATCCCCCATTCGTCCGTGATGAGCGCAGCATCACACAGCGTCCAAAGCTCAATGTATGCACCAAGTGGCGCTGGGGAGAAGGCTCCCAGATATGCCAATCCATTCACCTCCGCTATGGGAGTGAGGAACATTCGGCTATCCGAAAGGATGCGCTCACGATGCCGCCACAAGAGGGGCACACTTTGGCGAAAGAGGTCTGTGTCCTCGGTGCATGCTTCGGGTGTAAGTGGTGCGGGAGCAGACATCACAGGATAGAGACGTAGAAGGGTGCCATCCATCCGACGCAGATGCCCCTCGGGGTGCTCGGTCGCATAGACGATGTAGGAGCCAGATGCGAGCTCCTCTGCCGAAGTAGATGTAGCTGGGGTAGTCATACCTTTAGTTTTTAGATGAGACGATACGTCCTCTCGTGTCAGGCAGGAGATCTGCCTCTCGCACCTTGCCCCGTATGCGGATAGGTTGCGGACGGCTCGTAGCCGTTCTCTGGACACTTCTTGTGAAAGACACTTCCCTCTCAGGGGAAGCAGCACGAAGGTAGCCTTTTTCTGCGACAAACATTCTCCTTTTCCTCCGAAGAAGAGACAAGGCAAAAGGCTGTACCATACAGCGAGGGACTCAGCAGCAAGCCCGTTCATTCGGTGCAGGAGGCAGCTGTTTCGGGAGGATGTAGACCTTGTGCGGGCAAAACGTATACGTTTCATGCCCAAGACGTATACGTTTCACGCTCGAAACGTATACGTTTTCACCGCCAAACGTATACGTTTTGCTTGCGATACGTACACGTTCGGATGGGGGAGGGAATACGTTTGACCTACACGACCGACCAAGTGAGGGACCTTGATGTAGGCGTAGGGAGAAGAGACTGATCGTGGAGGGGGAAAAAGAAACCTACGGTAGGTCGTCTCGGCGACCTACCGTGGGTCGGTCATGCGACCTACAGTAGGTTTTTTCAGCGACCTACCGTAGGGTACATTTGAGGGTGGGTGTAGAGTAGGCAAAAGACGAGAAGAAAAGAGGGAGAGATGAGCGAGGAGAGGGATGAAAACAAAGCGAGGGTGACCCGATGGGTCACCCTCGCTTTACTGATGAAGGAAGAGAGAGCATTTGCACCCGAGGCTTCGTGCCTTCCGAAGAAAGAGCCCAAAAGGAAGCCGAGGATACTCCGTGCGGAAGCAGTCGAATGGCTAGGCGGAGGCTAGCAAAAGACGGAACAAAAAACCTCGGGAGACTGAGCCGAAGGAGGCGGAAGCAGGGGCCGACGCTGACAGGAGGCGGGGTGCTACATGCGGGAGCGGAGCTCTTGGGCACTCTTGCGCTCGGACTTACCTTGGATGGGAGCTCCGAAGGAGTAGGTCACGCCGAGGTTGAGCGTGAGTGCATTATTATTCTCGTTGTTGGCGTTCATCTGATAGTCGGGTGTCTTGATCTCCAGACGGAGGTTATTGCGGAGGAGGTTGTAGGCGTCGAGAGCGAGGCGGAGCTTCCCTTGGAGGAGCGTGTAGGATAGGCCCGCTCCGCCGGAGATGACGTGCCCTGCATGGAAGCCCCAATCATAGCTAGGTGTCCGATAGTAGAAGTAGCAGGTCCCCTGGAAGGTCTTACTGCGATTGAAGAAGAAGGTATTGTTGAGACTGACATGATAGCTCAAGCCTGCTCCCCCGTAGAGCGAAGTAGACTCAGGGCCGATCTTCATATCGGAGTACCAGAGACGCTGGGAGATGTAGGTCTGGAAGAAGCTGACCTTATTGAAGAAGAAGCTATTCTCCAGGCCGAAGGTCCAGGTCTTCTCGGCATTGTCATGCGTATAGCTTCCCTCGTTCGTCTTAGGGTCTAGGCGGATGACCTGTGTGATACCATCCCAGAGATAGCCACCGTCGAGCTGGAAGTTCAGTGCCCCAAGGAAGGTGTAGCCGAGAGCAAGCTGGGCACGCTTGGCAGCACGCAGATCTTCCTTCCCTCGGATGACGCTGTACTGATTCTCATAGTTAGCGAACGGGGAGAGTTGGCCGAAGTGGGGGCGATTGAGGCGGACAGTACCATTGAGGCTGAAGGCATGGCGGTCGTTGGGGTTGAATCCCAAGAAGAGCGTGGGGAAGACATTGAGGTAGCTCTTGAGGTGCTCCAGACGACGGCCGTTGTTTTCGCCTGCCGTGTGGGTGTACTCCATACGAAGACCCGTGCGGAGATCCCACTTGTCGGAGAGCGGATGCTTGAAGTCGGCATAGAGCGCATAGACATGTTCGTCGAAGGAGATCTTGTCGTGGCGCTCACCCATGGAGCTCTTGGCATCGTAGTCGCTTCGGTTGGTGGTGTGGGTCCACGTCCCCTTAGCCCCAAAGCCCAGTGTCCCCTTACCAAGCGGCTCTGTATAGTCCAGGCTCGTGATGTAGGAGTCGGTGTGCTGATCGGTCAGAGCATCGAAGTGGAAGTCCGCCCCAGGGATGGGAGTACCATTAGGCATCAAGCCTCGGGAGGTGAAGTTGCGTCCCTCTTGGCTTCGATAGCCTACATAGTCGGCATCCCACGAGAGACGACGCTTGGGAGCGGACTTGAAGCTCTTCTCAAGGTGAACGTTCGCCGTAGTGTATTGGCTCTTGTCGGTCTCATCGGCGACACCGGGGAACAAGCGTAGGAGTTCATAAGCCTTACTGGAGAGGATACGATAGTCTCGGCTATCATTCTCTCGGCGAGAATTATCCTTCTGTGGGCTGTAGGATATACTCGCCCCCATGGAGAGCTCAGGAGTGAAGGCATAGTCTAGCCCCGCACGAAGGTTGAAGTAAGGACCCTGCCCCGAGTAGGCGGTCTCACTCGAATGGAAAGTACCCTGCTTGGGATAGGTGCGGTAGGTCCCTAGGCCACCATCATAGCCTGAAGAGCCTCCTCCGAGCTGGAGAGAAGCGGTGACCTTGTCCTTCTTGTAGTTGAGGTTGGTATTGAGGCTATATAGGACCTTATCGTTACGAAGTCCGAAGCGAGGAGCGATACTTCCCCCGAAGAAATCGTTCTTGGCCTTCTTGAGGATGATATTCAGCACACCGGCATTCCCCTCGGCTTCGTACTTAGCAGGCGGGGTGGTGAGTATCTGGATCTCCTGAAGGTCGGACTGCGGGTAGGAGCGTAGGAGGCTGATCAGAGCAGAGCCCGAGAGACGTACCCGCTTGTCGTTGATGAGGACGATCACCCCGCCCTTGCCGATGAGGCTGATGCCGTCGTCGGAGACGTTCACCCCAGGGGTCTGGCGCAGGACATCCAGAGCCGAGCTGGCAGCGGGAGCGATCTGCGTAGCGTCGAAGACCATGCGGTCGGCCTTGCGGAGCATGATGGGGCGACGGCCTGTGACTTGGACAGCGGAGAGCTCTTTGGTCTCTTCGGTGAGGAGGAGTTCGCCGAGGTCAAGAGCACCCGTGACCGTCAGGGTTTTATGGAAAGGCTTGTAGCCTAGTGCATGGATCTCTAGGAGGAAAGTCCCTTGGGGTGCCTCGAGGCGAAAAGCCCCGTGCTCATCGCTGGTCGTCCCTACGACGAGGGTGCTATCTGTGGGCTGTCTCAGGAGGACATTAGCAAAGTCCACGGGGGTGCGGTCAGCGGTCTTCTTCAAGGTGCCCTGTAGCGGGAAGGTCGTCTGCGCCAGAAGGCTACCTGAAGAGAGCGCAAGGGCGACACAGAGCATGCGAGCGTGTTTCATAACGCAAAAGTGATATGGTTAAGTGATACACAAAGGTAATGGTTTTCTTCAATCTCCAAAGCTTGACGATGAGGATGCTCCACAGCCCGCTTGGAGCGGGCTCTTGGAAGGGGCAAAATAAAACCTACTGTGGGTCGCCTCGACGACCTACTGTGGGTCGGTCGACCGACCTACAGTAGGTTTTTAGGACGACCTACCGTAGGTCGCTCTGAGGGGGTCACGGAGCATGCCCAGAGAGGCTCTACTCTCGGGGGCTACGAGGTGGGAGGAAAACCTGATCGAGGGCCTAGAGAAGAGGCTAGGAGCTAGGTATGTAGCATTTTTGTAGCTTTGCTCTAGAGTCCAGCGAGGCTCACGCACCCATTCACCCGACGCATCCCCTCTGGCCTATGCCCTATCTACGCTTAGCTTGACCCAAGGAGATCTACTCCCGAAAGGCTCACCCATAGTGATCCCTTCTCCTTGGTTTACCCACCCCTTTCTCTCACACCACATCTTCCCCATACCCATGAGCTACATCAGAAAAAAGATCGGCTTAGCCCTATCAGGCGGTGGCTACCGAGCAGCCACCTATCACATCGGCACCCTGCGTGCCCTCCATCGTCTTGGCATCCTCGACCAAGTAGATGTCCTCTCCTCCGTCTCGGGAGGCTCGATCACAGCGGCCTACTACGCACTGAATAGAGAGGACTACGATCGCTTCGAAGCGGGCTTCATCGCCCGCCTGCGTCGAGGGGTCCTCTGGAGCTCCTTTGCCTACGTAGCAGTAGCTGGGCTCGCCCTGCTGCTCATCTCCTTCGCTCTAGGCTACCTCGCAGGAGCCTTGATCGCTGCCCTCCTGCCCCAGTACCCTACCCTCTCGGGGATCGGCGCTACCCTCTTCGGGATCATCTCGCTCTTCGTCCTGCTCATCTTCTTCCTCAAGCACTCCTTCGTCACCCTGCCGACGAGCAAGCTGATCACTCGACTATATAATAAGGTGTTCTTCGGAGGCAAGACGCTGGGAGATCTCCCCACGAGCCCTGTCCTCTGCATCAATTCGACGAATCTCGCCACCCAGCGCCCCTTCACCTTCTCCAAGGGATCCATGGGCGAATATGCCTACCGTATCTCGGGGAAATCCATCTTCCATGCCGATAACTTCCCCATCGCTCAAGCCGTCATGGCTTCCTCGTGCGTGCCCTACGGCTTCACCCCCATCACCATCAAGCGCAAGTATCTAAGTGCGTCCTACACCGACTGCCCCACCAACCCCGAGCCCCCGAAGCTCATCGACGGCGGAGCCTACGACAACCAAGGTACCCACAAGCTCACCCACGACAAGAGCCGCTTCCACTGTGACTATGTCATCGTCAGCGATGCGGGCAACGGGGTCATCACGGCCAGCACGACGACGAACTTCTTCAACCTCGTCATCAACACAATCTTCCTCGTCGTCGAGCGGGTGAAGAAGATGCAGCGCTCCGACAACCTCTATCAGACCTACTTCGGCAAGGAGCACTTCGCCTACATCCCACTCGAATGGGACTGCGATCACCTCCTCCTCGAGGGCTTCGTCAATAACCTTCGGGACAACAATGTGCACCCCGACGTATGGAGCGCCCACGGCATCACCGAGGAGGAAGTCACACGTCTCCGAGAGGCTAAGGGCAAGAAGGACTCGGAGATCTACCTACACCTCCTGAAGAAGTTCGAAGAGTCCATCGGATGGAGCGAGCTCCAGCAGCGCTTCCCCTCCTCCGAAAAGGAGCGTATCGCCCGAAGTGTAGGCACAAGCCTCACGGCTCTTTCACTCGAGCAGATCCATGCACTCATCGCCCACTCCGAAGCCCTCACAGAGATCCAGATACGCCTCTACATGCCCATGCTCCTAGATCAGAAGTCCACCCCAGAGCAGGCGAGCTAACCTCCCCCTTCGGCTACGGGCTGGAGTCCAGCGTTTCTTCGTACCTTTGTGCCTGAAAAAAGAGAAGGCTTCCCCTACGAAAAGCCTTGCATCCTAGAGCCCCTCTCCTTCGATGGGACTCACTCATCTCACTTAGATAAACCGAACTTCAGCCAATGAACGTAGCTATAGTCGGTGTCAGCGGAGCCGTAGGACAGGAATTCCTCCGTGTCCTGAGCGAACGCTCCCTCAAGATCGACCGATTAGAACTCTTTGCTTCCGAGCGTAGCGCTGGGAAGAAGATCACCTTCCGTGGGAAGGAATATACCATCCGCCAGCTACAGCACGGCGATGACTTCAAGGATATAGATATCGCCTTCGTCTCGGCAGGCGGTAGCGTCTCCCTCGAGTACGCAGAGACCATCACCAAGCACGGCGCTGTGATGATCGACAACTCCAGCGCCTTCCGTATGCACAGCGATGTACCTCTGGTTGTGCCCGAAGTCAACGCTGCCGATGCACTCGTCCGCCCTCGGGGGATCATCGCTAACCCCAACTGCACGACCATCCAGATGGTCGTCGCCCTCAACGTCATCCACCAGCTCTCCCCCATCCAGCGCGTACACGTAGCGACATACCAAGCCGCTAGTGGTGCAGGAGCTCGTGGTATGGAAGAACTTGATCAGCAGATCCGTGCTATCGGTCGAGGCGAAGAGCCAGAGGTCAAGAAGTTCGCCTATCAGCTTGCCTACAACCTCATCCCTCAGATCGATGTCTTCGCTGATGATGACTACACCAAGGAAGAGCTGAAGATGTATCACGAGACACGCAAGATCATGCACAGCGATCTGCAGGTCAGCGCTACCTGCGTACGTGTGCCCGTGACCCGTGCGCACTCCGAGGCCATCTGGGTCGAGACCACCGAGCCTCTTGAGCTGGATGCCGTGCGTGAAGCCTTCCGCAAGGCCCCTGGGATCGTCCTGCAGGATGACCCCGAGGATCAAGTCTATCCCATGCCCCTCTTCATCGCAGAGAAGGATCCCGTCTACGTGGGTCGCCTGCGCCGAGATCTCAGTTCGCCTAAGGGCATCACCTTCTGGTGTGTCTCCGACCAGATCAAGAAGGGCGCTGCACTCAATGCCGTACAGATCGCTGAATATCTCCTAGCTCAGGGTGCGCTGAGCAAGAAATAACCCCAACCCAAGACCTAACCCATCCAATGAATATCTATAAGAGCATCGAAGACCTTCAGGCCTTCGTAGAGGCGGAGCGTGCCAAGGGGCTTCGCATCGCCTTCGTCCCCACCATGGGTGCCCTACACGCAGGACACCTGAGCCTCGTACGTCGTGCCCTCACAGAGTGTGACCGCTGCATCGTCAGTGTCTTCGTCAATCCCACCCAGTTCAATGATCCTCGTGACCTAGAGACTTATCCCCGCACCCTCGAGGCCGATAGCGAACTTCTTGCTTCGGTCGGGGCTTCGGCTCTCTTCGCTCCTGAGGTCAGCACCATCTATCCCGAAGAGGACACCCGCACCTTCGAAGTCGGTGCCGTAGCCGAAGTGATGGAAGGACGCTACCGCCCTGGGCACTTCAACGGGGTCATGCAGGTGGTCTCCCGTCTCTTCGACATCGTCCGCCCCGACTGCGCCTACTTCGGCGAGAAGGACTTCCAGCAGATCGCTGTCATCCGTGCTATGGTGCAGCTCATCGGTAGCCCCGTCGAGATCATCGCTTGCCCCATCGTCCGTGAGGCCGATGGACTGGCCCTCAGCAGCCGCAACGTCCGTCTCTCCGCCGAAGAGCGTCGTGAAGCTCCCCAGATCTACCGCATCCTCTCCGAGAGCCGCTCTTGGGCTAAGGAGATGAGTCCCCAGCAGGTCATCGAGCGTGTGACCGAGCAGATCAATGCGGTCCCCCGCCTTCGTGTCGAGTACTTCGAGATCGTCGATACCAATAGCCTTCAGCCCATCGCATCCTGGAGCGATAGCCCTGCCCCTCATGGCTGCATCACCGTCTATTGCGGTGAGGTGCGCCTGATCGACAATATCGCTTATCACTAAGGGATGACCACGACGAAGATATTCGCCCTCCTCTCCGGTGCACTCCTCCTTTCGCTCGCTAGCTGTGGTACGAAAAAGCCCCAAACACTAGAGGCTCCCACCCCTTCGCAAGCACCTATCGTGATCGCCCCTCCCACGGAAGAGCCTCGCTGGGTACGCCCCGCAGGGGACTCGATCCGTGAGGAGATGCGTGCCGTATGGCTCACGACAGTCTATGGACTAGACTGGCCCCGTGACCGAGCAGACACCCCTGATGGTGTGCGCCGACAGAAGGAATCCCTCCTTCGTATCCTTGACCGCCTCAAGGCCGATGGATACAACACGGTCTTCCTCCAGCTACGACACAGCGGGACGGTCATCTACCCCTCCGACTATGAGCCCCTATCTACTCGCTTCGCAGGAGAAGGCTTCTTCGGAGATTATGATCCCGTGAAGTTTGCCATCAAGGCCTGCCATGAGCGAGGTCTGAGCCTACATGCTTGGCTCGTGACCTATCCCCTCTCCTCATCGAAGCGTGCTCCCCACCCCATCCTTAGGGATCATCCCTCCTGGGCCATTCCCCACAAGGGCTCCTATCACCTTGATCCTGGGCATCCCGAGGTACGCACCTACATCGCCCACCTCGTGGCTGACCTCGTGCGTCGATACCCCGTGGATGGGATCCACTTCGACTACTTCCGCTATCCCGAGGGGGCAGAGCGTTTCGCTGATGGCGCAAGCTACCAGCGCTACGGAGAGAGCTACTTCGACCGCAGTGCTTGGCGAAGAGCTAACCTCACTCGCCAGCTCCGTGAAGTGCGGGATTCCCTCCAAGCGGTAGGCTCCGATGCCCTCGTGAGTGTCGCCCCCCTAGGGAAGCTCAAGAAGATCTCCGACCTCGGACGACCCCACGGATGGACGGCCTACGAGTCTGTGCACCAAGATCCCGAGACTTGGGGAAAGGAAGGACTTGTAGACTTCATCGTACCGATGATGTACTACCGTGATGAGCTGTATGGCCCCTTCCTCCGAGAGTGGAAGGACTATGTCGCCCGCTATATCCCCGTCGTGGCAGGTCTTGCGCCCTATCGTGTCGAAGAGACAGGATGGCCCGAGACCGTGATCGAGGAGCAGATCGATGAAGAGCGTAAAGTTGGGCTATCGGGAGTATGCTTCTTCCGTGAAGCACACACGGGGACGAGCTTCCCTGCGACCCGAAGAGTGATCCAAGATGCCTTCCGCAGGCAGGCTCTACCTCTGGCCTTTGCCCGAGGGAAGAAGTCAAAGCCCGCTTCCCCAAGAGCCCTCACCATCACACCCATTACCCCCAAGGACTTCCTCCTCTCGTGGAAGCTCCCCGAGGGTGCTCCTAGCGAAGGGATCACCTACCGTCTGTGGGCCACGACGACGGATAGTGAAGGACATCGCCAAGCGACCATCCTTGCCGATCGTCTAGCGGACACTCAGTGCAAGCTCCTCCTCGAGGATTTCGAGGGAGCAGAAGAGGTAGAGTTCGGTATCGAAGCGGTCAATCGCTTTGGTGTCTCTACTCCCTGCCTCGAAGGTCTATCCCGTCGCATCTCTGAGCTCAAGATGCAGCTCCGAGCCACGAGGCGATAGCATGAATCTCTACCTCCACATCCCATTCTGTGCCAGCCGCTGCTCCTACTGTGACTTCTATACGCAGGTAGGAGGACGCTGGAGGAAGGACTTCTTGACAGCCCTTCTTCAGGAGCTCCGCCTGCGTCGGGAGGAGCTTCCTGAGGGGGAATGTGTCGAACATATCTACCTCGGGGGAGGGACCCCCTCCCTGCTTACGATCGAGGAGCTAAGGCAGATCTTTGCCCTTATCTCGGAGCTCTACCCTCGCTCTTCGGAAGGGGAGGTCACCATCGAATGCAATCCCGATGATGTGACCGAGGACTATGCCAAGGGCTTAGCTTCGCTCCCCATCAACCGAGTGAGCATGGGGGTACAGAGCTTCGACGAGGATGATCTCAGCTTCCTCAATCGTCGGCATTCAGCACAGCAAGTACACACAGCCATCCAAGCTCTTCGCCAGCAGGGCATCACCAACCTCAGCCTTGACCTGATCTATGGGCTTCCGAATCAGACGGAGGAGAAGTGGCGAGCGAACATCCAAGAGTTCCTCGCTCTCGGTGTCCCGCATCTCTCGGCCTATCACCTGATCTATGAGGAAGGTACGGTCTTGACCCGCCTTGTCGAGCGGGGTCGAGTGAAGCCCGTAGATGAAGAGGCTAGCCTCCTCTTCTTCCAGATCTTGATCGAAGAGCTACGGGCAGCGGGCTACGAGCACTATGAGATTTCCAACTTTGCTCTACCAGGCCTTCATGCCCGACACAATACGGGCTACTGGCAGAGTGTCCCATATCTGGGCTTTGGTCCTTCGGCGCATAGCTTCGATGGCCATCGTACCCGCTCCTACAACGTCCCCTCGCTCAAGGACTACACATCCGAACTCCTCGCAGGACGGAGAGCCTACGAAGAGGAATACCTCTCTGATGATGAGCTCCAGCACGAGTATGTGATGACCCGACTGCGCACGCAGTGGGGCATCCCCCTCCAGGAATATCAGAAGCTCTTCGGAGGGAAGGCTCTCGATGCACTCCTTCACGAAGCTAAGCCTCACCTTGAGGCTGGGAAGCTCACCGACCAGTCAGGCACCCTCCGTCTCACTCCCTCGGGTGTCTTTGTCTCCGATGGGATCATCGCCGACCTCTTCCTCTAAAGCAGGAGAGCACACCTTTCGCCCCATCCTTTCACGACATTCTATTCCCCTCTACGCATGCGCCCCGTCTAGCTCTAGGTGGGGCGCATGCGTATAAAAGACGGCACACACCACTAGAGGCTAGTGGTGTGTGCCGTAGTCATTTTAATCCTATATCTAGGGCGGATAAGCGAAGCTACTTTGCCAACTTAGCGGTCAGGAACATGAGGTAGACTACCCCGCAGAGCATGACGCACACGGCACCCACCTGCCCCATCCAGTCACTGGCATAGCCCATCATGAGAGGGAAGATCGTCCCTCCGAAGAGCCCCATGATCATCAGTCCACTCACTTCGTTCTTACGCTCGGGCTCTCGTCCTAGAGCTTGGGCGAAGATGATGGAGAAGATATTGCTATTCCCCAGCCCTACGAGTGCGATAGCGACGTAGAGGAGCTGTTGGTGATGGGATACGGATAGGATCACCATCGCAGCGAGCATCATCAGGACACTGACTCCGAAGACGACTCGGCTCGATATACGCCTCAGAAGGATCGATCCCGTGAAGCACCCTGCTGTACGGAAGATGAAGTAGAGCATCGTAGCGAAGGCGGCATCATCGAGCGTCATCCCTAGTCGCTCCATGAAGATCTTGGGCCCCACAGTATTCGTCCCCACATCGATCCCTACGTGGCACATGATACCGAGGAAGCAGAAGAGGATGGCAGGCTTGGAGAGCAGGCGAAGGCAGTCTGCGAGGCTCACCGACTCGCTACGGCTCTCGTGCGAGAGCTTAGTTGCATTGAGGGCAAGGACGCTAAGCACACCGATCGTGGTGTAGATGGGGAAGAGGATGCGCCAGCCAAGCCCCAGCTCTGGGATTGCCTGCGTAGCGCCCCAAGAGGCGATCAAGGGGGCGAGGAAGGAGGCGATAGCCTTGACAAACTGTCCGAAGGTCAGGCTACTTGCGAGCTTGTCTGCAGGGATAAGGTCGCTCAGTAGTGGGTTAAGCGAAGTCTGCATGATGGCATTGCCGATCCCTAGGAGGGAGAAGCTCAAGAGCATCACCCAGTAGCTCTCACCCATTAGGGGCATGAGCAGGGAGAGCACCGTCACTACAAGGCTTAGGAGTACGGTCTTCTTACGACCGATCTTATTCATCAGGACGCTCGTTGGCACGGAGCACAAGAGGAACCAGAAGAAGACGAGAGAGGGGAAGAGGTTCGCCTCAGTATCTGTCAGGCTAAGGTCTTTCTGCACATAGTTGGATGCGATACCCACTAGGTCCACAAATCCCATAGCAAAGAAGCTCAGCATCACCGCTGATAGAGTGAAGAGGCTGGTCGTTCGCTGTGTCATACGTGTCGAGATCTAATTGGTGATAGAGCAAAGATAGCCAAAGGAAGGAGAAGGCTCTGCTCGAGGGAAAAGGTGAGCTAACGGAAGAAGAAGGCAAGCTCCTATCATGGGTCGGTGAAGCGACCCATCATGGGTCACCTCGACGACCCATGATGGGTAAGCCTAGTGCCTCATCCTAGGTAAGCGTAGCGACCCAAGGAGGGACTTCTTCGCTCCTCATGAAAAGGCCCCAGAAAGCAGACCTATACCTCCCTCGGGCAAAACGTATACGTTTCATGCCCAAGACGTATACGTTTCACGCTCGAAACGTATACGTTTTCACCGCCAAACGTATACGTTTTGCTTGCGATACGTATACGTTCGGAGGCGAAGAGCTATACGTCTTGCCCCGACAGCCTACTGAGACGGAGAAGTCCTGAATGAAGCTTGATCGGGGAAAAGGTTCGTTCGACATGCGTTTGACACAGCCCTTTCTAGCATACCCACCGCACCTTTGTCTCGTATTCTTGGTAATTTAGATGCCCCATTGAAGGGTGGTTCGCTGTGTAGCGTGGCCGCAAAGACTTATAGCAATAGGCAGATTTTTACTCAGAGATATGGATGCAAGGCAGTGTATGATCGTAGACTTGGAGCGACGAGGGGACAAACAGATGTTCATCACCGAACAGGTCGAATCCATCAAGGCAAGCGAACAGGGAGGGTGGATGGTACGCTTCACCACCTCTCCTCGTCCCTTCCAATACAACAAAGCACGACTGCTCGTCCTCCATGATCCCGAGGTCATCAACATCGTGGATAGAGGGCTCTACGTTCGGGGGAAGCGCATCTCCAACATCGCAGAGCTGCTGTGCTTCGCCAGCCCCCAGCATCGTTTCTACCGCGTGACCTACACCAGCGGCTATGCAGAGTGCCTTGATGGGCGGGAAATCTACGTCACCCGCACCCGAATAGACCAGATGGGAGGCTCCACCTGGGACTATCTGAAGAAGCTCGCCGATGAGACGGGACTCTGCGCTAGCGATGGGACGAATATCCTATCGAAGGCCTATCAGCACGTGGATGTGAAGCGAGATAACGTGCCTCTGGCGCAGTACCTTGGCGATAGGCGACGATTGGCCGTGCGCTCCCTTCCTCGGCAGGTGTACTATCCCTTCGGGTGCAATGCCAGCCAAAAGGCTGCGGTAGAAGCAGCTCTCGGCCATCAGGTGAGCATTGTGCAAGGGCCTCCAGGGACGGGGAAGACACAGACCATCCTCAACATCATCGCCAACCTGCTACTCTCTGGTAAGACGATACTAGTAGTATCCAACAACAACTCCGCCGTCGAGAACATCGCCGAGAAGCTCCATCGTGAGGGTCTAGGCTTCCTCGTAGCTCAGCTGGGGAACTCTGAGAACAAGGATGCCTTCATCAAGCGACAGAGCCCCTATTATCCCGACATGAGTAGCTGGGCACACGGGGATACCCCTGCAGTCCGAGAGCTCGCTAAGGAGGCGCTACAGAAGGTATCACAAGGCTTCGAGGACCAAACGAAGCTCGCCCTCCTCAAGGCAGAGCTCAATGCCCTGCAGACCGAGCGGCAGTACAATGAGCGACTGAATGCAACTATCGATGGAGACACCGAATGGCTGAGGCAGAAGGCCCCTTCCGTACTAATGACCTTGCTCTCCCAGTGCCAAGAGTTTGCAGAGCAGTCGAAGAAGCCCAGCTTCTGGTTCCGCTTGAAGCATATATTTACCTTGGGCTCGCATGCGTTCTCTTTCTTCAAGCAAGACCTCTCTCAGGTCATCGCATGCTTGGAGGCTGCCTACTACTTCGCTTCCCAAGCCAAGCTAGAGCAAGATATAGAGACGATCACAGAGCGACTCCAATCCATCGACATCAAGCAGCGTGTCAAGGAGCTTACCTCCTCTTCACTCCAGATCCTCAAAAGCAGCATCGCCAAGCGCTATAATGGAGGCGGTGCCCGATACCAGTTCACGCTCAAGGAGCTCAAGCCCAAGACCGAGGTCTTCCTCAAGGAGTATCCCGTGGTGCTGAGCAGTACCTACCGATCGAATGGGAATATCAGTCCGGACTATGTCTTTGACTATGTGATCATGGATGAGGCTTCGCAGATCGATATCAAGACAGGTGCACTGACCCTATCCTGCGCTCTGAATGCCGTGATCGTAGGGGATGACAAGCAGCTCCCTAATGTTGTGAGCCGAGAGGAAGCACTTGCCCTCGGTGCGATACAAAAGGCTTATCAGGTAGATGATCGCTACAATGCGGTGACGCATAGCTTCCTGAAGTCGTGTATCGAAGCCTTCAAGGACGCTCCCGTGACGCTGCTACGTGAGCACTACCGCTGTCATCCCAAGATCATCGAGTTCTGCAACCAGCGCTTCTATGACGGAGAACTGATCTCCATGACGACAGATTCGGGCCAGGAGAAGGTCCTCCAAGTAGTACGCACCGTGAAAGGTAATCATGCCCGAGGGCGCTTCAACCAGCGTGAGATCGATGTCATCACCCAAGAGGTACTGCCCGAGTATCAAGACAAGGGGACTGTGGGCATCATCACCCCCTATCGTGATCAAGCGATGGCGATCAATCAAGCACTGAGGCAAGATATAGCCAGCACCGTCCATAAGTATCAAGGGCGAGAGTGCGACACGATCATCATGAGCATGGTGGACAATGCCCCCACGGAGTTCTCTGATGATGCGAACCTGCTGAATGTAGCGATCTCACGTGCCAAGACCCACCTCTGCGTCGTCGCGACGGGCAACGATATGCCCGAAGAGAGTATCCTATCCCAGCTGATCAGCTACATCCAGTACAACAACTTCGAGGTGAGGGAGAGCAAGCTACACTCCGTCTTTGACCTGCTCTATAAGCAGTACACCACCGAGCGTCTAGCTTACCAGTCCAAGCATCAGATATCTGACCAGCTCTCGGAGAACCTCTTCTATGACACCTTGATCAAGGCTCTCGAAGAAATGGGACGACGGGAGCTGTCGGTGCTGTGCCACTATCCTCTCTCGAAGCTGATCGCTGACTGCTCTCTATTGGATACTGAAGAACTTGCCTTTGTCCAAAGTCCCTTCGCTCATGTAGACTTCCTCATCTACAATGCGCTCACTAAGCGTCCGCTTCTCGTCATCGAGATCGATGGCTGGAGCTTCCATAGGGATGGCACCACGCAGCAGGCTCGAGATACGCTCAAGGACAGCCTTCTCTCCAAGTACGCTCTCCCACCCTGCCGTATCTCTACGACCAACATGGTGACCGTCGAGATGCTGAAGGAGCGGCTCTCAGCCTTGCAGTAGCCTAGAGGCGAGGTATTACGATGGACATGAATGGAACCATAGTACTTGTAAGGAAGAGGATCAAGGAGCTACCCTAGCTACAGATCAATATCAAGCGGCAGAGCGAGACACCTCCGACAATCCCATCCGATAAGAAGGCTACGAAAGAGACGACGATGCCGAGGGAGTATCTTCCCTCGGCATCGTCGTCTCAATGGATGCGGGTAGGAGCTTCCTCCCTCCGATCACTTGATCGGGAGATGCAGCACCTTGCGCTCCCCGATGAAGCCCTCCAGCGTCTGACCAATCGCTATGGGTCCGACACCAGCTGGCGTACCCGTGAAGATGAGGTCGCCCATGCGTAGCGTCTGGAAGCGACTTACCTCGGTGATCAGCCGATCGAAGCCGTGGATCATCTGGGAGCTATCGGCCTCTTGCACCACACGGCCATCGACCTTCAGGGAGAAGGGGATCGGACGATCAGGATAGCCAAGCTCCGTCTTATCCAGCCACTCGCCGACGACCGCCGATCCGTCGAAGACCTTCGCCGCCAGCCAAGGCTTCCCCTCTGCCATTGCTTGACGCTGGAGATCACGTGCGGTAAAGTCAATCCCCACCGTCACCCGCTGATAGTAGCGATGCGCAAAGCGCTCGGCGATACGCTTCCCCACCCGACAGATCTGGATGACGAGCTCCGCTTCGTATTCGATCGTGGAGCCCATGTCAGGAAGGAAGAAGGGGGAATGAGGCTTGAGAAGAGCATCGCCCTTATGGAAGAAGAGCGGAGCTTCCGCTTCACCCTGCTCGGGCAGGCCAATAGCTGGAGCTTCAGTGCAATGCGAGCGGTAGTTGAAGCCTACGCCAAGGATCTTCATCAGACAGTAAGTAGAGGAGCGTTAAGCCTTGACATCCCCCTGAAGGGCGGACTTCAGACGGGTGAACATAAGGGCGAGGTGTGCGTACATCGAGGTGTTCTGTACGACGACGCTCTCAGGGGTCTGGATACGCACGGGGGTAAAGTTCCACAGCGCACGAATCCCCGCTCGCACAAGGCGATCGGTCATGTGCTGCGCTTGCAGGATGGGCACCGTGAGGATAGCGATCTGCACGCCTTCTGCCCCGATGCGTGTAGCTAGCTCATTGATATGATAGACGGGCACCCCTGCCACTTCGGTACCGATGATCTCTTCAGCGACATCGAAGCCCGCCGTGATCTCTAGACCAAACTGACGAAGCCCCTTGTCGGCTAGAAGCCCAGACCCGAGGCTACCTACCCCGATGAGGAAGGCTTGGTGACGCTTCGTGAAGCCTAGGAACTCCTCCAGATAGTTGATCAGCGCCTCCGTCTCATAGCCCACACGTGTACGCCCCTGAAGCTCTACATAAGAGAGGTCCTTGGCTACCAGTGCTGCATCTACCCCGACACCTGAGGCAATGCGTGGCGAAGAGACATACTTATGCCCTTCCGTTTGCAGGAGCTTGACGAAGGAGAGATACCAGGGGAGTCGACGAAGTGTAGGCTCAGGGATGAGGCCTGCACGCTTCTTATCTTCCTTAGATTTAGCCATCGTAGTCGTGTATATAAATAGTCGTTTAAGCTGTTGTACCACAAAATTAGCGATTTCAGAGGGAAGGACTGTGCCAAGAGCCCATGTATCCCGATACTTTCGCCCTTCAAAACCTACTCGGGGAAGGCTCCATTTGGAGACCTACGGTAGGTCGCCGAAAAAACCTACTGTGGGTCGCCTCACCGACCTAC
>ERZ772917.285-NODE-285-length-36343-cov-5.145503_pt1 | contig 36343 bp, 29 predicted proteins | sample MGYA00511187_ERZ772917 | MGnify/ENA primary metagenome ERZ772917 (study PRJEB29015, sample SAMEA2737925) | human oral metagenome | biome: human oral; feature: human-associated habitat; material: dental | place: China | collected 2012 ...
AAAACCTACTGTGGGTCGGTCGACCGACCTACCGTGGGTCGCATCGACGACCTACCGTAGGTTTCTTTTGGGGGTGACTAAGGCTTAGCGACCGAGGGCAAGGGCGATCTGCTGGGCAGCGTTCTCACCATCGATGGCAGCCGAGACGATCCCCCCAGCAAATCCTGCACCTTCGCCTGCGGGGTAGAGTCCCGTGACGACGGGATGGCAATAGCTCTCCCGATCACGAGGGATACGCACGGGCGAAGAGGTACGAGACTCCACACCGATGAGCTGAGCTTCTTCGGACAAGAAGCCTCGGGTGGAGCGGTCAAAGGCTCGGAAGCCTTCGGCAAGACGCTGAGCCACGAAGCTGGGCATCCACTCATGGAGCGCACTTGGGGTCAGCCCCATGGAGTACGAAGACGAGGGAAGCGACTGAGAGAAGCGCCCTCTGACGAAGTCCGTCATGCGCTGAGCAGGAGCCCTGAGACTACACTCAGCGGCGATATAGCTCCTTCGCTCGAACTCCTGACACCAGTACATCAGAGCCAGCGGGGAAGTAGGATCTTCGACCACAATACCCGTCTGGGGGATATCCTCGGGATGAAGCTCGACGACCATACCGGAGTTTGCCCAGCGGGAGCCACGGTTGGCGGGCGACATGCCATTGACCACCGTCTCTTCAGGCCCCGTTGAGGCGGGCACGACGAAGCCCCCAGGGCACATACAGAAGCTATAGACACCACGACCTCCGACCTGCGCCTTGTAGACATATTCGGCGGCAGGTAGATAAGCTCCCCGACCTGCGGGACTGTGGTAACGGATCTGGTCGATGAGCTTCTGTGGATGCTCTAGGCGCACCCCGACGGCGATGGGCTTAGCTTCGATGAGGATACCCGCCCCATGAAGGTAGCGGTAGACATCGCGTGCCGAATGCCCCGTAGCAAGGAGGACAGGCCCCGTGAAGCTACGGCCGTCACTGGTGACGATCCCTCGCACCTCACCCCGCTCCAGCAGTAGCTCCTCCATGCGACAGCCGAAGTGCACTTCTCCGCCCGAAGCGAGGATCTGCTCACGCATGCGCCGTATGATGATGGGGAGCTTGTCCGTACCGATATGGGGGTGAGCATCGACGAGGATCTTGGGGTCTGCTCCGAAGCGACAGAAGACACGAAGGATCTTCTCCACACTTCCTCGCTTACGGCTACGGGTATAGAGCTTGCCATCGGAGAAGGCTCCAGCACCACCTTCGCCGAAGCTGTAGTTCGACTCGGGATCGACCCGACCAGACTTCTCAAGTTGGACGAGATCCCGACGGCGCTGCATCACATCCTGCCCTCGCTCCACGACGATGGGACGCACACCGAGCTCGATCAGCCTCAGGGCAGCAAAGAGCCCACACGGCCCTGCTCCGACGACCACGGCTTGGGGTGCGGAGGAGACATCGGGATACACCAAGTCCGAGAAGTCATCTACTTCGGGAGCTTCCCCCTCGAGGTAGACATCCAGCGTGAGGTTCACGAGGATACGACGCTGGCGTGCATCGATATTGCGCCGACGCACCTGGATCGAATGGATCGACTCGGGCTCAAGGCTTAGCTCACGAGCTGCGAGGCGACGAAGCTCCGCATCCGAGGCGGCCTGCTGGGGACTAAGCGTAAGGGTGAGGGTAGTCACAAAGGGAAGGATTGAATAAATGAATACAGAAAAGACCTCTAGGGAAGACGGGGCTAGCCGAGCCTTCCCTAGAGGTCTACAAGAGGGCAAGCCACTAGGCGAGCTTTGTGCGACGCTTGTAGAGCCAGTAGAGGAGGCCACCCACGACGAGGAGGCCAAGGATAGCTAGACCGATGGCCGAGCTATAGCTCTTGATCGTCTCGGCGAAGAGTTCGGGTGGGACGGTCTTACCGATGAACCATCCGAGGAGTGCCAGCACGACATTCCACGCACCAGCCCCGAGGGTCGTATAGAGGAGGAACTTCCCCATCGGCATCCCCGATAGGCCTGCGGGGATCGAGATGAGCTGACGGATGCCGGGCACCAAGCGCCCAACGAGCGTCGAAGTCACCCCGTTCTTCACGAAGTAAGCTTCTGCCTTCTCGACCTTCTCTCGGCTCAGGAGACAGAGGTGCCCGAGGCGGGAGTCTGCGAAGCGATAGACCAGCGGACGACCTAGGTACTTGGCGAGGTAATAGTTCACCAGCGCCCCGATGTCCGAGCCCAGCGTAGCGAAGAAGATGACGAGGAAGAGGTTCATCTCTCCCGTAGCAGCCTTGTAGGCAGCAGGTGGGACGACGACCTCCGAAGGGAAGGGGATGAATGACGATTCGATCGCCATGAGGAGCGTCACCCAGAAGTAGCTGAGGTGATGCAGGATATCTTGGACGAAGCCCAGTGATTCGATCATAGAATACGGGATGCCTGAAGACTACTTATTGACCTTCTTCCACGTATCCTTGAGGGAGACGGTGCGGTTGAAGACCAAGTGCTCGGGACGACTGTCTGGGTCTAAGCAGAAGTAGCCGACACGCTGGAACTGATAGTACTCACCCTGCTTCGCCTCCACTAGGAAGGGCTCTACACGAGCATGGGTGACGACACGTAGGGAGTCGGGATTGAGGAGCTCTCCGAGGGACTTCTCCTTGCCTGCTTCCGAAGGGTTCTCATCGACGAAGAGGCGGTCATAGAGGCGTACTTCGGCCTCGACGCTATCGGTAGCGGAGACCCAGTGGATCGTGCCCTTAACCTTGCGGTTACTTTCGGGGCGACCGCTGAGCGTCTCGGGATCATACTCGGCATACACTTCTACCACTCTACCGTCAGCATCCTTCTTGCATCCCGTGCAACGGACGATGTAGGCACTCTTCAGACGTACTTCCTGACCAGGAGTCATGCGGAAGTACTTCTTGGGAGCATCCTCCATGAAGTCCTCGGCTTCGATGAAGAGTTCGCGGGAGAAGCGGATGACGTGGCTATCCGACTCTGGGTCTTCGGGGTTGTTGAGGAAGCTCATATCCTCGGTCTGCCCCTCGGGGTAATTGGTGATCACGAGACGGATCGGATCAAGGACAGCAGAGCCACGCAGGGCACGGCGGTTGAGGTCCTCACGCACGGCATGCTCCAGCAGAGCCATATCGATGATACCATCGTACTTGGTGTAGCCGATCTTGTCGATGAAGCTACGGATGGACTCGGGCGTATAACCTCGGCGGCGAAGGCCACAGACCGTAGGCATACGGGGGTCGTCCCAGCCAGCGACATGCCCCTCCTGCACGAGCTGAAGGAGCTTGCGCTTGCTCATCATCGTGTAGGTAAGGTTCAGGCGGTTGAACTCGATCTGTCGAGGACGATAGTTCGCCTCATGATCGGGCTCGACCTTCTTCAGCAGGTCGACGAAGTAGTCATAGAGCGGACGATGCACTTCGAACTCCAGCGTGCAGATGGAGTGCGTCACTCCCTCGAAGAAGTCACTCTGCCCATGAGCGAAGTCGTACATGGGATAGACTCCCCACTTCGTCCCCGTGCGGTGATGAGGTACCTTGATGATGCGGTAGATGATGGGGTCACGGAAGTGCATGTTGGGCGAAGCCATATCGATCTTCGCGCGAAGGATCATCGCGCCTTCCTCGAACTCGCCCGCATTCATCCGATGGAAGAGGTCCAGACTCTCCTCAGCGGGTCGATCACGGAAGGGGCTTGCCGTCCCAGCGGTAGTGGGCGTACCCTTCTGAGCCGCTATCTCTTCGGCTGTCTGCTCATCGACATAAGCATGACCGGAGAGGATGAGCTCCTCGGCGAAGCGATACAGGCGATCGAAGTAGTCCGAAGCATAGAAGATCTCTCCCCAGTGGAAGCCTAGCCATTCGATATCCTCACGGATAGCGTCGACGTACTCCGTGTCCTCCTTCGTGGGGTTGGTATCGTCAAAGCGGAGGTTACAAACACCGCCGTACTTCTGGGCGATACCGAAGTCCATGCAAATAGCCTTTGCGTGTCCGATGTGGAGGTAGCCATTAGGCTCGGGAGGGAAGCGGGTCTGGATACGTCCATTATTCTTCCCTTGACGAAGATCCCCTTCGACGATCTGCTCGACGAAGTTCAGGCTCTTCTTCTCTTCATTATCTATTGTGGTCGTGACCTCTCTCTCTGTGGTCATAATCTTCTTGTCGTTAGCTAAGTGAATATTTTGGATTCTTAAGGGTCTACTCCTCGAGTGAGAAGCCTAGCTCCTTACGCTTCTCCTCTTTGAAGTAATCATAGAGGAAGAGAGGCATGGAGGCAAGGATAGCCACCTCCCCTCTCGGGGTAATATATTTGTCACATTGTGCCTGAAAGAGCTCCATCTGCGTCAGCGCATATCCTATTGAAACACCACATAGTTCTTGAGCCTTCCTCCTATGCTGACGAATAAGGAAACACCAGTTTAACTTGGTATCCCTATCCCTAGGAGGCTTCATTGCCCCGACGAACATCTGGTTCTTGTAACAAGAGAACTGGCTCGCATCTTTCTTGAAAGAAGCACACTCATCAATGCGACAGACATACTCCGAGAAGTGATCGTCAGGAAGAGCTTTGGTATAGCATAGCGCCTCGATCATTGGATAGCTTAAGTAGAGCTTCCCAGTCCTCTCATTATCGAAGAGGGTGAGCAAACTATTTATCCGGTCTAGCTCATTCCCTAGATCCTGCTTCATATCATGCAGGTCGCAGTCAAAGAACAAATAAATCTCGCTCACCTCACTGGAGCTAGTTATCTTGTGGATATCATCTGAGAGAGAGTCCTTTTTCAGCTCTTTTAGCAACGCTACCAAGTCAATAGAGTCTTCGAGACAGACTCCAGGGAAGTCCCCTCTCCGCTCCTCCACTAGAGAGGCTAGGCTCTGAATATGGCATCCAAAAGCCACCACATAGTTCTTCTCTTGCTCTGACTTCTTCTTTTGCTCAGAACTCTCCTCTTGATCGTATACCGATAGAAAAAACTTATCGATTACCTTGAGCAGATGAGGTTCTCGCTTCTTCCCCTCACAAACGAATAGTATCATAGATCAAATGCCCCCCCCCGATAGAGCCCCTCGAGATTATGTCCCCACTTCAGGTCCTTAGGAGTACACTGGGGCAACGACCTGACCCTCTGCCCATCAATGATGAAGTAGCAATCTGGACGTAGCAGGTCGTTTGTCATCAGTGCTGTGTTATGCGAAGAGAGGAAGATCTGAGTAGGGATACTAAATAGCCGACTACATACCGCCTTGGATAGAGCGAAGTGGAAGAAGGCATCGAATTCGTCAACAAAGACGAAGCTCACTCCTTGTCGCTCTATTTGTCTCATCCAATAGTAGAGGTGCAGGAGAGCCATCGTACCTGTAGATGCAATCATCGAGAAAGGGAGCTCCTCCCCATCCACGAGGCAAAAAAGGACGGGCTCGACACCTATAACTCCTGAGCTCAGCGTGTAGTCCAGCCCACTCACCTCCCTCATGTAGCTTTGGAAGTCCTCAATAAGCTCGTTCTTGATGATGAAGGCCGCGACACTCTCTCTCGGAGTCTCTGTCCCCATATATCTTCGGCTATCCAAATTCTTAACCCAGAGCATCTGTTGGACGAACTTCTCGAGGCTTAGTAGATAGTGGCCTTCTGGTAAAGGTTGAGAGGAGAGGAGGTACTTAACGATAGAGACGGAGTTAACTCCTTGGTCAAGGTCTGCTCTGGCCTTCTCCGAAAGATGAAACTCGGCTAAGTGTAATGAGGCCCGGTCGGACCGCTTGAAGATCACCTGACCTGCATAGGTAAGCTCCTCGGATGAGAGTAAGCCCTCCCTTGTCTTAGAATATTTATACTCAAGTTCTCGCCCTGCAAATAGGAAAAGGTACGTAAACTTGACCAAGCCATCAGAGTGATTGGCATAGGCAAAGTTATCATAGTAGTCATCGTCTCTGCGTATCCCATCGGTGAGGTGATTGATGATATCGAAGAGGGCATAGCCTAAATTCGACTTCCCAGAGCCGTTCTTACCGAAGACGATCCCACTCTTGATGAGACCCTCACTTACGGCATCATAGTTCGTAAAGGGAGCAAAGTCATAGTCGCCGGCAGGGACGAAAGACCATACGATCTCATCCTTGAAACCTCTATAACCTTGTACACGGAACTCCTTAAGCATAAACATCCAAATTATTAGGTAATACAAAGATACGGAAAAGCCGTTTTAGTCCGCCTTAGTGGGCTGGGAGGGAGGGGGCGAAGCTAGCACCATAGGGGCAGTAGTAGTGCCTCTTCGGAGGCAACAGTAGCGCTTCGAGAGAGGGAGCAGTAGCGCCTCCCTAGGCTTAAAAAGGAAAGTCCTCGGGCGCATCCCTTGGGAGGCCCGAGGACGGAGACGGGGGTGGGGGGGGAAGGGGCTAACGTCCTCGGCGGAAGCTGAGGACACTGTTGGCGACGACGCTGAGACTACTGAGCATCATCAGCGCTCCTGCGATCATGGGATTGAGAAGATAGCCAGTGAAGGGATAGAGAAGACCTGCCGCTACGGGGATGGCGATGAGGTTGTAGATGAAGGCCCAGAAGAGGTTCTGATGGATCGTGCGTAGGGTGCGGTGCGCCAGATCAAAGAGCTTCACCACCGACCCGAGCTCCGAGGTGCGGATGGTCACCATCGCTGTCTCCATCGCCAGATCACTCCCACTGCCCATAGCGATGGAGAGGTCGGCATGCGCCAGAGCGGCTGCGTCATTGATGCCGTCACCGACCATGGCCACACGACGGCCTGCCCGCTGGAGCTCTTCGACGAAGGCCGCTTTCCCTTCGGGGAGGACACTATCGACGACCCGATCGACCCCGACAGCCTCTCCGACAGCATGCGCTGCGCCTGGGCCATCACCCGTAAGCATGATGACTTCAAGCCCCCGAGCTCGGAGCTCAGCGATCGCACCACGGGACGAAGGACGGAGGGTATCGGCGATCCAGATGACGGCAAGCACTTCCCGCTCGTCAGCGAAGAGACTGCAGGTCGCTCCCGCTCGCTGTCCTTCCTCGAGGGAGGTAAGAGCCTCCTCGCTGAGTACAGCCCCGCCTTCTTCGACGAAGGCACGTTGCCCTACCCGATAGGTCTTCCCCAAGATCGAGCCTTGGAGCCCTCGACCAGCCTGCTCGGAGAAGTCCGTGACTCTCGCTTCGCCCTCATGTGCTCCCTCAAGGTAGCGAACGATCGCTCCTGCCAAAGGGTGCGTAGAGAGCTGCTCCAGCTGAGCAAGGTGTGTAGCTGCATCCTTCGGGGCAGAAGCCGTCCAACGGATAGCCTTCACCTCCGGGCGACCTTCGGTGATCGTCCCCGTCTTGTCAAGGAGGATGGTGTCAATATGTTCTGCGGCTTCTAGGCTCTCGGCATTGCGCACGAGGATCCCCTCTTCTGCGCCTCGTCCGATGCCGACCATGATAGCCGTCGGGGTGGCAAGGCCAAGGGCACAAGGGCAGGCGATGACGAGTACCGTCACAGCAGCGACGAGCCCCATTTGCCAGCCTCCCTCGGGGACGAGGAAGCCCCATGCCACGAGCGTGAGGAGGGCGATCATGACGATGACGGGCACGAAGACACGGGCGACCCGATCGACGACCTTCTGGATCGGAGCACGGGAGGACTGAGCCTCCTGCACCAGACGAATGATGCGGGAGAGGATGGTAGCACGCCCGACTTCACGAGCTTCGTAGAGGAGCGAGCCCGAGCCATTGAGCGTACCGGCGTAGACTCGTGCTCCTGCTACCTTCGCTACGGGGATAGGTTCGCCGCTGATGAGCTGCTCGTCGGCATAGGATTCCCCCGAAACGACTACCCCATCCACGGCGAAGAGCTCATGAGGAAGGACTCTGAGGGTCATCCCAGGCTCTACCTCCGCAATGGGAAGGGTGACGACCTCCCCCGAAGGCAAGTGCTGCTGTACTGTCTTCGGCTGGCTACCCATGAGCTGACGGAGTGCCGTCGATGTGCGTCGCTGGGCACGAGCTTCGATGACCTTCCCCACAAGGACGAAGGCAACTGTCATCGAGGCAGCTTCAAAGTAAAGATGATGGAGCATCCCTCCCTCAGCTCCCGAGAGCAGGTACAGTACGAGCTGAACAAGGCTATAAATGAAGGCCACCGAGGTACTAAGCATCACCAGCAGATCCATACCCGCAGCGCCCGAGCGGAGCTGGCGCCAGCCTCGGACGAAAAAGCCCGAGCCCGCCCAGCCTAAGGTGACAGCGGAGAAGAGCGCCGAGAGTAAGGCCTTGGGAAGGGTCATCGGAGGCCACATCATCAGCCCCATGACCAGAAGGGAGAGCACTACGGCGACGAGCATCTTCGTCTGCTGGCTCTTCTCTTCGCTTAGGCGGAGCGCCTCGATCTCATCGACATCGGGTTCATCTACCCGAAGATCATAGCCCATGGAGGCGACCGCCGAACGAAGATCTTCCCGAGAGCACTTCGTCTCGTCATAGACGACAAAGACCGAAGCCGAGGCAAGATTGACGCTGGCGGAGGAGACCCCAGGGGTCTGCTCCAGAGCTCGGGTAGCATGAGCGGCACAGCCCGCACAGTGTAGCCCTAGGAGGGGAAAGGATTGCTTAGTCATATCAATAAGGAGAAGGAGGGAAGAGCCTCACGAGGCCCTCCCCTCCTGATAGTTAAGAGACTTTATACTGCTAACAGCTGGAGGAAGTCTTTCGTTTACTGAAGGAGAAGCGTCTTCCTTCTCCTCGTATCCAGCTATCGGCGCACAGCTAGAGCAGGGGAGTAAGTCGATCGAGGAGTTCTTGCCCGAGAGCAGACTTATCCTCGATATGCTTGAGGATGGAGCTGACATAGGGATTGCTGTCGAAGGCACCCCGAACCTCCTCGAAGTCCCGAGCCTGCTGCGCCTCATCGCCATCGGCACCGAAGCCCGTCATCGCCGAAAGGGAGAATTCCTTCTTGGCATCCGCATAGAGCTCTCGGTCAAGCTCGACGACGGAGCTTCGCCAGCGCTCTACCAGTTGAGCGATCTCCGCAGCTGTGGCACGTGCCAGATCAAGTCCGCAGTAAGCCTGGATCTTGTCATAAGCCCACGTCCATTCGTACTCATAGTAGTGGCGGTGAAGATCTGCGAGCGTCTCATGGATCTCGCTGACCTCTCGGATCGCTCCCGACTCAATGCCTTCCACGAGGCGGAGGACCTCTGCCTTCGGGGCGATCAAGCCCGATAGATCGACCCAATCCCCTAGGCCGATCGTGATCTGAGGCTTGAGGGCAGCACGCACAGCTTCGATGCTGGAGCAGACGACACCCTCGAGGCGCTTGATCAGGGAGTTGCCGAGGAACTTATGGATCGCTAGATCATAGTAGTGAATCCCCTTCCTCAGCGACGAAGCCTTGATCTTAGCGCTCTGATAGGAATAGATCTCGGAGGTCATCCCCGCTACCCACTGCAGCTGCTCGAGGATCTTCCGTCCGTTCATCATCTTCTGGATGGTGTAGGGGCTCAGCAGGTTGTAGTTGATCTGGTCGAGGCGGTGAGGATCGGTGCGGGCATCACGAAGAGGCCACTTCTGCGCATCTCGGATGGTGCCTACACTCTTGAGGTTCACCCCAGGGATGAGGAAGGTCTTGTCGCAGGACTCGATGAGGTAGGAGAAGGGCAGGTTCGCCAGATCGGGATGGGTGGTGTGGCGGCCCATCACGAGGGAGAAGGCACCGATACGAGCGGGCCAGAGGATGTACGAGTCCGATGAGGTCTTCGCCCCCCGCTCCATGATCCCTTGGTGGATGGGACCGAGCTTGTACATGTGGTTGCTCTGGTTCGATCCCGACCCTGCGTTCATGAAGGAGAACTGGCTAGCGATAAGGAGGGTGGACTTGTGGTGCGTGACGGTGAAGGGACCAGCGAAGATGGCGCAAGCCTCACCGTTCTCTCCATGACAATTGCTGAAGAAGAGGGAATCCGAAGCTGAATAGCCATGTGCGAGGGTACAAGCCTGCCCGACGAAGCAGCGAGAGAGTGCCGTACCGCTCTCCACCCGAGAGCCCGAGGAGATGACGAAGTCCGTGCAGATGACACTATAGCCCAGCCTAACGGGAGCCTCTCGGACGCTATTGACACTCCCGTTGTAGAGGCGGCGTGTGCCGACGATCTCGGCATAGTCACCGATCTTGACGTTGGTGATATTCCCCACGTCGGTGATGTGAGCATGGGCTCCTATCTTCCCGTGCGAGGAGCGAAGACGATCGATGTAGCCGGTGATGAGCTGACGAAGCCGTTGGATCAACTCGGGGCGATGTCTGTACATGGCCATGAAGTAGGCTTCGTGCGCCGAGAGGAGGTCATAGCTCAGCACCTCACGGCCACCCGTCTCATTGAGGACGGAGACCTCTACCCCGTTGCCGAAGGTAGTCTCCCCCTCGACGAGGATAGTATCGACGTTGCTGATGAAGGTCTCCTCGCCGATGGAGTAGTTGGCGATGTAGTTATTGACATGCTCGATACAGCAGTTGTCTCCGACCTCTACATTGTGTAGGTAGGTATAGTAGAGGCCCGAATGCTTGGAGATGCCCCCAGGCAGGTCGAAGGTCTTCTCGAAGAGCCCCAGACGCACCCAGCCCGAGAAGTGGGTATTCAATATGTACTTGGGGACGAAGCCTTCCTTGACCCAGACCTGAGCCCAGTCATCGGCGGAATTGGCATGGTCCTTCAGCACTGCGATCTCCGCTTCGGTGAGCGGGCGATAGCCTTCATTCATTACGTTTGGCATAGACATGTATCTAAGAATGTAACTCCACAAATGTAGACACTTTCGGAGAATACCCATCCCCTCCTCTTGGGAGCTCTCCGTTGAGCTCCATTAGGACCCTACGGTAGGTCGCCTCGACGACCCACGGTAGGTCGGTCAGGCGACCCACAGTAGGTTTTCCCGACGACCTACCGTAGGGTTCTTTGGGGGGCTGTCGAAGGTCGCTGTTTATGCGGGCTGTCGCCCCCCTCTGATAAAGAGGACGCTCCCTCCATCCTCCCGAGGGGAGCGATGGAGGGAGCGTCATAGATGAAGGGCGGGCTAAAGCAAGCCTCGCTCCCGTGCGTCAGCGATGGTGGCCTGAAGACCTTGCTCCAGCGTCATCGTGGGGCGGAAGCCTAGGGCGAAGAGCGGGGAAGCATCGCAGCGCCAATTGCGCTGGGCTAGGATGGGGTACTTATCCCTATTGAGGGGGGAGATCCGCCCCGTCAAGCGTGCCGAGAGCGAGCCCATGAAGCAGGTCAGTCGCACCAGCGGGAGCGGGATGCGGATATGCAGGACATGTCGTCTCCCGAGGAGACGCTGCACCATCCGTCCGAACTCTAGATCCGTGTACGTCGCCCCATCGGCTACGACATAGCGCTCGCCACGAGCCTCGTCTCGGGTGAGTACGAAGAGAGCCGCCCGAGCGACATCGCCCCCGTAGACGAAGGTCAGATACTGCGTCCGACAGCCCGACATGGCATTGACACCTCGGGCGATGCCTTGGAGCGCCATGAGGTAGTCCTTATCCCCTGGCCCGTAGACACCCGTAGGCAGAAGGATCGTGAACGGCAGTCCCGAGCGCTCGGTATAGTGCTCCGCCAGACACTTGCTCTGTCCGTAGAGCGTATGGGGCTCCTGTGGATGCGTGGCTCGAAGAGGCTCTGTCGCCCCTGCCACGGCACCGTAGCTACTGAGGCTACTCATCAGCACAAAGCGTAGCGGGGGCAAGGCTAGGCGGGAGAGAGCTCCTAGGAGGCGACGGGTATGCTCGGCATTGACCTCGGCGAACTCCTCGGGGTGAGCGGTCTTCGTGATCCCAGCGTTGTGAATGACATAGTGCCACTGAGGCCCGCCTTCCTCCAGTGGGGCAACCGACGAGAGCGCACCGAAAAGCTGCTCTTCGTCGAAGTAGTCTACCTCGAGGAGGTGGACCCCCTGGGCGGTCAGGCGCTTCTTATCGCTATCCTTGCGCACGGCAGCCCAGACTTCGTAGCCGAGGCTGAGGGCTTGGGAGATGAGGTGTGAGCCGATGAAGCCCGACGCTCCCGTGATGAGTATTCGCTCCATAGATGGGGAGTGGAGGGAGAGAAGGGGCTAGAAGATGGAGAGGCGAACGTAGCGCTTGGGGTTCTCCTTCAGATCACGCATCAGCACATCGGCGCTACGTACGAGGCTATCGAGACGCAGGTAGAGGGCAGGGTCGTTGAGCAGCAGCCCAGCGGTATTATCCTTGCTCCGTAGCTGCATCGATACCTGCTGGAGCTGAGCCGTCGTGCTCTGTAGGCTCTGCATGAGCGAGTCAAGGTGCATCGAGGAGAGCTGACCGGAGAAGGTCGCCAGATTGGAGGTCACCTGCCCGACGTTGGAGATCACGGGATCGAGGCGATGCGTCGTCTGGTTGAGCCCTGCGACCATGCTGTGGAGCTGCTGGCTGGCAAGGTTGAGCCCTAGGAGGGTGCTATCGATGTTCTTATCGTTCATCAAGGCATTGAGTCGCTCGAGGGTAGCGGTGATGGTCGGCATCATGTTCGCCACGGCGGGGAGGATCTTGTCCGTAGCCACGGAGAGCAAGTCACCCTCGGGGCTGATGCTGGGGATCGTATCTCCCTCGGCGAGGAAGCGAGCACCATGGGGCTCGATCCGAAGGACGAGCTCAGAGCCACTGAGCGGATTGACCTTGATGCGCACTTGGCTCTCGGGGGTGATGCGCACATGAGGGTCGAGGGAGAGCTCCACTGTCGCCCCATAGCCACGAGCATAGTCGAAGCTCACGGAGCGTACGGTACCGACCTTGAAGCCACTCACGAGGACGGGAGTAGCGACGGTGACGCTACTGAGGTTGTCGAAGTGTGCGTAGTAGGTCGTGCTCTTCTTGAATATCTCGATACCCTTGAGGAAGTTGATCCCGACGTAAGCTAAGGCTATCGCTAGGATAGCCAGCAGACCGATCTGTACCTCTTTCTTTCGTTTCATAAATATCTATATCTCTGTAGGGATGTCGTGTATATGCGGATGGATGAGGCTAGAGGCGCTTCGTGCCTTGGTAGCGGGCGATGAAGGCATCTCGATAGACTCGGGGCAGGGCGGAGAGCTGCTGCTGCGCCTTAGCCTTGGAGGGGGTGGGGCTGAGGAGGTAGATGTAGGTCTTCCCCACCTTCACCCGCTCGACGGGCGTGGGGAGCTTGCGGAAGCGAGCATCCTGGACATCGATCTTCTCGGGGGAGGAGAGGAACTGCACTCGGTAGGTGATCCCCGTCTCCGAAGCAGAAGACTGGGTAGCAGGTGTGCTTGCCTTCGTCTTGGCTGGGTCTGTGGAGCCCTTGCCCCCCTTAGCGGGACGCTCCTCCTTACTCTTCTGGAGGGCACGCTCTACTTGGTCTCGGGGCGAAGACTGCTCGGTCTCTTGCTGAGACGCAGACTCAGCCTTAGCCGACTGACTGGTGCTGTCGGACTTCTCCTCGGTCTTCGACTTCTCTTCTGAGGGCTCACTAGGCTTCTTGTCGCCCGAACTCTTCCCTCGGAAAGCTCGGTAGTATGCCGTGAAGCCCAGCGTGATGGCAGAGGCAAGGGTCTGCTGTCCCTCTTCGCTGAGCATGAAGGCCGCCTCCCGAGCATTGGAGAGGAAGCCTATCTCGGTGAGGATGCTGGGCATAGCTGACTGGCTAAGCACCCAGAGCACATCCTGACGGACACCACGGCTGTAGCGCCCTGCCGCCCGATACTGTCGCTGGATCTTGTTGGCCAGATCAATACTCTTATTGAAGTACGCATCCTGCATCAAGTCAAACATGATGTAGCTCTCCGTCGAGGTCGGATCGAAGCCTCGGTAGATCGTCTTGTAGTCGCTCTCCAGAAGCATCGCCTTATTCTCTCGCATCGCTACACTCAGATTGTTGGCGAACTTCGCTATCCCGAGCACATAGGTCTCCGTGCCGTGCACCTCCTTCGAGGGGGCACTATTGACATGGATGCTCAGCATGAGCGAGGCCTTATGCTTATTGGCGTAGTCGGCACGTGCCTGCAGGCCGACGAAGACATCCGTGGAGCGTGTGTAGAGGACGGTCACCTCGGGGTGGGCGCTACGGATCTTTGCCCCGACGAGCTTCGCCACCGCTAGGGTGATATCCTTCTCCTTACCGCCGTTGCCCACGGTCCCCGAGTCCTTCCCGCCATGCCCCGCGTCGATGACGACGGTGAAGAGGCGTTGTGCCTCGGCTGTGCTAGGGAAGAGGAAGAGCAGGGAGAAGAGCCCCCCGATGATCGTGCGGATCATACGACGACTAGGGGCGAACTCAAGCGAAGACATAGGGCTTAGTGTAGCGGGATTACTCGGATGTTAAATTAGTTGACTTCAATGGCACAAAGATACAACGCTTTTCATTAAAGACTGCTTTCAAATGCCTCTAGAGACACCGTCCCAGCCCCCTTGCTCTACCCTCTCCCTCCAAACCTACGGTAGGTCGCCGAAAAAACCTACTGTAGGTCGGTCGACCGACCCACCGTGGGTCGCAAGGACGACCTACCGTAGGTCGCAAGGACGACCTACCGTAGGTCGCAAAAGCGATCTACCCTAGGTCTCCAAAGTACCCCATTCATGGGTCGCATCGGAGACCCATGAATGGGTAGTTGTAGCGACCCATGAATGGGTCACTTCGCTGAGGCATGCTGTGTCATGCTCGTCACCCATAGATAGCTCGCAAAAGGAACTAGGATAGCCCCTCCCTGCTCGCCACTGGAGCATTCCTCCCCACCCCATCACCAAGCACCTCCTCCACCCAACCTCAAAGTACCTTCTCAGCCGACCTCTGTACTTCTCCTTTCAGGTCATACAAAGAAGGAGAAGCCTCCACGACTTCTCCTCTGTGCAGTACAGTCATCTCCACCGCTCCCGCACCTCTTCCCAATGCACAGCAGCAAGAGGGGCTACCCACAGACCCGCAGGTCTGATGGGTAGCCCCTCTTAGACTGAATAAGGATCCTAATTTACTCGGCTTCCCGAGGAAGGATAGGATGCCTTGGTCTTTCCGAGCTTTATCCCTTAGTGAGCAAAGATATAATTGCGATCCTGTCGATTGATCACAGAGACTCCAGGTTCCTTAGAGAAGAGATAGAGCGGGAAGGAGAAGTAGTGGGTAGCATCCTTCGGAAGGTCCTTGATATAGGCCTTAGTAGTTGCATCCTTGTGATACATATAGCTATAGACGATATCACTTGGGCCATAGTTCTCCCTCGTACGGGTAAGCCAGTGACCTTCGATCGTATTGTCCGTGCTTGACCTACGGCAAAGGTAGCCAGAAGGAGGCATAAGCAGACCAGCCTTATTGTAATAGACCGATGGGATCGAGGAGCCTGGATAAGCCTCCACGAGTGGTTTCCCATGTGGCATTTGTGCACGAGAGACCACTGCAAACTTATCTATGAACGCTGCACCTGGAGTCGTATATATAGGTGTTTGCATATAGAACTTTCGCAGGACGATGCTATTGCCATTGTAGGAAAGTTTGTCCGCCTGAGGTGCAGTACGGAAGACATTCTTCGTCTCGAGATCCTGTGCCGTCTGGATATCGCTATTCTCACCGATATAGCAAGAGTGGATACGGATGTGGTCTCGCATGAAGATGTACATGTAGGCGACACGGCTCTTATTATCCTTGACGAGGAGTGACTTATCCCCCGTATAAGCGGCCTCTTCAGCAGCCGTAGGCTTACCAAAGCGAAGAGCATAGATAGGCTTCTGGACACCTAGATCACCCTGTCCAAGGATGATATTCAGGAGATCTTGCGGCATCGTACCTCCGACAGCATCTCTCCAGTAGGTAGCGGCACCTGCCAGACGCTTACCTGCAACCTCGATCGTCTCAACCTTCGTCCCAGAAGAATAGGCTGCTGAGTTCTGGTAGTAAACAGGGTAGTTGTTCGTAGAGATAAGATCGGGAGGCAAGATACCAGCGATCTCTTCAGCCGTTGGGATGTGCAGATCCAGAGTGTTACCGTTATTGTCCTTGAAGGTCTGCCCATGAGCAACGTCATCGGGTCTAAAGAAGATACCCTGCTCATCTAGACGCATAGAATTGTAGAGTGGCCTAACTTGGTAACCATCGAGGATGGGGTGACGACTTGATGGTTGATTTATAGCTATAGCTCTACTATTATCCTTGTAGAACATACGATAGTTCCAGTACTGCAGAGGGATCAAGTTCTCATGGATCGGGCTCGTATGCTTCTGAATCTTGATCGTCTTCAGAGCGATCTTACCAGCCATCGCTTCAGGGAGCACCTTAGGAGCCCTATCTAGGATATACTTCTTCTGAACAGCTTCGCTTTCGAAGATGGGGAGGATGTACCCCTCGTAGTCCCTATCGCGACCATCCTGCTTCGAGACAAGCGGAGCGTAGACGATGTAGTAGCCTGCATCGGCACCTGGCTGAAGCGTCAGAGGTGCAGAGAACAGATAGTTACGGCTCGAGGTATTAGGGTCCATTTCGCTGGTTGCAGCAAAGTACTCCTGACTATTCGACTTACTCTTGGCAAGTCGAATCCCCCTTGCTCCAAGGCCATGCAGCTCAAGGCCCTTCAGCGAGAGGACTTCGTCTGTTTCATTGACGAGCTTACAGCGGATGAGGCTACCGATGAGGCGGAACTTCATAGACTCGTTCTTGAAGGACTTACCATTGGTTCCTGGCGTAGCCGTAATATCAGCCTTCGCTTGGAGAGCGATGGGGAAGTCCGTGATGGGCGTACGAGGTCCCGTCTGAGCAAGGTATGGTGCGGTAGTAGGGTAGTCGTTCAAAGGCTTGCTGCTGCTTCCGTTGAAGCCAATGAAGACAGAGAGACGGATCTGATCACCGACATCATTAGATGCTAGGATATCGCCCTTATAGGAGAGCTTCTTCCCGCCTTCACTTACCTTCAGCTTGATAGCTCTAAGGGGTTGACTCCCCTTAGTACCATCTACCGAGGTGATACCACAGAGAGCGTCGACCTCTTCACCATCAGTGAACTTAGGTGTAAGGCTAGTGTTCCCTGGTGCAGTACCAGGCTCTAGCTGCAGTGCCCTAGCGAATTCATCGAGAGGATCACTGAGATCCCCTTCTAGGTCAAGCGTAACCAGCTGGGTCTCCTCCGAAGAGGCTTCAGTCCCTTGGATAGGATCCTGCGCTTCCTTTTGGCACGCTGTGAATGCCATAACCATGGCAAGCAGTAATAGGATTTTTTTCATAGACTTGTATTATAGAGACACACAAGAGCGCGAGCTACAAAGACCATATAGAAGTGGACCTTTGCTTTCCCCACACAAGCAATTCTACAACAATTCGAAGGGGTTGGGGGGATACAACAATCTCGCGTTTCGGGCACAAAGGTACACAATATATACTTATAAAGTAGGCACTTAGTAGATATACACCCCGATCCCCAGCCTTGGATCATAACATTTATACACAATTGAGCCTAATTCCTTGTCAGGTTGCTCCCTTTTCGCAAGATAACACACAATATAGAGCACCTCTCAAGAGCTATGAGACAAAGAGCGAGAAGAAATAAATAAGTCGCCCTTCTCCCCCTCGGTCTTGTCCTACCGAGCTAGGGGAAGAAGGGCGACTTACTTGTACTATCCAGCTATCGCTAGCGACGATAGATGCGCATACCACGTCGGGTGCTAGGGTGTCGCTTAAGCGAGTCCAAGGAGCCTCGCCTCAGATAAATACGCCTACCAAGACGACCCATCGTCCTACGCTCTAGCTGATAGATGCGCTCAACCTGCTGGGGGCTGAGGAAGCGACGATACTCCTTGTAGTATTTCTTACGGATGGCTAGGATCTGTTCGCTCCGCTCGAAGCGCTCTTGGATAGCCCGATCGATCTCTGCATCGCTGCGCTCACCAGACTGAGCCGTCTCCTGAGGGGAAAGTGCCCAGATCTCCTGCTGCTGCATACAGTAGAGATCTTCGAACTTACGGGTAGTCTCTTCGTCGAAGCCAAGGCTCTTAGCGATATAAGAGGCTTGAGCCCGACTCAGCTCTTGCCGTGAAGGGAGAGGAGCCTTTGTCGCTTGAGGTTGAGCATATAGGGCACTGCTCACGAAGAGCATCAAGGTCACTAGGACCAGCTTCATTGGGTTTCTCATCATGATCTTACTTCTATTAGAAACTTATGTACAACTCATCCTGATAGACGCTCAGGATGAACTCTTGATCGGAGGGACTGAGCTTCTCGAAGGCGAGGGAGATCCCTTCGGCAGAAGGGGAGGTAGGCGAAGCAACCTCGCTGAGCGGCGCAAAGCTTATGATCGCCCAGAGCACCACGGCGACCATCGCCACCACCCCACCCAGCCACGGCAGGACACGGCGCATCCGCACACTATGAGCTGGCACCGCCCGAGCTGGCACTCCCCTAGCCTCCTTCTCCTCTGCAATGGATGCAAGTACTGCCTTCTCGATGGCATCAAATGTCCCTTCGGGCACAGTATAAGGCATCCGACGGGGCAGCTTATCTAGATCCAATTCTTCCATAGGACTAATCATTCTCTTTGAGGTACTTCATTATGCTCTCTTTCGCCAAGTGATAGTTGGCCTTAGCACTGCTGGGCGTGCCGTCGATGACCCGAGCGATCTCCTCGTAGCTCATCTCTTCGTAGTAGCGGAGGTTGAAGGCTAGCTGCTGCTTCTGCGGTAGCCTGAGGATCGCCTGCTGTAAGCGAACTAAAATCTCATCCTCACTGACTCCCTGCCCTCCCCCTCCGCTAGAGGTATAGGGCAGTTGGCTGGGAAGCAAATCCTCCAGAGCAGCCATCGGCTCCCGACGACGCTCGAGACAGCGAAGGGCTTCTCCCGTGGCGATCGTATAGATCCAGCTACGCAGGCTCCCCGCCTTATCCCGCTTCGGGAGGGCTCGATAGACACGGATCCAAGTCTCTTGGCTAGCATCTTCGGCATCTTCGTGTACGACGACGAGTCTACGGATATGCCAATAGATACGCTCATTGTAGGACTGCAGCAGCAGGTGGAACCCCTGCTCCAGCGACTCCTTTAGGGTGCGAGTCAGCTCTTCGTCGGTCAGTGGCAGTCTAGTCATTCGGTCTCGTTTTATCGGTCTCTATACCCCTAAGACCTGTCTAATGTCCCAAAGTCAAATCGAGGGGAATAATTCTTGGGGGGGTAGAGCTACCGACGCTCCTACGATACGAATATAGTAAAGCCCCTCCTCAAGGTATCATCGGATGCCTTGAGGAGGGGCTTTAGGATAGGAGGCTTCGTGAGGGTACTTAGCCCTTCAGCGCCTTGAGATCTCGGTCGAGCTCACGGATACTCTCCAGACGCTCTACCTCTCGCTCGTGCTCGTGGTAGAGGGCATATTGCTCTTCAGCCTGATGGAGGGCGAGCTCATGAGTGATCTTGCCAGCATGGTCTAGGATGGTATACTCATTCATCGTGAGGATGAGGCCTAGACGCTCGATCCAGTCCTTCATATACATCGGTCGCTGCGCTCGGGCTTGGGCTTCGGCGAAGGCCAGATATTGCTCGACGATCAGCTTCAGTGCTTGGAGCTCTTCCTCGGTGAGGTAGTTCTTCCCAGTCGTCACATCTGCCTTGCGCACCTTGCCTGGCACCTTCGTCGTGGTCAGCCCCATCATCGGGAGTGAAGCATTCGCCCGGTAGTAGATGAGTTCGGCTGCCGTCTGTCCACTGACGGCGAAGAGGAGCTTATTCTGCACCTCCTTATAGAAGGTCTGTGTCGCCTCACTCCGAGGGTCGTAGTCGATACTCGTAGCATAGATATCCTTGATCTGCTGGTAGAAGATCCGCTCGGAGAGCCGTATCTCACGGATACGATCAAGGAGCTCCTTGAAGTAGTTGTATGAAGAGCCTGTCTTCAGACGCTCATCATCCAGAGTAAAGCCCTTGATAAGGTACTCCCTCAGGCGCTGTGTCGCCCACTGACGAAACCTCGTGCCCTGCTGGGACTTCACCCGATAGCCGACGGAGATAATGACATCAAGATTGTAGAAGTTCGTGGGCTTAGTAGAAAAATCGGAAATCCCGATTTTTCTCTTCGTCTGTTCCTCTTGAAGCTCCCCCTCCTCATAGATATGGAGGACATGCTCGTTGACCGTCGTACGTGACTTCCCGAAGAGAGTAGCCATCTGGTCAAGTGAGAGCCATACGGTCTCGTCGTCCATACGGACATCAAGCCGGATCGTCCCATCTTGGGACTCGTAGAGGAGGAGAGGTTCGGTAGAGGTGGGTAGTGTAGACATAAGTCGAAGTCATGTGATCTATAGCACAAAGGTACGGTAGATACACAAAAAAGCCCGCCCTAAGGTGTCATCTGACACCTTAGGGCGGGGTGGATAATTAGTGGAGGAAGGTACTAGCCAGCGACCTCGAACTGATCAGCGACTTCGTCCTCGAAGTCTGCCGAGGCAGCGAGTGCCTTCTCATGTTCGCTCACGGGCATGACCACAAGACGCTTGTACTCACGCAGACCCGTACCGGCAGGGATCAGGTGACCGCAGATGACGTTCTCCTTCAGCCCTTCGAGGGTATCGACCTTACCGTTGATGGCAGCATCGTTGAGGACCTTAGTCGTCTCCTGGAAGGAAGCAGCGGACATGAAGCTCTTGGTCTGCAGTGCAGCACGAGTGATCCCCTGCAGGATCTGGCGTGCTGTAGCAGGCTTAGCCTCACGTACCTCTACAGGACGTAGGTCACGGCGCTTGAGCTGACTGTTCTCATCACGGAGCTTGCGGAGGGTCACGATCTGCCCTGGGCTGAGGGTCTCAGAGTCACCAGCATCGACGACTACGACCTTACCCCAGAGACGATCATTCTCATCCATGACTTCGAGCTTGTCTGCGATCTGCTGCTCGAGGAAGAGCGTATCCCCTGGATCGAGGATCTCTACCTTGCGCATCATCTGACGGACGATGACTTCGAAGTGCTTGTCGTTGATCTTCACACCCTGTAGGCGGTAGACGTCCTGTACCTCATTGACGATGTACTCCTGTACAGCCGTTGGGCCCTTGATCTCAAGGATGTCGGTAGGCGTGATCGCCCCATCGGAGAGAGGCATACCAGCATAGACAGAGTCACCTTCCTGTACGAGGATCTGCTTGGAGGTAGGCACAAGGTACTTGCGCTCTGCACCGAGCTTAGTGGTAACGATGACTTCACGATTACCACGCTTGAGGCTCTTACCGAAGGATACGACCCCATCGACTTCTGCCACGACGGCAGGATTAGATGGATTACGTGCTTCGAAGAGCTCGGTGACACGGGGAAGACCCCCAGTGATGTCACCTGCCTTGCTCATGGAGCGAGGGATCTTAGCAAGCGTCTCCCCGATATGGATCTCAGAGTGATTCTCCTGAACGACGTGAGCACCTACTGGGAGGTTGTAGCTCTTGATGATGTTGCCGTTCTCATCCTCGATATGGATACCAGGGACTACGTTACGGTCCTTGGATTCGATGATGATCATTTCCTTCAGACCCGAAGCTTCATCAGACTCGACACGGTAGGTAGCCCCTTCGATCAGGTTGTCGAAGAAGACCTTACCCGAGACTTCAGAGATGATAAGGGCATTGAAGGGGTCGAACTCAAAGAGCGTCTGCCCCTTCTTGACCTCTTCCCCTTCGGTGAAGAAGAGCTTAGCACCGTAAGGCACCTTGACCGAGCGGAGGACGATCTTGGTGTTCTTGTCCGAGATCTTCAGTTCGGTCATACGGCTGACTACGATATTGACGGGCTTACCACCATCTTCGCTTGTAACTTCAGCCACACGAAGGTCATCGAAGGTGACGATACCATCGTACTTAGCTGCGACGCTATTGCGTGTAGCGACATTCGATGCTACCCCCCCGACGTGGAAGGTACGGAGCGTAAGCTGTGTACCAGGCTCACCGATGGACTGAGCAGCGATGACCCCGACGACTTCACCCTTCTGGACGAGGATATTGGTAGCGAGGTTGCGACCATAGCACTTAGCACAAACCCCCTTCTTCGACTCACAGGTGAGGACGGAGCGGATCTCTACCTGCTCGATAGGAGAAGCCTGGATGATCTCAGCAGCAGCCTCACGGATCTCTTCGCCTGCACGGACGATCACTTCACCCGTAGAGGGGTGGATGATGTCGTGGACGGAGACACGACCGAGGATGCGCTCATAGAGCGTCGCTACGACTTCATCATCGTTATCTTCCTTAGTGAGCTCAGTAGCTACGAGACCACGGAGCGTACCGCAGTCGTCTTCGGTGACGATGACATCCTGAGATACGTCGACGAGACGACGGGTGAGATACCCTGCGTCAGCCGTCTTCAGAGCCGTATCGGCAAGACCCTTACGAGCACCATGGGTAGAGATGAAGTACTCAAGTACGGAGAGACCTTCCTTGAAGTTCGAGAGAATTGGGTTCTCGATGATCTGCCCGCCATCGCTACCACTCTTCTGAGGCTTAGCCATCAGACCACGGATACCGGAGAGCTGACGGATCTGTTCCTTCGAACCACGAGCACCAGAGTCCATCATCATGAAGACAGAGTTGAAGCCCTGATTATCTTCGCTCAGGTGCTTCATCAGGATGCCCGTAAGCTGGCTATTGACATGCGTCCATGTGTCGATGATCTGATTGTAGCGCTCGTTGTTCGTAATGAACCCGCCGCTGTAGTTCATCATGATCTCATCGACAGCTTCGTACCCCTCAGCGATGAGCTTAGCCTTCTCTTCGGGGATGATGACATCACCAAGGTTGAAGGAAAGACCGCCCTTGAAGGCCATGTAGTACCCGAGGTTCTTGATGTCATCGAGGAACTGCGCCGTGATAGCCACACCACAGACCTTGATCACACGACCGATGATATCACGGAGGCTCTTCTTACCTAGGACCTCATTGACATAGCCTACTTCCTTAGGTACATACTCATTGACGAGCAGACGACCCATGGAGGTATCAACCATATGACGGATGGGCTCTCCATCCTTGACATCATCGACGTAGACCTTAATCGGAGCGTGCAGGTCGATCTTGCCTTCGTTGTAGGCGATCGTCGCTTCCTCTACACCATAGAAGGTATAGCCATCACCCTTAGCACCAGGACGGATCTTGGTGATGTAGTACAGCCCAAGCACCATGTCCTGCGAAGGCACGGTAATAGGTGCCCCGTTAGCAGGGTTGAGGATATTGTGCGAAGCCAGCATGAGCATCTGGGCTTCGAGGATAGCTTCATTACCAAGGGGGAGGTGCACAGCCATCTGGTCACCGTCGAAGTCCGCATTGAAGGCGGTACAAGACAGTGGGTGTAGCTGGATAGCCTTCCCTTCGATCATCTTAGGCTGGAAAGCCTGGATACCGAGGCGGTGAAGTGTAGGAGCACGGTTCAGCAGGACAGGATGGCCCTTCATCACATGCTCAAGGATGTCCCAAACGACGGGATCCTTGCGATCCACGATCTTCTTAGCGCTCTTGACCGTCTTGACGATACCACGCTCGATGAGCTTACGGATGACGAATGGCTTGTAGAGCTCAGCGGCCATGTACTTAGGCAGACCACACTCGTGCATCTTCAGCTCAGGCCCTACGACGATGACCGAACGAGCAGAATAGTCGACACGCTTACCGAGGAGGTTCTGACGGAAGCGGCCCTGCTTACCCTTGAGGCTATCCGAGAGGGACTTCAGAGGGCGATTGTTATCCGAGCGTACAGCACTTGACTTGCGAGAGTTGTCGAAGAGAGAATCGACAGCCTCCTGAAGCATGCGCTTCTCATTGCGGAGGATGACCTCAGGAGCCTTGATCTCGATCATGCGCTTGAGGCGGTTGTTACGAATGATCACACGACGGTAGAGGTCGTTGAGGTCAGACGTAGCGAAGCGACCACCATCCAGAGGTACGAGCGGACGCAGATCGGGTGGGATCACAGGAAGGACCTTCATGATCATCCACTCAGGACGGTTGACGTTCTTCGATGCACGGAAGCTCTCGACGACCTGAAGGCGCTTCAGAGCTTCATTCTTACGCTGCTGTGAGCCGTCCGTGCTGGCACGGTGACGGAGCTCATAGGAGAGCGCATCAAGGTCAAGGCGAGCGAGCATGTCGTAGATCGCCTCAGCCCCCGTCTTACAGATGAACTTCTCAGGATCGGAGTCGTCCAGCTGTGCATTGCTTGGATATTCCTGCTCCAGATAGTCGAGGTAGTCGAGGTACTGCTCTTCGGTGAAGACAGGATTAGGATCCTTGTCAAGAGACTTCGCTGCAGATTCCTTCGTGAGATCCTCGTTGATACGAGCTCTCAGCACCCCAGGCTGGATGAGGACATAGCGTTCGTAGTAGATGATGGACTCCAGCTTCTTGGTCGAGAGACCGAGGAGGTAACCCATCTTATTGGGCAGAGAGCGGAAGTACCAGACATGTGCGATGGGTACTTCGAGCTTGATATGCCCCATGCGTTCGCGACGCACCTTCTTCTCAGTGACTTCGACCCCGCAACGATCACAGACGATACCACGATAGCGGATGCGCTTGTACTTACCGCAATGGCACTCGAAGTCCTTCACAGGACCGAAGATGCGCTCGCAGAAGAGCCCATCACGCTCGGGCTTGTAGGTGCGGTAGTTGACGGTCTCAGGCTTGAGCACTTCACCACTCGAATTCTCTAAGATCTCCTCTGGAGAAGCCAGAGAAATCCGAATCTGGGAGAAGTTACTCTTTATCTTATTGTCTTTCTTGAAAGCCATAATCGATATGGGAAATAATTCGGGATCTTATTCGAGAGAGAAGCTCAGACCTAAGCCCTTGAGCTCGTTAAGAAGCACGTTGAGTGACTCTGGGATACCTGGTGTAGGCATAGGATCACCCTTGACAATCGCTTCGTAAGCCTTGGAGCGACCGTGGACATCATCCGACTTGATCGTCAGGATCTCCTGTAGGATGTGTGAAGCACCGAAGGCTTCAAGAGCCCAGACTTCCATCTCCCCGAAGCGCTGCCCCCCATGCTGAGCCTTACCACCAAGTGGCTGCTGCGTGATGAGTGAGTAAGGACCGATCGAACGAGCGTGCATCTTGTCATCGACCATGTGACCGAGCTTGAGGAAGTAAGTCACACCGACCGTAGCAGGCTGGTCGAAGCGCTCACCCGTCCCCCCATCATAGAGGTAGGTCTTACCATTGCGAGGCAGACCAGCCTTGTCCGTCCAAGCGTGCATATCGTCGAGTGATGCTCCATCGAAGATAGGAGTAGCGAACTTGCAGTCGAGACGACGACCAGCCCAAGCAAGGACAGCTTCGAAGATCTGACCGAGGTTCATTCGCGAAGGCACACCAAGAGGGTTCAAGCAGAGGTCTACAGGCGTACCATCTTCGAGGAAGGGCATATCTTCTTGGCGTACGACCTTGGAGACGATACCCTTATTACCATGTCGACCGGCCATCTTGTCCCCGACTTGGATCTTACGCTTCTTAGCGATGTAGACCTTAGCCATCTGGATGATACCAGAGGGGAGTTCGTCACCCATCGTCTCATCGAGCTTCTTACGACGAAGGTCAGACTCGTACTCCTTAGACTTCTTGAGATAGTTGGAGATCACCTCAGTGATGAGCTTATCCGTATGTTCGTTGCCCGTCCATCCTGAGAAGATGATCTCGTTGTAGTTCAGAGCTTCGAGCTCCGTACGAGAGAACTTAGCCCCCTTGCGGATCTTCTCGACACCGAGGAAGTCCTTCACGCTATTCTTACAAGTCTTACCCGTGGTCAGCTTGTGAAGCTTGTCGAGGAAGAGCTCACGAAGCTCAGCCTGCTTACGCTCAGCCTTCTCTTCGAGGGAAGCGATAGCCTCCTTCAGCTCAGAGCGGTTCTTCTTCGTCGCCTTAGAGTAGAGCTTAGTATCGACAATGACCCCACGGAGTGAAGGAGTAGCCTTGAGTGAAGCATCCTTCACGTCGCCAGCCTTGTCCCCGAAGATCGCACGCAGAAGCTTTTCTTCTGGCGTAGGATCTGACTCACCCTTAGGAGTGATCTTACCGATGAGGATATCACCGGGCTCTACACGAGCACCGACACGGATGATACCATGCTCATCAAGGTTCTTCGTAGCATCATCGCTGACATTGGGGATATCATTGGTCAGCTCTTCGAGACCACGCTTGGTCTCACGAACCTCCAGAGTATATTCATCGACATGTACAGAAGTGAAGAAGTCTTCGCGAACGAGGCGTTCGTTCAGTACGATAGCATCTTCATAGTTGTATCCCTTCCAAGGCATGTAAGCGACCTGGACATTGCGTCCCAGAGCCAGCTCTCCTGCCTGAGTAGAGTACCCTTCAGTCAAGACATCGCCAGCTTCGACACGCTGCCCCTTGAAGCAGATAGGACGGAGATCGATCGTCGTACTCTGGTTCGTCTTGCGGAACTTAGGAAGGTTATAGGTAGTGATCGGATCTTCGAAGCTAACGAAGAGTTCGTCATCAGTGTGATCGTAGCGGATCTTAATCGAAGTAGCATCTACGAAGACGACTTCCCCAGCACGTTCAGCCACAATCTGCGTACGAGAGTCACGGACAAGCTGTCCTTCGATACCAGTCCCGACAATAGGAGCTTCGGGGCGGAGGAGAGGTACAGCCTGACGCATCATGTTCGATCCCATGAGCGCACGGTTAGCATCGTCATGCTCGAGGAAGGGGATCAGAGAAGCTGCAATCGAAGCGATCTGCGTAGGAGCAACGTCCATGAGCTGTACTTCGGCAGGTGAGACAACGGGGAAGTCAGCTTCCTTACGAGCCTTGACTGCGTCACGGATGAAGCGACCTTCTTCGTCCAGAGGAGCATTCCCCTGAGCTACGATGAGGTCTTCTTCTTCCTCTGCGGTGTAGTACTTCAGAGCTTCGTCAGAGAAGTCTACCTTCCCGTTCTCTACACTTCTATATGGAGTGGTGATGAAACCAAGGTCATTGATCTTCGCATAGACACAGAGCGAGGAGATCAGACCGATGTTTGGTCCTTCAGGAGTCTCAATTGGGCAGAGACGACCGTAGTGGGTATAGTGTACGTCACGCACCTCGAAGCCTGCACGCTCACGAGAGAGACCACCAGGACCAAGAGCCGAAAGACGGCGCTTGTGCGTGATCTCTGCCAGAGGATTCGTCTGGTCCATGAACTGGGAGAGGGCATTCGTCCCAAAGAAGGAGTTGACTACCGAAGACAGAGCCTTAGCGTTGATCAGATCCGTAGGCACGAAGACTTCGTTGTCACGAACGTTCATACGCTCACGGACGGTACGAGCCATACGAGCTAGACCGACACCAAACTGATTGTAGAGCTGTTCGCCTACGGTACGAACACGACGATTGGAGAGGTGGTCGATATCATCGACGATCTCCTTCGAATTGACCAGACCGATGAGATACTTGATGATCGCTACGATATCTTCATTGGTGAGGACACGCACCTCAGGGTCGATGTCGAGACCAAGCTTCTTATTGATACGATAGCGGCCTACCTCACCGAGGTCATAGCGCTTATCTGAGAAGAAGAGGTTCGAGAGGACTTCACGTGCGTTGGCTTCGTCAGCTGGATCGGCATTACGCAGCTGGCGATAGATGTAGTAGAGAGCATCGTGCTCCGAATTACAAGGATCCTTCTGCAGCGTATTGAAGATAAGGGTGAAGTCCAGAGAGTCCTCTGTCTTCTCCTTATGAAGAAGGATGGTCTTGTTGCTTGACTCAAGGATGAGATCAATGTTGTCCTCTGTGATCTCAGCCTCACGCTCGACAAGGACGGTGATACGCTCCATGGAGACGACTTCACCCGTATCCTCATCACTGAGGTCATCAATATAGGTCTTGGTGACACGCCCTGCTAGACGGCGGCCGATATGCTTCTCGAGGTTAGCACGAGTCACCTTCACCTCTTCAGAGAGATCGAAGAGGTCGAGGATCTGCTTATCCGATTCGAAGCCAATAGCACGAAGAAGGGTCGTGACGGGGAGCTTCTTCTTACGATCGATGTAGGCGTACATCACGTTGTTGATGTCCGTCGCAAACTCGATCCAAGAGCCCTTGAAAGGAATGATACGTGCCGAATAAAGCTGAGAGCCGTTGGTGTGCGTGCTCGTCCCGAAGAATACCCCAGGAGAACGGTGCAGCTGCGAGACTACGACACGCTCAGCCCCATTGATGACAAAAGTCCCCGACTCCGTCATGTAAGGGATATAGCCCAGGAAGACATCCTGCACGACGGTGCTGAAGTCCTCATGGTCAGGGTCTGTACAAGACAGCTTCAGCTTAGCCTTCAGAGGGACACTGTAGGTCAAGCCACGGCTCAGGCACTCCTCGATAGTGTACTTGGGGGGATCGACGTAGTAATCGAGGAATTCGAGAACAAAGTTATTACGCGTATCTGCGATAGGGAAGTTCTCATTGAAGACTCGATACAGGCCCTCTGACTTACGGCTCTCCGTAGCGGTGTCCAGCTGGAAGAAGTCTCGGAAGGACTTCAGCTGCACCTCTAGGAAGTCTGGGAAGACTAGAGGATTCTTTATCGAAGCAAAGTTGATTCTCCCTGATTGTGGAATGGAAGCCATCTATTGATTCTTTGAATAAAAGGAGGGTTCGGGAATTATTAGACACGAAATGGTTAAGACCCCCCTCGTCGGGGGATCTTAACCATAATCACCTGATTAGAGGTGCTATAGGTGGGCTTACTTAAGTTCTACTTCAGCGCCAGCTTCTTCAAGAGCCTTCTTGAGAGCTTCTGCAGTAGCCTTGTCTACGCCTTCCTTTACAGGAGCAGGAGCAGCATCTACGATGTCCTTAGCTTCCTTGAGCCCGAGACCGCAATGTTCCTTGACAGCCTTTACTACCTGGAGCTTAGCAGCGCCAGCGCTCTTGAGGATGACGTCGAAGGAAGTCTTTTCTTCTTCCTGAGCACCTTCAGCTGGGCCAGCTACGACAACAGCTGCAGCTGCTGGTTCGATTCCATACTCGTCCTTAAGGATAGCTGCAAGTTCGCTTACTTCCTTTACCGTCAGGTTTACTAGCTGCTCGGCAATTGCTTTGATATCTGCCATGTCGATTAGTTATTTCTTTAGTTTTTATTCTTGTTTTCGGGATAGTGGGGACGCTCTTATTCAGCAGCAGCTTCTGCCTCCTTGTTGTCCTTGTTTTCAAGGGCAGAGACGATGTTGCGAATAGGAGACTGGAGGAGAGCCACAACGTCTGCGATGAGCTCTTCCTTGCTCTTGATAGAGACAAGCTCAGCGAGCTGATCGGGGCCGTAGAAGCCAGTCTCAGCATAAGCAGCCTTGAGACGAAGCTTAGACTCTTCCTTCTTGTCCTTAGCGAAGTCCTTGATGATCTTAGCAGGAGCGTTAGCTACCGTGGTGAACATGATAGCGGTATTCCCCTTGAGCGCTGCGTACAGCGTAGCGAAGTCCGTTTCGGACTCAGAGAGAGCTCTACGCAGAAGGGTGTTCTTCGCTACAACGAGACGGATACCCCCCTTGTTACAAGCACGACGGAGCTGAGCAGTCTTAGCTGCATCCAGACCTTCGATGTTCGTCAGGTAGAAGTGTGGGTACTCGTTGAGGTAGCCCTTGAGCTGCTCTACGACGGTGCCTTTATTTTCCTTTCTCATGATTTCTTCCTGGGTTATTATTCTTCTACTGACTTAGGATCGATCTTGATACTTGGGCTCATCGTGCTAGAGAGGTAGATGCTCTTGACATACGTACCCTTAGCAGCGGATGGCTTGAGGCGAAGTAGCGTCGTGATGATCTCGTTGGCATTATCATAGATCTGATCTGCCGAGAAGGAGACCTTACCGATCGAGGTGTGTACGATACCCGTCTTGTCTACCTTGAAGTCAATCTTACCAGACTTCACTTCCTTGACAGCAGCAGCGATATCATTCGTTACCGTACCGCTCTTAGGGTTAGGCATGAGACCACGAGGACCGAGGACACGACCGAGGGCACCGATCTTACCCATGATAGCGGGCATAGTGATGATGACATCGATTTCAGTCCAGCCACCACGGATCTTCTCGATGTATTCATCGAGACCGACATAGTCAGCACCAGCAGCCTGAGCTTCAGCTTCCTTGTCAGGAGTACAGAGTGCAAGCACGCGCACCTGCTTACCCGTACCATGAGGGAGGGTGACGACGCCACGAACCATCTGATTTGCCTTGCGAGGATCGACGCCGAGACGAACGTCTACATCCACAGATGCGTCGAACTTGGTGTCGGTGATTTCCTTGACCAGAGCCGAAGCTTCGCGGAGTGAATAGATCTTCCCGGGCTCGATCTTGCTAAAAGCGATCTTTTGCTTTTTCGTAAGTTTACTCATCTTTCTATTGATTAGTTACCGGGAAATTCGCCCTTTACAGTGATACCCATGCTGCGAGCCGTACCAGCTACGATCTTCATCGCAGCTTCGACAGTGAAGCAGTTGAGGTCGACAATCTTATCCTGTGCAATCGCGCGGACCTGTTCCCACGTCAGTTCAGCGACCTTGTTACGGTTAGGCTGTGCAGAGCCCGCCTTGAGCTTTGCTACTTCCTTGAGCTGTACTGCCACGGGAGGAGTCTTGACGATGAAATCAAAAGACTTATCAGCATAGTAAGTGATCACTACAGGGAGGATCTTACCAGCCTGGTCTTGAGTTCTGGCATTGAATTGCTTGCAAAACTCCATTATATTGATCCCCTTAGCACCCAGAGCAGGTCCTACGGGAGGTGAGGGGTTTGCAGCCCCACCCTTAATTTGCAATTTTAGTTGTCCAGCAACTTCCTTAGCCATTGTCTTGAATCTTAAGTGTTATACACTGGAAAATAGGTGACAGAGCGGTTTGCGTAACCAAGCTACTCCTTGACCACCTGCGAATAATTGAGCTCCAGCGGAGTCTTGCGTCCGAACATCTTCACCATCACGCGAAGCTTCTGCTTCTCTGGGGTCACTTCCTCGACGCTAGCTTCGTAGTTAGCGAAAGCACCATCGATGATACGCACCACGTCGCCCACATAGAGCTCCATGTCGTAGACACCATCTGAGTCAGCCATCTGGTCAGCACGACCGAGGATGCGCTCCACTTCGCTTCTCTTGAGCGGCTCGGGTTCACCTCCCTTGTTCGCTCCGAGGAAGCCGATGACGTTAGGCATATTGCGCAGCGTATGGGCTACGTCACCAAGTAACACAGCCTCTACAAGCACATAGCCTGGCAGATAAGGACGCTCCTTGATGACCTTCTTACCACCTCGCTGAGTAACGATCTTCTCTGTAGGGATGACCACCTGGGAGACGTACTGACCAAGATTAGTATTCTTCATCTCTGCCTCCAGCTGCTCACGCACCTTGGCCTCCTTGCCGCTGACGGCACGGAGTACATAGAATCTCTTTTCTGCTACTTCAGTCATGATAGAGGGTAATCAAAGCAGAGCTTATCACTAAGCTCCGATATAGCGATACACAAAATGCAGGATAGACTCAAACGTCTTGTCCATCCCCAAAACGACTAGAGCGATGATGAGGGAAGCAACCATCACCACCACAGCGCTATTGGTGAGCTCTGAGCTCGTAGGCCAGGACACCTTCTGTGTAAGCTCGACATACGAGGCGTTGAAAGCGCCCCCTATTCTCTTTATGAAACTCATTATCGTCTTTTATTTTGCACGGGTTGAGAGACTCGAACTCCCGACACCTGGTTTTGGAGACCAGTGCTCTACCAACTGAGCTAAACCCGTAGGAAGAGGGGATAGACAGGGACGAGGTGTCTCGTCTATCCCCTACTTAAGAGTGGACTATCGGATGATTAGTCTAAGATTTCGGTGATCTGACCCGAACCTACCGTACGACCACCTTCACGGATAGCGAAGCGCAGACCTACGTTGCAAGCTACTGGGTAGATGAGTTCGACGTTGATCTCAACGTTGTCACCAGGCATCACCATTTCTACACCTTCAGGGAGAGTGATCTCACCAGTTACGTCAAGCGTACGGATGTAGAACTGAGGGCGGTACTTGTTGTGGAATGGCGTGTGACGACCACCTTCTTCCTTCTTCAGCACGTAGACAGAAGCCTTGAAGCGAGAGTGGGGCTTTACCTGACCAGGCTTAGCGATGACCATACCACGCTTGATTTCGTTCTTGTCGATACCACGGAGGAGGAGACCGACATTGTCACCAGCCTGACCTTCGTCGAGGATCTTACGGAACATTTCGACACCCGTTACGACAGACTTAAGACCTTCTGCGCCGAGACCGATGATCTGAACTTCGTCACCCGTGTGGATAACACCCGTTTCGATACGACCAGTAGCAACGGTACCACGACCCGTGATAGAGAAGACGTCTTCGACAGGCATGAGGAAGGGCTTATCGATGTCACGTGGAGGCAGTGGGATCCAGGTGTCGACAGCGTCCATCAGTTCCATGATCTTATCTTCCCACTGAGGCTCACCATTGAGACCACCGAGGGCAGAACCACGGATAACAGGAGTGTTGTCGCCGTCGAAGTCGTAGCTGGAGAGAAGCTCGCGCATGTCCATTTCTACGAGTTCGAGCATTTCTTCGTCGTCAACCATGTCGCACTTGTTCATGAAGATGACGAGACGAGGAACGTTTACCTGACGAGCCAGAAGCACGTGCTCACGCGTCTGGGGCATAGGACCATCGGTAGCAGCAACTACGATGATAGCACCGTCCATCTGAGCAGCACCCGTGACCATGTTCTTCACATAGTCAGCGTGACCTGGGCAGTCAACGTGAGCGTAGTGACGGTTAGCCGTCTCGTACTCAACGTGTGAGGTGTTGATCGTGATACCACGTTCCTTTTCTTCAGGAGCATTGTCGATGGAGTCGAAAGAACGGAGTTCAGAGAGACCCTTCTTAGCAAGCACCGTCGTGATTGCTGCGGTAAGGGTCGTCTTACCGTGGTCGACGTGACCGATCGTACCAATGTTTACGTGTGGTTTCGATCTGTTAAATGTTTCTTTAGCCATAACTAAAATTATCTATTCTTAAGAAATACTTCTTTGTTGTGCTGTGTTGCGTATCTCTACGTCGACCACTAGTGAGCCGATGCCGGGACTTGAACCCGGGACCTCTTCCTTACCAAGGAAGTGCTCTACCGCTGAGCTACATTGGCTTGTTATCTACGTATGTGGAAAACGCCTCTTCCACCCTTTGAGAGAGAGGATTAAGTAAGAGCCTCTTCTCTAATTCGGTTGCAAATATACTACATTTTTCGAATGTGCCAAAACTTCCCAGCTCTAGCTCCACCCCTGCAGCATCCTTTGCCCGACAAAAGCAACACCGAAGCATTCCTTTCGAAAAGCGAACAAAGGAGGATTACTTGCTCATGCTTAGTAACCCTCCTTTGCCTTTGTGGTGCCACCAGGAATCGAACCGGGGACACAAGGATTTTCAGTCCTTTGCTCTACCAACTGAGCTATGGCACCATCGCAATGTTTGCAATCCTTAGCGGAAGCGACGAGATTCGAACTCGTGGTACGGTTGCCCGTACGGCAGTTTAGCAAACTGCTGGTTTCAGCCACTCACCCACACTTCCTTTCGCTTCGCAGCTCTCGAATTGCGATGCAAAGATAGTACACATATTTCATTCCACCAAATCTTGCGAAAAGAAATCTTCAAATCTTACGGCGAAGGAGAAGAATACACGGCGGGAGAATAAGCCTACACCTATTATATAATAGACAAACCCAAAAGAGAAGCGAGCTCCGATCCGAAGATCAAAGCTCGCTTCTATGGTGACCCCGGTGAGGCTCGAACTCACGACCCAGTGATTAAGAGTCACTTGCTCTACCAACTGAGCTACAGAGTCATTTTGATCAACATGCCCGCCTTGGTGAGCGAGCTCTTTCATAATTTTCGGGTGCAAAGATAACACAGTATTTTCATTCCTGCAAATCGGAGGAAAAATTCTCTTCATCACAGCCCTTCCACCTCCCCCTCAGCGACCCCGATCAGAAGCGGTCTCTGGAGGGGGCAAAAACAACCCTACGGTAGGTCGCCGAAGAAACCTACTGTAGGTCGTCGAGGCGACCCACAGTGGGTCGGTCATGCGACCTACCGTAGGTTTCTTTTCGGGGGCACAGAGCATAGCCCACACACAAACGAGCGGATCCCCCTTTTCACCCAAGGATCCCCAGACGAAGGTGAAACCGAGGCTTTATCGTATCTTTATCCGTCCTCCAGCACATGGAGGGCTTATCGACATCTCCCCTCCCCCACCTCGTGGTGGGAGCTCCATCATCCCTCAAGCGAGCCAATGGCACAGAAACAAAAGTGGTACGTCGTCTGGGCAGGTCACGAGCCTGGAGTCTATGAGACTTGGGCCGAATGCCAGAGACAAACCCAAGGCTATCCCAACCCCCTCTTCAAATCCTTCGAGAGCCACAGCGATGCCCTCCGAGCCTACGAAGAAGGAGCCCAAGGCTTCACTCGACGCCACCGAGCCCCCTCGGGGATGGAGCGCACGACAGAGGTACCCATCGAGGAAGCCATCGTAGTCGATGCTGCCTGCTCGGGCAATCCAGGTGTGATGGAGTATCGAGGTGTGTACCTTCCCTCACGCAGTACGATCTTCGAGATGGGCCCCTTCCCCAAGGGGACAAACAACATCGGCGAATTCCTCGCTATCGTGCATGCCCTTGCGCTGATCGAGCAGCGAGGCTTATCTCGGCTAGTCATCTACTCCGACAGCCAGATCGCCCTGACGTGGGTGCGCAAGAAGCGGTGCAAGACTCTACTAGAGCGCACGAGCGAGACCGCCCCACTCTTCGACCTCATCGTCCGAGCTGAGCGGTGGCTCCAAACCCACTCCTACACGACCCCCATCTACAAGTGGGACACCGTGCACTGGGGCGAGATCCCCGCAGACTACGGTCGCAAAGGCTAAACCATAATACACAATACCCCTTACTCTAACTCACAAAACTCACGCACTCTATGGATGTACTAGGACTAGTCAAAGCATTCAACGAGATCCTTTGGAACAGCTTCCTCATGTATGCCCTCCTCGGTGTCGGCATCTTCTACACCATCTACCTCGGCTTCCCTCAGATCCGCTACTTCAATCTGGCGATGAAGTATGCCTTCGGCCCAGCCTTCCAGCGCAAAAAGGGCGAAGAGGGAAAGTCTAAAGTCAATTCCTTCCAAGCTCTAGCCACTGCCGTAGCTGCCCAAGTAGGTACGGGTAACGTGGCCGGTGTCGCTACCGCCATCTCCATGGGCGGTGTCGGGTCAGTCTTCTGGATGTGGGTCTCTGCCATCCTCGGCATGGGGACGATCTTCTCCGAAGCCGTCCTAGCCCAGAAGTATCGAGAAGTGCGCCCCAGCGGAGCGATCGGAGGACCAGCTTTCTACATCCGCCAAGGCCTTGGGTCGAAGTGGCTCGCCCTCTTCTTCTCCCTCGCCTTCATCACCTACATTGGCTTCACGGGAAGTATGGTACAGGCGAACTCCATCACCGTAGCGCTTACCTCGGCCTTCTCCATCGAACCCTGGATCATCGGTGTGGGGATCGCCCTCATCGTCGGGGTCGTGATCATCGGGGGACAGCAGCGCATCACCTCTGTGGCCGAGCTCGTCGTGCCCTTCATGGCTATCGCCTATATCCTCGGCTCGCTAGTGATCACCGTCCTCTATGCCGACCAGCTCCCCCATGCCTTCAGCCTCATCTTTAGCGAAGCCTTCTCGACGAAGGCAGCGGTCGGTGGCGCCGTCGGGATGGCGATGAAGTATGCCATCCGCTATGGGGTAGCACGTGGGCTCTTCTCCAACGAAGCGGGTATGGGTACTTCGCCCCACGCACACGCTATGGCCGAAGTGAAGGATCCCGCCATGCAGGGCTTCGTAGCGATGTCAGGAGTCTTCATCACCCTCCTCATCTGTACCTCCACGGCACTGGTGATCCTGCTCACGGGAGTCTATACCGAGAGTGGTCTGGAGTCCACTGCCATCACGCAGGCGGCCTTCGATGTGGTCTTCGGGAAGGCTGGGATCATCTTCCTGCAGGTAAGTATCTTCTTCTTCGCCTTCACCACGATCATCGGGAACTACATCTTCGGCGAGATGAACGTCCGCTTCCTCTTTGGGAAGGTAGGGGTCTATATCTTCCGTGCCATCGTCGTCGGATCGGTCTTCGTCGGGGCGATCTTCGCGGTGACCTTCGTCTGGGAGATCACGGATACGGTCACGGGACTAATGACCATCCCCAACATCATCGCCTTGATCCTCCTTGCCCCACAGGTCAAGGCCGCCTACAAGAAGTTCCACAAGAGACGCTCCGCAGGCGAACTCGACTAACAAGCCCTTCGCACAGATACAGCCAGCGGGCATCCCACATCAGAGTGG